>OGWT01002719.1_pt1 | contig 11736 bp, 10 predicted proteins | sample 1576101 | NCBI WGS metagenome assembly OGWT01 (sample SAMEA3541481, study PRJEB24748) | human gut metagenome | biome: human gut; feature: human-associated habitat; material: faeces | place: China | collected 2012 | reverse complement strand
CCGCGGCCTGGGTATCGCCATCATCTCTACGTCCAAGGGCGTCATGACCGACAAGGCTGCTCGTGCAGCTCACGTTGGCGGCGAAGTCCTGGCATTCGTCTGGTAAGGAGGGTATCGAACAATGTCTCGAATTGGTAGAATGCCCATTACCGTTCCCGCCGGTGTTACCGTGAACGTTGCTGAGGGCAATGTGGTCACCGTCAAGGGACCCAAGGGCGAACTGACTCAGAGCCTGCGGCCTGAGATGATCATTAAACAGGAAGGTACGACGATCACCGTGGAACGTCCTTCCGACGATAAGCTGCATCGCAGCGTTCACGGCCTGACCCGCACCCTGCTCCACAACATGGTCATCGGTGTTACCGAGGGCTTTAAGAAGGAGCTGGACGTCAACGGCGTCGGTTACCGTGTTGCCAAGGAGGGTACGAACCTGGTCATGAACCTGGGTTTCTCCCACCAGGTGATCGTTCCTGAGATTCCGGGCATCACTGTTGAGGTTCCGGGTCCCAATAAAATCATCATTCATGGATGCGACAAGCAGGCTGTCGGCCAGTTTGCTGCCGAGGTCCGCGAGAAGCGTCCTCCCGAGCCTTATAAGGGCAAGGGCATCAAGTATACTGACGAGGTCATCCGCCGTAAGGTTGGTAAGACCGGCGCCAAGAAGTAAGGAGGTGTGCCGAAATGATTACTAGACCTAATACCAATAAGCAGCGCATGAAGCGTCATAAGCGTGTTCGCGCTAAGATCTCCGGCACTCCCGTGTGCCCCCGTCTCAACGTTTTCCGCAGCGAGGCCAACATCTATGCCCAGATCATCGACGATGTGAACGGCGTGACCCTGGCTTCCGCTTCCTCTCTGGACAAGGCCATCGAAGGTTACGGCGGCAATGTGACCGCTGCTTCCGCTGTTGGCAAGCTGATCGCTGAGCGCGCTCTGGCCAAGGGCATTGAGAACGTCGTGTTTGACCGCGGCGGCTATGTGTTCCACGGCCGCGTGAAGGAGCTCGCAGATGGCGCCCGTGAGGGTGTGTGAAGTGGAGCAATCCGTTGTCGAATGCGGTCCCTGCAATCATGGAAGCATAAGACCCTCAACCCCGGCAATCCCCGCCTCTCCGGCAGTCACACCCCGCCTCCCCCGGCGGCGCTTATTATAAATCGGTATCCATTCCCGGAGAGACCTCGGAGCAAAACCCGCCAATTCGGCCAATCCTATACCATTTAGTACAATTTTCGGGAATTTTAGACCAAAAAGTTTGGGCCGAGGGGATAGTTTTCCTACTTTTGCCCCGATTTTGCATGCCGGGAGGCATGCCGAGTATAAACCAAACCAATTCGTTATGAAAAAACTTTTCCTCGTTCTGGCCGCCGCAGCCATCGCCTCCGGCGCTTACGCCGAGGGCTATCAGGTAAACAACCTCTCCTCGAAACAGAACGGTATGGGCCACGTAGGTACGGCCATGAAACTCAACTCGGAGTCCATTTGGTTCAACCCCGCAGCCGCATCATTCCAAAGCACGCAGTTCGACTTTTCGGTCGGCGTCACGGGAATAGACTCGAAAGCCACTTATACCACCCTGCCCGACTACACGGGCAAGACCCAGTCCCGGCACTTCACGTCGGACAACAAGATCGCAACCCCGCTCTACGCCTATTTCAACTACAAGCCGCTGGACTGGATGTCGGTCGGCCTGGCTTTCAACACCCCCTTCGGCTCTTCGATGAACTGGGGCGACAATTGGGCCGGAGCGCAGCTCGTGCAGTCCATCAACCTCAAGGCCTACAATCTCCAGCCTACGGTGTCGTTCAAAATCTGCGAACACCTCTCCGTCGGCGCCGGCCTGATGATGACGTGGGGTAAATTCGACCTTTCGCGTTCGATGCTGCCCGTCGGAGCGGCGAATGCCCAAAACGTCGCGCTGAACAACATCATACAGATCGTAGCTCCGGGCACTCCGAACATCTTCGAGCTGGCAGGCGACCGCAACATCATGTCGCTGGATCTCGAAGGCAAGGCCAAAATGGCCGTCGGGGTGAATCTCGGCATCATGTGGGACATCAACGAACAATGGTCGCTCGGCATGACCTATCGTTCGAAACTCAAGATGAAGGTGAATTCCGGCTCGATCGACATGTCGACCATCGACGATCCGACGATTCAGGCCGTCCTGGGACAGCTTCTTCCGAAATTCGACATCAATCCCTCGGCAATCTCCTCGGCAATCGTGAAAACCGAACTTCCGCTCCCGGCATCGCTGACCTGGGGCGTCAGCTTCCGCCCCGTGCCGAAATGGGAGTTTGCCGTCGATCTGCAATACGTGCTGTGGAGCGCATACGACCAACTCGATGTCCAGATCCTCAATCCGTCGACGAATCTTCCGGTCCTGACGATCCCCGCCAGCGACAAAAACTACTCCAACACGCTGGCATTCCGCTTCGGCGGCGAATACCACGCACTCGACTGGCTGACGGCCCGCATGGGTATGTATGTCGACGAAAGCCCCGTAAGCAGCGACTACCTCAATCCCGAAACGCCTTCGATGACCAAACTCGCCTACACCGCCGGCGTCACGTTCCGTCCTTGCAAATGGATGCACGTCGACCTGGCCTACGGCTATGTGAATTCGGCCGATCCGGAGCGCACGGGTTCCTATCCCTACGTCAACTCCGTGCTGGCGCTGGCCAACGAGCAGATCAAGAACGTTGCCCCCGAGTATCCGACGACCAGCGCGATCACCGACTTTTCAGGCAATTACACCGCACGCGCCCACACGTTCTCCATCGGCGTGGGGTTCAGTTTCTAAAAACAGAAAAATTTACTATCTTTGCGGTGCGTTTGGCAACAGACGCGCCGCATTGTTTTTAACGGCTCCATAGTTCAAGGGATAGAACGAGGGTTTCCTAAACCCTAAATTCGCGTTCGAGTCGCGGTGGGGCTACAAGAAAGGAGGAATCAATATCCCTCCTTTTTTTGTGCCCCTGAACCCATGCAGCCCCCCAAACCTCCCTTTGAAAAGGGAGACTTCCGCACATCCATGCCGGGTAAAAAGCGAGAAAGGCTTATTTCTCCTTTTCTTGTGGAATTTTACCTATCTTTGCTCCCGTAAAATCACGATTATGGAATCGCTTAAAGAGTTATACAGGATCGGCAGCGGCCCGTCGAGCAGCCACACGATGGGTCCCAAGCGGGCCGCCGAACGGTTTGCGGAACGCTGCCGCGACGTCGACGCCTACCGCGTGACCCTCTACGGATCGCTGGCCGCCACGGGCAAGGGCCACCTGACGGACGTGGCGATCCTTTCGGTGCTCGAACCGGCCGCCCCGACCCGGATCGTCTGGAAACCGGAGGTCGTGCTCCCCTTCCACCCCAACGGCATGCTGTTCGAAGGGCTGAAAGGCGACGAAGTCGTCGATTCCTGGACCATTTACAGCGTCGGCGGCGGGGCGCTGGCCAACGAGGCCTCGCGCCTCGAAACGCCCCGGAGCATCTACCCGCTGTCGACCATTTCGGAGATCAAGGAGTGGTGCTACCACGAGGGCAAGACCTTCTGGGAGTATGTGAGCGACTGCGAAGGTCCCGAAATCTGGGACTACCTCGACACGGTCTGGGAGACGATGTGCGCAACCATCCAGCGCGGCCTGAACAACGACGGCGTGCTGCCCGGAGGGCTGAAGGTCGCCCGCAAGGCCTCGACCTACTGGGTCAAGTCGAAAAGCTACACCGACTCGCTCTCCTCGCGGGCCAAAATCTACGCCTACGCGCTGGCCACCTCCGAGGAAAACGCCTCGGGCGGCACGGTCGTGACAGCCCCCACGTGCGGGTCGAGCGGCGTCATGCCCGCCGTGCTCTACCACCTCTCCACCTCGCGCAACTTCCTGCGCATCCGCATCCTGCGGGCGCTGGCCACCGCCGGACTTTTCGGCAACGTCGCCAAGACCAACTCCTCCATTTCGGGCGCCGAGGTCGGCTGCCAGGGCGAGGTCGGCGTGGCGTGCGCCATGGCTGCCGCCGCCGCGTGCCAGCTCTTCGGCGGAACCCCTTCGCAGATCGAATACGCCGCCGAGATGGGTCTCGAACACCACCTGGGCCTCACGTGCGACCCCGTGTGCGGACTGGTGCAGGTCCCCTGCATCGAGCGCAACGCCATCGCCGCAGCCCGGGCCTTCGACGCCAACGCCTACGCCACGCTCTCCGACGGCTCGCACATGGTGAGCTTCGACAAGGTCGTGGAGGTGATGAACGAAACGGGCCACGCCCTTCCGAGCCTCTACCGCGAAACCTCCGAAGGGGGCCTTGCCAAACGCTTCAAACGATAAGGTTTCGGGCGCGCCGGAAGCATCCTTCCGGGCGTGTGACGATTTTTCCCTGTAAACGGATAAATTTTCCCCGTCGGACAACCTCCGGCGGGTTAATTTTGTTATCAGCAAACGTCAACCTAAAACCACAATACGTATGAGACGATTCTTACTCCTTCTGCTGGTCCTCCCGCTGCTCGCCGGAGCGTGCGGCGACGACGCCACCGAAGACACCCCCGATCCGCCCGCAACGACGCTGCCGGCCGGGACCAGGGACGATCCTTTCGGCGTGGGAAAGTCCGTCACCGTCAGCGGACTGCCCGACAAACTGCTGATCGGCCTGGCGGCCAACAGCGGCGACAGCAAGAAGACCTCGGAAGCCGTCTTCAGCGATGTGAAAATCAACGGTCAGACGGTCGCCTTCGAATAAGCGGCCGATCCGTCCCAATGAAAAAGCCGCACCCTTTCGGGAGCAGGATTAAAAGGGCATAACGACCTGATTTATCGGATCATTACATTTTTGTATAGGGATAATAGGTAACGAAAAGGCAACGGTTTATTTTCAGCGTCTTGCGCTCAAATACCGCATTTCAAATAACCGATTACAAAATACAAAAAAAATGCGGATTTGACAAATTTGCTAAAAGGGCAGCATTCTAACGCATGGATATTCCATTTTCTCAAGCATACAAGGTTCTTGTTGGAAGAAATAGAACAAGAAGTTATCATTAGTGTCAAAACACAAGATGCTTGAACAGTTTTATGTGTCAGTTATGATGAAGGAAATTCAACCGAATAATCATCGCAATAAAAACAATCATTCACTTATTTTCTTCCTCTCAAAGAAGGGTTCGGGCAATATGATTTTATCTCTATTGCAGCATTCTCGCTCTGTCAACAAACAATGAAATTGATCATTGAACGCTTGAATCGTACCCTTGTCGTGGCAACGTACAGTCATCGGGGCCTTTCGTCCGAAGATAAATTGAGGTTGTTCAGCATCAAAAAACCAAACACCTTCCCAGTTTACTACTGTTCTGAAATACAGCCTAAACCCCCTCTTCGCCTGATCCCATACATCATCATCGATTAGGAAAATATCTTCCACCGAATATAACTGGGAAAGAAAACATTGATTTCATCGAGTTGCAACAAGCTGAATCCGCTGACTGCTGCTATTCAGCATAAAATTATCGTAATTATCTTTGTCGAGCGGAGAAAGATAACCGTTTATTTTCGCAACAAGTCCCATCTGGTCGCGCCGGTAATAACAAGTGTCGGTACTATTGTGTTCTCTTAACCCGGAAGGGCATCCAGATCGACGAAAAAGCTATACTATTGATTTACAGCTAGCAGGAATCGGATAAATTAGTTCTTCGCCACTTGCGAGCGTGAAGGTGATTGTAGAGTTCAGAAGATGTCTAAAACTCGAATGCATGGGTCCAGACATCAAAGATAGGGGTATTCCTCAAGTTGAGCCGCTTGAAGATCAGGAGCTGCTGGCATATACTACGAGAAAAGAAGCAGAGTGAGATAATGCAAATACTCGGTCAAAACACGGGTAACATTACCAGCCAGAGAACATATATACACAGGGAACTCGGGGCTGACAGCCTCCGACAACCTATACCTTTGTCTGCGGGAGTAGATGAAGCCCGAGGCAGAGCCTGAAGAGGCAGAAATGGAGGTGCTGAAACTGAAGTTAAAATCGAAAACGAGAATCGGACTGCAGCAGAGGCGGAACGTAACTGAAAAAGATAAGGAGGAATCTTACGGGGGCCTTATCAAATTAGGCCGATATGCTCTACCGATACAGATAAATTGTAAATACCACCTGTTTTTATCCAGCACCTCATTTGCTTGGCCGACATAATAGTATGGCAAGTTGCACAGAACGATAAACTCGAATTCGGAAATTTATAGCATCTACAGGAATAACCCTATTGCTACATCTTATTTACATAACTCGTAAGAGAAACTATGAACACTCTATATACGGGGCACTGTACCGGAGCCGAGGTCAAAAAAAGCACAGGTTGCAGAATTGCCCGAGGCAAGGGTGTTCCATACCGGATCGGTGATCGAATTCTGAAACCGAAGACGGGAACACTTGCCGATCCAGAAATCGATAAAATGAATAAAGTTTCGGATTCTCATGAAGGGCCTGGTGTCAAATCGTTGGCGGAAGAGGTTATCGCCGTTTTATACGGACGGTTCCGGCAAGGTTCTCTGCGGGCCTAAAGAATCCGGAATTGGAGTTTGGACAACGGAAGTAAGGGCGAAATCTGTTATAGCGCAAGAAAAGGGTAAACCGGTTCCTGCTCGATGGAAGCGCTGCCGACCTCTGTCCGATCTGGGTCTTGTCTTTCAGCGAGTTCCAACGTTACAAGCCTTCGCAAAGTCCACATCTTTTTCTTAGGGAAAACGCTAAAAAGTTTACCGTAAGTGGTTTATTCCCTATTTTTTGCCTATCTTTAACGTCGGTATGAAATTTCTAAATGAAACCATATTATAACCAAAGCCGATAGCGTATCCGGGATCGCCTTACGACACACTATGCAGGCGCAAGCCGAAAGGCAAAGAACAACCATCTTAAATATTTTATAGAATCATGAAAATTGCAATTCCTACAAGAGACTGTCGCATCGACGACCACTTCGGCCATTGCGACCATTACACGATCTATACGATAGAAAACAAAACCATTGCAGCACGCGAAGAGCTGCCCTCGCCGCAGGGGTGCGGTTGCAAGTCGGGCATCGCTGCCGACCTGCAGCGCCTCGGCGTTACGGCGATGTTGGCGGGCAATATGGGCGAAGGGGCCAAAAACAAACTCGAAGCCCACGGCATCACGGTCGTGCGGGGTTGCAGCGGCGACATCGAGACCGTAGTCAAAAGCTACCTCGCAGGATTCATTCTCGATTCGGGCAAGAGGTGCGCCGGACACGACGGAGCGCACCGATGTGACGGGCACGGACACGAACATACGCACGAGTGCGGACATTAAGTTCCGGAAGCATGAAAAACAGGCTGAGAACGAATATCCTGATCGACGCCGGACTGCTGGTCGGCATGGCGGCGGTCAGCATCAGCGGCTTCGTGATGAACGTCATCCTGCCTTCGCGCCACGCCATTCGCCATGCCGGAGCCCGTGCCCATGCATCGCAGCTCCTGGGCATGGGGCGGCACGACTGGGGAACGATACATACCTGGGTGGGCGTGGCATTGCTGCTACTGTTGATCTTGCACGTCGCGTTCCACTGGAAAACGATTGACGCCTTCTTCCACAAGAACCTCCCGAACAGAGGCGTGCGAACCGCGGTCGTCGGACTGTTGACCCTCTTTGCACTCATGGCGATACTGCCATGAATCTATGCATTGTAGGCGGGCGCATGGGAAAGGCGGAGCAGAGCGAAACATGAACGGATAGGCCCCTGAAAGTCGGAGATGATTTTCGGGGGCTTGCTTATATCCAGGGCTTCTGGACAAGGGACACTATACAGAGGTAGCCGGCCGTGCCGTTCGTCCATTAAACCGTTCACGCCGACGTCGTCGGCATTCCAGAATTACCGGATTTTTCGCCGACCACCTTTTCTGCGCCGGAATTTCCGGCTGAAATATGAACGGGATGGCCCTGGCCTTGACTCGTACGGTTTTATTGAGTACCTTTGTGAATTCCAAAATTTTCAGATCATGCACTTAAAAATCGAACCGAAAAAGGTGGTCGATGCTTACAGTACGCCGATCGTCCAGCAGACATCGTTCTGGTCGAAAGTGAAGGAGCTGTTGGGAATGGATTCCCGGGCATTTGATTTTTCGGTCCGCAACAGCGAAATTTACACCAATGTAGGCGGCTATGCACATACGCAGGGCGACTTCATCACATTCTTTCAATACCTGAACACCGAGGATTACATCGCCTATTTCCCTTACGGTCCAGAGATCGAGCCTTCGGAAGAGAACCACGGCCGTTTTCTGGAAGAGTTGTCCGAATCGCTGCGTTCGTACCTTCCGAAGCACTGCGTGGCCCTGCGCTATGATCTGAACTGGGAATCGCACTGGTGCAAGACTGAAAATTTCGATACGAAGGGCAACTGGCTCGGACTGCCAGATAAGGAGTTTCAGGAGTTTAAGCTCAATTACGGCACTGCGGAGTGGAATCTGCGTAAAGCCAATACCAACATTCTGCCGGCCAACACAATCGTCGTGGACCTGACGCCCGATGAAGCGACTATTCTCGACCGCATGAAACCCAAGACGCACTACAACATCCGTCTGGCCCGGCGCAAGGGAGTCAATGTGCGTGCGGTCGGCATCGAAGGACTGGATGTTTGGTACGAACTTTATATGGAAACCGCCTTGCGAAACGGACTTTACATCAACGACAAGAGCTATTTCCATTCGGTCTTCGCCTCGAAGATGGAGTGTCCGGACAAGGCGGTGCAGGTGAAATTGTTGGTCGCCAGTTTCGACGACACACCGCTGGCGGCGATGTTTCTCATCCTTTCGGCCCACCGGGCGACCTACCTCTACGGAGCCTCTTCCTCACGGATGCGCAACCTGATGCCGACCTATGCCCTGCAATGGCGGGCTATGCAGATCGCCAAGGAGAACTGTTGCAGCGAGTACGATATGTTCGGCATCGCCCCGTGTCCGGATCCGTCACACCCGATGTATGGCCTTTACAAGTTCAAGCAGGGATTCGGCGGCGATGTGTACCATCAGCTCGGATGCTGGGACTATCCGCTCGAAAAGGAGAAGTATGACTATTTCTGCGCCTGCGAGATGAACATGCAAGGCTATTACCGGAACTGAAATACGAAGGTAGGACCTGTTTTCATGGAGCATCCATTCGAAAAGGTTGAACAATACCGCAGGTTGTCTTTGCCCTTACCCCCCCGTCGGTGAACACTAGCTGGCGGGAGATGGCTGACTATTAAAAATACGATAACAGGTGAATATGACTTTGGAAGTAACGCTTCGACTTTTCGTCGCTCTGTTGCTGGGCGGAATCGTCGGAATAGAACGGGAATTCCGTTCCAAAGATGCGGGGTTCCGCACGCATTTTCTCGTCGCGCTGGGCAGTGCCCTCTTCTGCGTCGTTTCACAGTACGGATTTGGCATAGATCTGAAAGATTCGTCGCGGGTGGCCGCGCAGGTTGTCTCGGGAATCGGATTCCTCGGCGCTGGAACCATCATCTTTCAGAAAAATATGGTACGCGGACTTACGACAGCAGCAGGACTGTGGGTAACGGCGGCTATCGGACTGGCTTGCGGTACGGGAATGTATGCTGCGGCCGCGATCGCTACGGTGATGATACTGCTGGGACTGGAGGTGCTCAACGCCTTGATCCCACAGGTGGGAACGACGACCGTGAGCCTGACTTTCTCGGCTACGTCGAAAGAGAGCGTCAAAAGAGTGGTCGATCAGATCAAGGACGACTGTATCGAGCTGTATTCCTACGAACTGAAGGATCGTCGTACCTCGCAGGGCGAAATCTTCGAAGCTCGGCTGGAGATGAAGGTGAAACGCGGCAACCACAACGAGCGACTCATCGGTTATATGGATGAATTCGACGACGTTATGATTTCGAGTATCGAATAATATTTACGGGTTCAGACGCGACCGGATTATCTTTTCACCCGCACCTCGTACAGATCGCTGCGGCGATCCTTGAGGTTGCGGACGCTGCCGTAGGTGTGCAGCTCGTTCAACAGGTTCAGGTTAATGTCCGAAATAAGGATCATCTCCGTATTGGGCGTCGCCTCCGCACGCCGTCCGTCCGTCGGAAAAGCGAAATCGCAGGGCGTGAAGACTCCGGAGCGCGCATACTGAATGTCCATGTTGTGCACCTTGGGCAGGTTGCCCACACTGCCTGCGATCACCACGAAACATTCGTTCTCGATGGCGCGGGCATGGGCGCAGACTTGCACGCGCGAATAGGCATTCTGCGTATCCGTGAGGAACGGCACGAAGAGAATCTGCATCCCCTCGGAGGCCATAATGCGTGAAAGTTCCGGAAACTCAACGTCGTAGCAGATCAATACGCCGATCTTCGCGCAGTCCGTCTCGAACGTGCGGATCGTCTTGCCGCCGCTCAATCCCCAGCACTTCATCTCGTCGGGCGTAACGTGCAATTTTTCATACATTTCGTAAGTTCCGTCACGGCGGCAGAGGAACCCCACGTTGTAAAGCAGCCCGTCGTCTTTGATCTGGGGCATGCTGCCCGTGATGATATTGATGTTGAACTTAATGGCCAATGCGATAAACCGGTCCCGGATTTCATCCGTATATTGCGCCAGCCCGCGAATGGCCTCCGATTCGCTGACATCGTTGAACCGCGCCATAAGCGGAGCGTTGAAATATTCGGGAAAAAGAACGAAATCGCTCTGATAGCCGCTCACGGAATCGACGAAAAACTCCACCTGTTCGAACAGGTCGTCAAGGGTCTTGTAGCTGCGCATTTGCCACTGTACGATGCCTACGCGCACCGTGGTTTTGGGCAGGATGTACTCCTCGGTCGGAGCCTGATAATAGATGTTGTCCCACTGAAGCAGGCAGGCGTAGTGGCGCGACTCCTCGTCGTTGGGCAGATAGTTGCGCATTACTTTACGGACATGGAAATCGTTCGAGAGCTGGAACAACAGCACAGGATCGACAATTTCACGTTGGCGCACTTTGTCTATATATTCCTTGGGGCGCATCTGTTCCGCATACTTATGGTAGTTGGGCAGACGGCCCCCGAACATGATGGCTTTCAGGTTGAGTTTTTCGCACAGTTCCTTGCGGTATTCGTACATGCGCCGCGCCAGACGCAGTCCCCGGTAGTCGGGATGGATGAAGACCTCGATGCCGTAGAGGATGTTACCCTTGCGGGTGTGGGTGTCGAATGTTTCATTCCCCGTAACCTGGGCGTAGGTGTGGTCGTTCTTCACGTCATCGTAATTCACAATGATCGAAAGCGCGCAGCCTACGATCTTGCCGTCCACGACTACGACGATCTGCCCCTCCGGGAAGATGCGAATCAGTTTGTCGATTTGCTTCGGCGTCCAAAAAACGTCGCTTCCATCGGCATAGACGCGGGTAAAGGAACTGGCCAGTTGGTCGTAATCCTCTTTCTGAAGATTGCGAATTTCTACTTTATTGATTTCTAACGTTTCCATAAACACATGGGTTGAAAAAACGTACAAAGATACTCTTTAACTTCCGAAAACGCCAGAGAGAGGAGAATATAAGAAGAGCGGCACTCGAAATTCACACCGCTCTCCTCTCTGCCGGTGCCGCAGACTTTATCACCCCGAATTAAGAATCGTAAGTTGCGGAAACGGGAACGAAATACCCTCCTCGTTGAAGGTGGCGTAAATTGTAAGTTTCTTCATGGTTAGTATATGGAATTCAGCAGGTCCGTTTTCCCGTCGTTTACGAGTTTGAGGATCAGTTCCC
>OGWT01002718.1_pt1 | contig 11739 bp, 8 predicted proteins | sample 1576101 | NCBI WGS metagenome assembly OGWT01 (sample SAMEA3541481, study PRJEB24748) | human gut metagenome | biome: human gut; feature: human-associated habitat; material: faeces | place: China | collected 2012 | reverse complement strand
CTGCTCAGTCAGGTCATCTGGGCGGCTCTCTTTCAGAAATCGATATTTTAACAGCACTGTTTCATGGTGAGATGAATTATTCAGGTAAAAACATGGATGATCCTAACAGAGACAGATTTGTTTTATCAAAAGGACATGCAGCACCGGGATTATATGGTGTATTAGCAGAAAAAGGATTTATTCCAAAGGAAGATTTAACAACTTTAAGAAAGATTGACTCATATTTGCATGCATACCATTCGCCAGCAAATGCCACAGTTTTCCAAGGGACAAAAGCGCATTGCCGCCTACATTCTGGAGCACTATGACAAGGCGGCCTTTATGACCGCCAGCCGGCTGGGACAGACGGTGGAGGTCAGCGAGTCCACGGTGGTGCGCTTCGCCGCCCAGCTGGGCTACGAGGGCTATCCGGAGATGCAGCGGGATCTGCGGGAGCTGATCCGTGGAAAGCTCACTTCCATCCAGCGCATTCAGGTGTCCAACGACCAGATGCAGGGGGATCTGCTGACCAGCGTCATGCAGCGGGATATGGACAGTCTCCGTACCGCCATCGAGCAGGTGGACCGGGGGCAGTTCGAGCAGATGGTGGACAAGCTGCTGAAGGCACAGCACATCTACCTGCTGGGGATGCGCTCGTCATCGTTTCTGACGGGGTATCTGAACTTCTATTTCCGCCTGATCTTCAAAAATGTGACACTGGTGCAGAACGCCGTGGCAGGGGAGACCTTCGAGCAGCTGGTGCAGGTGCAGCCCGGTGATGTGCTGCTGGCTATCAGCTTTCCCCGGTACTCCAAAATGACCGTCAATGCCGTGCAGTACGCCAGAGAAAAGGGGGCGGATGTGGTGGCCATCACCGACAGTACGCTGGCCCCCCTGTATCCGCTGGCCTCGGCAGCGCTGCTGGTCCGCAGTGACATGATTTCCTTTGTGGACTCCATCACAGCGCCGCTGAGTCTGCTGAATGCCCTGATCGTCACGGTGGGTCAGCGGAAAAACGAAGAGGTGCCGGAAACCTTCTCCGAGCTGGAGCGGGTCTGGTCACAATACAGTGTGTTCGGGAAAACGGAAGATGAGTAAAAGAGTGGTAGTTATCGGCGGGGGAGCCGCCGGAATGATGGCGGCCATTGCCGCTGCCGGCCGAGGGGCGCAAGTCACGCTGATCGAGCCCAACGAGCGGTTGGGAAAAAAACTGAATATCACGGGAAAAGGACGCTGCAACGTCACCAACAACTGTACGGAGGAGGCACTTCTGCAAAATATCCCCCGTAATGGAAAATTCCTTTACAGTGCTTTTTCCACCTTTAATAGCCAGGATGTCATGGCTTTTTTTGAGGAGTTGGGTGTCCCCTTAAAAACGGAGCGGGGCAACCGGGTCTTTCCCCAGTCTGATTGCTCCTTCGATGTATCCGGTGCTCTGAAGCACCGACTGGATCGCCTGAAGGTGCACTGGTCGCACGACCGGGCGGTTTCCATCGAGACAGAGGAAGGTGCTGTCAACGGCGTCCGTGGTGAGAAGGATACCTACCCGGCGGAGGCGGTGGTGCTGGCCACCGGCGGCGTCAGCTATCCCGCCACCGGATCCACCGGCGACGGCTACCGCATGGCGGCGCAGCTGGGGCATGAGATCGTCCCGCCCCACGGTTCACTGGTTCCGCTGGTCAGTGAGGACGAGGCCTGCCGGCAGATGCAGGGGCTGGCTCTGAAAAACGTAGAGCTGACGGTGCTGAACCGGAAAGGGAAAGCCATCTTCCGGGAATTTGGCGAGATGCTGTTCACCCACTTCGGCGTATCCGGTCCTCTGGTACTCAGCGCAAGCGCTCTCATGCGAAAGGGCAGCCCGGAGGACTACCGGCTGGAGATCGACCTGAAACCCGGTCTGACGCCGGAACAGCTGGACAAGCGCATCCAGCGTGACCTGGCAGAGAGTCCCAACCGGGATCTGGGGAACATTCTCCACGCCCTGCTGCCGGCAAAGCTGATCCTGCCCGTGCTGCGGCTGTGCGGCATTGCACCGGACACCAAAGCCAACACGCTCACCAAGGCGCAGCGGCTCACCCTGGGCGGCTGCATCAAGGCAGTCTCGCTCCACGTCCGGGCGTTTCGTCCCATCGAAGAGGCGATCATCACCCGTGGCGGCGTCTCCGTCAAGGAGGTCGATGCCAGAACGATGGCATCCAAGCGCTGTGAGGGGCTGTATTTCGCCGGAGAGATCCTGGATCTGGACGGCTATACCGGCGGCTTTAATTTGCAGATCGCCTTTTCCACGGCGTACAGCGCCGGCATTGCCATGGCAGATAATTTTTAGTTCAAATATCTGAAGATTTTGTATACATAAAGGAGTTTGTAAGTACTTATGAAAACGATCAACATCGCCATTGACGGTCCTGCGGGAGCGGGAAAGAGCAGCATCGCCAGAGAAGTGGCATCCCAGCTGGGCTTTGTCTATGTGGACACCGGCGCACTGTATCGTGCAATCGCCCTGTTTTCCACAGAATATCAGACCAGAAAGGACTTTCTGGACAATCTGGAGGAACACTGTCACCTGGAACTGAAATATTTCGGCGGCACACAGTGCATCTTCCTCAACGATGAGAACGTGACTGAAAAGATACGCACCCCGGAGATCTCCATGAAAGCGTCGGAAGTCTCTGCCCTGCCGGAAGTCCGGGAGTTCCTGCTGGAGACCCAGAAGGACATCGCACGGGAATTCAATGTCATCATGGACGGACGGGACATCGGCACGGTGGTGCTGCCGGACGCAGATCTGAAGATCTATCTGACCGCATCCGCAGAAGAGCGTGCCAGCCGCCGCTATCTGGAGATGGAGGACAAGCCGGACAAGCCCACCTATGACCAGATCCTGGAGGACATCAAGCAGCGTGACTACAACGATATGCACCGTGCAGTTTCGCCGCTCCAACAGGCAGAAGATGCCGTCCTCATCGACAGCACTACCATGGGCTTTCACGAGGTCTGTGAGGAGATCATGGATCTGATCGAACAGCGCCTGGATGTGGAGTGAAGAAGGAGGTCATTTTTTGCCGTATCCCATTGTCTTTTTCTTTTACCGCATCGCCTATTATCTGGTGCGGATCGCATTTTTCTTCTACTACCGCATCTCCTTTGAGGGTCGGGAAAATATCCCCAAGGGAACAGCCGTGATCTTTGCCTCCAACCACCGAAGCTATCTGGATCCGGTGCTGGTGTCAATGGCTGCGCCCCATCCGTTCAACTTTATCGCCAAGGAACCGCTCTTCCGGAATCCCATTTTCGGAAACTTCATCCGATTCATGGGCGCATTCCCCACGGCGAACAGCAAGGATCCATCCTATGATATGCTGACCGAGGCGACAAAGCGGCTGGAAAAGCGCCGCCACCTCACCATTTTCCCGGAAGGCACACGCCACACGGACGGCAAGGTGGGCAGAGGAAAAAGCGGCGTCTGTGTGCTGGCGGCACGCAGCGGCAAGCCGGTAGTCCCCATCGGGCTGATCTTCGACTCCAACAACCTACACTTCCGCAGCCGCATCTGCGTTCGGGTGGGAAAGCCCATCTATGCCGCAGACTACGGGCTGAACGCCCAGTCCACGCCCCACGAGATGCACGCCATGCGTAAGGACATCATGGACAGCATCAAATCCATGGTGGAAGAAAATCCGCCGTTCCCGATCCTGCACGATGTGCCGAAACACCGCACTACCTTCGAGATCGCAAAGGATCAGAAACGTGCCGCACTGGAACAGAAAAAACAGGCAGAACAGTCTGCCGGGACAACGGAGGAATAACTGGTCATGGCTGAAATTACCGTTGCTGAGTCCGCCGGCTTTTGCTTTGGCGTAGACCGTGCCGTCAAGCTCTGCTACCAGGCACTGGAGGAGCATCACAACATCGCCACCCTGGGTCCCATCATCCACAACCAGGACGTGGTGGACGACCTCACCCGGCGTGGCGCACGGATCGTGGACTCCATCGCCGAGCTGCACCCGGACGAATGCGTGGTAATACGCTCTCACGGCGTCAGCGCAAAGGTGTATGAAGAACTGGAACAGGCTGGGAATCCCTATGTGGATGCCACCTGTCCGTTTGTGGCAAAGATCCACCGAATTGTGGAAAAGCATACCAAAGCAGGAGATTTCATCCTCATCGCCGGAGATGCCAATCATCCGGAAGTTGCCGCAATTGTCGGGCATTGTAAAGGGAATTGCTTTGTTTTTGAAAGTGAAAAAGCCTTAAACGATTTTTTTCAAAAAAATTTAGTGGATTCTCGCAAAAGACTTGCAATTGTTGCGCAAACAACGTATAATATATTAGTATGGGAAAAGTGTTTGAAAGCTCTTCCCAAGGACAACCCGAACATTATGGTTTACGATACAATCTGTCACGCCACACAGGTGCGGCAGTCCGACGCAGACAAACTCTCTCGCAAGTCAGATTTAATGATTATTGTGGGCGGCAGACACAGTTCCAACACCGTGAAACTGTATCATGTCTGCAACAGAAACTGTAGGTCTTATCATATTGAAAATTCGGATGAGCTTTACACTTTAGACCTGGATAATGCTGAGAAGATCGGCATTACCGCCGGCGCGTCCACACCGGCACATATCATTAAGGAGGTTCAACAAACTATGACTGAAATCATGGATAACAACGCCGTGGAGGAGGATATCAACTTCGCAGAAGCTCTGGATCAGTCCTTCAAAAAAATACATACGGGAGAGAAGGTTAAGGGTACTGTTTGCTCTGTAAACGATTCTGAAGCGATCGTAGACGTAGGCACAAAGCACACCGGTTATGTACCCCGCAGCGAGCTGACCGATGACGCTTCCAAGAAGCCGTCTGACGTAGTTGCTGTCGGCGATGTTCTGGATCTGATCGTTACCAAGATCAACGACCAGGAAGGTATCGTTACCCTGTCCAAGAAGAAGGTTGACGAGATGAAGGGCTTTGAGGAAATCATCAAGGCCAAGGATGAAGGCGCAGTTCTGGAAGGCACTGTAAACGCAGCTGTCAAGGGCGGCGTGATCGTGACCTATGCAGGCGTTCGTGTATTTATCCCGGCATCTCAGAGCGGTCTGCCGAGAGGCGCAGAGATGGATTCTCTGGTAAAGACCACACAGCGTTTCACCATTCTGGAAGTCAACGAACACAGAAGAAGAGCTGTCGGCTCTATCAAGGCTGTTCTGAAGGCTGAAAAGGATGCTGCCAAGGAAGCATTCTGGGAAACTGCTGAGATCGGCAAGACCTATAAGGGCGAAGTAAAGTCTCTGACCAGCTACGGCGCATTCGTAGACCTGGGCGGCATCGACGGTATGGTTCACATCTCCGAGCTGTCCTGGAAGCGCATCAAGCACCCGAGCGAAGTTGTCAAGGTTGGCGACTTCATCGAAGTTTACATCAAGGATCTGGACAAGGAAAACAACCGCATTTCCCTGGGCTACAAGAAGCAGGAAGACAATCCGTGGGAGAAGTTCAAGGCAAACTATGCTGTTGGCGATGTGATCGACGCAACCATCGTTTCCATCACTCCGTTCGGTGCATTCGCACAGATCATTGACGGCGTAGACGGTCTGATCCACATTTCTCAGCTGGCTGACAAGCGTGTTGAAAATGTAAAGGATATCGTTTCTGTCGGCGATGTAGTCAAGGTCAAGATCATTGACATCGACATCGACAACAAGCGTATCTCCATCTCCATGCGTGCGCTGCTGGAAGATGAGGACGATGCAGATTACGAGGACTAATTTCCCCGTAAGCATTATAATTGCATAAAACAAGGCGGCAGTACCGGGTTTCCGGCGCTGCCGCTTTTTTGTGGATGTATCATAAAAATGAATACTTGGGCGGCGATAAATGCCGACTTTCTCAAATTGATTTAGATGAATAATTTGTTTTATGCCTTGACATTTTCATTCGAATTTTGTATAATAAGCAAAGAGAGTATACATAAAACAGTAGGCGGATATTTCCACTCCCATACATTTTGAAATGGATGGGAGGTGATAAGCTGTGGAACATTACATTACGTTATCTGAATTGATTTCAATTGGCATTTTCTTAGTTGACTTTGCTGCGTTATTGTATAGAATTTTCAGTGATCATCACAAAAAGAAATAACCGCCCCAATAAGTTTCCAGCTTGGGCGGTTATCTCTTAACATCTCAATATGGGAGCATACTGTTTTTGTATGCTCTTTTCTTTATTTTATTATACCAGAATTCCATGATCGTGTCAAGGGATAACACGATTTTTTATGCACCTTTTCTCAGAAAGCCGCCTCTTCCACCAAAGGTGACTTTCTTTTTATATTTCCTCAGCGATCCACCGCCAGGGCATATTTTTCCAGTACTCCCCGGCGTAGTCGATGCCCACACGCACATCGGTGCGCAGTTTCGGGCGGCAGCCGTCGTCGGCGATCCACAGTTCCGGGCTGGTGACGAAACTGCCGCCGTTAAAGTGCTTGTCCACCTGCAAATACTTGGTCAGCTTTGCCGGACCGTTGTGGACTGCGCCGGCACGGATCAGCACGCCCTGGGGCTGTTCCAGCTCGCCGGTGATGACGTTCATGAGCCAGTGCATCCCATAGCAGAGATAGACGTAAATTATGCCGCTTTCCCGGTAGAGCAGTTCTGTCCGGGGCGTTCTGCCCCTGGAGGCATGGCACGCCAGGTCTTCCTGCCCACGGTACGCCTCTGTCTCCGCAATGCGTTCCCGGAGCAGCGTGCCGTCCGGGAGCTTTCGCAAAATCAGCTTGCCCACCAGATCGGGCGCAACCTCCAGACAGTCACGGTGATAAAAGGACTCCGTCAAACGAGTGAGTGCCATGGGATACCTCCTTTTTTACTCTGCGATCATACATTCCGACAGGTTCAGATACTGTCCCTCTTCCAGCGTCACCTCAGCACTATCCAGCACCTTGCTGTTTGCCGGATTGTACAGACTCCCGGACTCTGCGATCATGGGTGCAACGCTGCCCAGTTCTGTATAAACCGCATAGGTCGGATGCAGTTCGTGCGGTTCATCCGGATACGGCACAATGGTGTAGGTTCCGGGGTCGATGTCCCGTCCCACGCAGAACATTCCCGGATGTTTCGTCGGGTCGTTGGGGACATTCTTCTTCGTCACATCATAGCAGTTCGCCCAGGAAAAGCTGAAATATGTGCCTTCTTCCAGCTGCACAATGACGGAAAACTCGTTCCAGCCTCCGCTGATCTCCTGCTCTTTTTCCCGGTCGGCATAGATGCCGGCATAGAACAGATGATCTGTTTCTGAGGACTCCGAAACCAGGATGTATTCCCCTGCCGGAATCTCCTCGCCAACCAGATAAGTCCCCGAAGGGAACACGCCGCTGTCCTGCATTTTCTTCAGAGCCGCTGCGTCATTTGTGCTGTTTTCAGACTTGCCGGCAAGGACCGTGGACACACCGGAATGAATGCGTTTCACTGCCACAGATGTCACTCCCACCACGCCCAAAAGCACAGCAGCCGCCAGTGCGATCGCCAGCCAGACGAACTTCCGGCTCTTTGTCCCGGCAGACGCTGTCGGCTGTTTTGCCGGCATTCCGCAGTATTCGCATACCTTATGATACATCGGCGCACCGCAGTGCGGACAAACTTGTCTCATCTTTTATCCCTCCGACTGGCATCTCTGTTCCGGCTTTACATACAGCGTATGCTGGTTGGAAAAGATCACCATGCCCGGCTTTGCCCCGGCAGGCTTTTTCACATACCGCACAGCGCAGTAGTCCACCGGCACCTGTGCCGAATCCCGTGCCTTGCTGTGGTATGCCGCCAGCTGTGCCGCCTCTTCCAGCACTTTCTGGGACGGTTCTTTGCCGCCGGTCTCCAGAATCACATGAGAGCCAGGGATGTTCTGGGTGTGCAGCCAGATGTCGTTTTTGTTTGCCGTTTTCAGCGTCAGCTGGTCATTCTGGCGGTTGTTCCGTCCCACCAGGATGCGTGTGCCGTCGGATGCGGTAAATTCCATGGGCGGCAGGCACTTCGGCGGCTTGCCCTTGCGCCGCAGCAGCCGGAGATAGCCCTGTTCCGCCAGTTCTGCCCGGAGCTGTTCCAGGTCATTTTCCGACTCGGCACGGCTCAGCGCATCCAGCACGCTGTCCAGATACGCCAGCTCTTCCCTGCCCTTGGCGATCTGTTCCGTCAGGATCTTTTCGGCAGTGCAGGCTTTCTTATATGCCTGGTAGTACTTCTGGGCGTTCTGCGGCGGCGTGAGACGCACATCCAGGGCAATGTGTATCGTGGGGCAGTCCGGCTCGTAGAAGTCCTCCAGGACAGCCTCTGTGTCGCCCTTGTGGAGACGATACAGGTTCGCCGAGATCAGATCGGCTTTCCGACGGTCATCGTCCTTTGCGTCACAGGCGTCCAGTTCCTCCGACTGGGAGACGATACGCCGCTGGATACGCTCGGTGGCGTGGAGCAGCAGGTGGAACAGGTCGTTCGCACGCTGTTTCAGCCGTGCCATGTGATCCCGGCTGGCGTAAAATTCGTCCAGCAGCGCACAGGCAGAGGGCATGACCTTCGTCACCATCAGCGTGCCGTACTGATGCAGCGGCAGGAACGAAAAGTCCTTGGGTTGCCCCTCACGGGTGCTGACGATGGTATAGACCGTGTCGCCCTGTTCCAGCATCTCCCGGGTACGCCCGATGGTATAGCAGAGCCGGTCTTTCTGGTCGTCTGTAAGGGATTCCGCCCGGCAGGGCTGTCCCTTTCCGGTATAGTATGCCCACTCCCGCACCAGAACCGGCGAAACGCCCTCGAAAGTTTGCAGCAGCGCCTTGGAAAGTTCTCCCGTTTTCGTGGAAAGCACCGCCAGCATCTGCTCCGGGGACGCCTGCAAAAAGTTGAGCCGTTCGTCTCTCGGCGGCATTTCGTATGCCAGCCCCGGCAGCACCAGACGCTTGCTGGACATGGTGGCGTCCACTCGCTTCATGCTGTCGACGACCTTTCCGGTCTCGTCGATGAGAATGAGGTTGGAATAGCGCCCCATGATCTCCATGGCAAGGGTCAGCTGCACAATATCCCCCAGCTCGTTGACACAGGAGAAGTCGAAATACAGCACACGTTCCAGCCCGTCCTGCCGGATATCCAGGAGCTTGCCGTTTCCCAGCCGTTTCCGCAGGAGCATACAGAACATGGGCGGCGCTTTCGGATTTTCGACAGCGACCTGGGTGAGGTGAACTCTCGCCCGGTCTGCCGCACAGGAGAACAGCACCTTTGCACCGCCGGTGCGGCTGCGAAAGGCAACGATCAGTTCTTCCCGTGTGGGCTGGTGAATTTTTTCAATGCGTGCGTCGATCTCCGCCTGCGCATAGCCCAGCTCCGCAAAAACGTTGCGATAGTGTGTGGGCAGAGTAACTGCTGCCATAAATCGGCCCCTTTCGTTGTTCGGTTTTGGCTCAATATAGCAGGTTGCGGCGGCAAAATCAAGGGGGTACCGGGCTCGATTTTCAACAGGGCAACATAAATACAGCACCCCCTGCATCCCACTTATAACGCGGCGCAGCTGTGGAATTTAGCGCAAAAAATGACGCATTTTGCAAGAAAAGCCCCGTCGTTTTCGGGACTTTCGGCTTTTACAATGCTTATTTTGTGCTATTTTTCAGGACGTGCAAATAGTGGCGGTGCCGAACAAGCGCAGCAGGTAGGAAAAATTCGCGGCATAACGTGCACCATTTATCCATAATGATGACACGAAAGTTACAATCCGCTTCTCGAATCGCACAAAAACTGTGTTTTTCTTTCTAGCACATTGCACAAAAAACAATCGGCAAGCCTGTAAAAACAGCAAATATTGATAAGATACATAGCAAAAAATGAGAAGCATGCATTTTCGGAATGCGGTATAATAACGGCAGATGATATGTTTGGCCTGTGATGAGCTCACCAAACATAAGACACAGACAATTCAGAAAAGAGTGAAGCAAACGGTGTTGGACAAGATCGCACCCAAGGACCCAACGGCCAAACGCCCGGGATTTTATGTGCTGCTGGACAAGCCGGTCGGCGGCCTGCCGAGTAATGACGGCGTAGGCCGCCACCCCGTTTATATCAATGGTGACCGCCTTGTAACTTTCGCCAAGATGGTCGGCGGCATTGACGATGAGAACATTCTGGAAATGCTCCGCACGGCCAAGGGCTTCCGCAAGCTCGTGCACAGCGTCGGCGTCAGCATCGTCGGCGACCTGCCCGACAAGGTTGTGACCTTCACCCTCGGCTTCTCCGGGGAACTGGGCAGCGGCGGCAGCCGCAACAGCATGAAGATTACCACCGATGGCACCGAGCACATCATGGTCATGGATGAACAGCAGTGGTCCGACAGCGACGAGACGCCGCAGGAGTTTCTGTTCGAACTCGTCAAACCGAAGGACATCGCCACGGCCACCGTCAAGCTCTACTTGAACGACGGCTACACAGTCCCCGAGGTTGACCCCGACCCGCCCGTGGCTTTCGATACGCCCGCCTACGGCGAGATGATCGCCCGCAGCTGCCTGAGCACCGGCAACAACATCCGTATCAAGCGTGTGTTGCAGCAGCTCCGCGATGGCAAGCCCACGACGATCGCCTTCCTGGGCGGCTCCATCACACAGGGCGCGGGTGCGGTTCCCTCGCAGGAAATGTGCTACGCGCGCAAGACCTATGAGGCCATCTGCGAAAGATACACACCCGACCACGGCGCACATGTCCGCTACATCAAAGCGGGCGTTGGCGGTACGCCCTGCCAGCTCGGCATCATCCGCTATGACCGCGACATCACCCGCGACGGTGCGGTGCAGCCCGATCTGATCATCGTCGAGTTCGCCGTCAACGACGAGGCTGACGAGACGAAGGGCCTGATGCACGAGAGCCTGATCCAAAAGATTTGGTCAGCCCCCAATGAGCCCGCCGTTGTGATGCTGTTCAGCGTTTTTGCCAACGACTGGAACCTGAAGGATCGCTTGGCTCCCATCGGTTGGCGGCATGAGCTGCCGATGGTCAATGTGCTGGATGCCGTCAGCCCGCAGTTCCGCGTTGGTGTCGGTGAGCGCAGCGTCATCACCCGCCGCCAGTACTTCTACGATGTGTTCCATCCCTCCAACAGCGGGCACCGCATCATGCGGGACTGCCTCATGTATATGCTGGACCGGCTGGACAAGCAGCAGGAAGGGCCTGCCTCGAAAGAGCTCGCCCCTTACTACGGTTTCGACTTTGCCGAGACGAAGCTGCTGGACCGCAGTGTGAACCCCTTTGACGCGGTCATCGACCCCGGCTGCTTCACCGAGACGGACACCGATTTACAGAGCGTGCCCTTCGACTTCGAGGATGTCAACACCCCCGAGTTCCCCCACAACTGGAAGAAGGGCGCGGGCGACAACCCGTTTACGATGGACATCACCTGCCGCAGCATCCAGCTCGTTTTTAAGGATTCGGGCAGCAAGGAGTTCGGCGCGGCAGTCGTCACGGTAGACGGCAAAGAGGTCGCGGCCTACGACCCGCGGCAGGCCGGTTGGACCCACTGCCATGCGGCCATTATCTTAAAGGAAGAAACCGCGCAGCGGCACCACATCGAAATTAAGATGCAGGAGCCGGGCACGGACAAAGTATTCACCATTTTAGGCTTCGGCGTTCTGTAAAGGACACGGAAGAACAGGAGAAAGCACTATGAAGAGAACCAAGAATCCCGCTAAAGAGGCTGAGTACCGCAAGCGTGCGGCCGACCTCGTTGCGCAGATGACCCTGCACG
>OGWT01002716.1_pt1 | contig 11745 bp, 6 predicted proteins | sample 1576101 | NCBI WGS metagenome assembly OGWT01 (sample SAMEA3541481, study PRJEB24748) | human gut metagenome | biome: human gut; feature: human-associated habitat; material: faeces | place: China | collected 2012 | reverse complement strand
GCTCATTTCCGTGCCAGTAGCGATGTTCGCTGAACATCGAATCCAGTTTCAGGGTAAATTTTTCTTTTCCTCCCATGCACTCCATCAGTCCGTATGGATCATGTGGCACATACCATGTGTAATGGCAAGGAGCTCCTTCTGTGATAAATTTGGCAAACTGGAATGCGTTTTGTTCTTTCAAGAACGTGCCGTCGGTATGTCTTCCTTGCGCATAGCCTGTTTGCGGGTCAATCACATTACGGTAATTCAGGGCACGTGCGGACAACAACTTGTAATCTTCGTTCTTTTGAAGCTTTTTGGCTACTTGGGAGAGAACAAAGTCATCGTAGGCATATTCCAACGTACGTGACACCTGTTCTTTTGTGTGGAAGGCATCGGGCACACTATCTTCCAATGGAATGTAACCATATTTTAGGTACGATTGCAGCGCACGGCGTCCCATTCCATTTTGATAGTCTTTTTCATTAGCAGGTGATTCGAAAGCATTTTTTCGCATGGCCTCGTAAGCCTTTTCTATGTCGAAGTTACGTACACCTTTTATGTAGGCATCTCCTATAGCCGCAATGCAATGATCACCTATCATGGCTGCCGTATAGCTGTTCCAGCATGGGAAAATAGGGAGCCATCCTCCTTGTTCAAACTTATGAACAAGCGATTGCATCATGTTTCCTCCCTGAGTAGGATATAACAAGTTGATAAGTGGATGCAGGGCACGATAAGTATCCCACATGCTGTAGTCATCGTAGTATACTTCATTCGATGCCAGTTGGAGAATCGAATCTTTTTGGGCAAAAGCTGGATACCTGCCATCTACGTCATTGAATGTACGTGGTAGGAAAGAAGCCCGGTAGAAAGCTCCATAAAATTTCTCCTTGGCCTCTTGGTCTGGTGTTTCCACTTCAATAGCAGACAGATGTTTTTCCCAGATGGCAGTAAGTTCTTTCTGTGTCTGGTTGAAATCCCAATGCGGAATTTCTTGTTGCATATTCTTTTCAGCTCCTTCTTTATCGGTAAATGAAGAAGCCGCTTTGACTAATATCTGTTCGTTGTTTTCTACATGAAAACCTATATATATACCGATGTTTTTTTCTTTCTCAATTTTAATTTGTCCCGGGAACACACTGTCTTCACGGAAAGTCCCGAATTCGCAAGGTTCCTTTTGATAGTCAATGATAAAATGACCGCTGTATCCGGCAGGTTCTCCCCAGCCTTGATAAATGCGGTGTACGGGGTTGTATCCGTAGATACGTTTTTGAAGGGTATCGATTTCAATGTATCCTTCTCCTTCATCGCTGTTAGGATTGACGATGAGGTAAGCTTTTCCTGCCTTCTGGTAGGTAAAGCGGAAAATTGCAGACCGTGAGCGGCCTGTCAGTTCAGCCTGAAGATGCTCATCAGGCAAGGTTACAGAATAATAAGCAGGGGTTGCAGTTTCCTGCTCGTGTAAGAATCTTGTTGCTCTCTTTTCAGGTAGGCATCGCAATGGGTCGAATGAGGCGGTTAGCGTCATGGAACCATAGTCTTGTGTACATCCGCCTACAATCCAGTGAGAGTTGCGGAATCCTTGAAACAAGGAATCACGATAATAGTAAGGAGCAATACATTTGAGTTCAGTGTCTTGTGTTTGTGGAGTCCAGAAGTTCATACCATTCGGCTCTAGTACGGCAGGTAAAGTTTGTCCGTATTCTTCAGTGTGCTTACCAAACATACCGGCAGTATGAGTGGTACTGGTAGCTGTACCGATTCTTGTATCAATATATGACAATAAGCTATCGGTGGTATGACCGTCAGAGCAAGAAATAATTAGTGGAGTAACTGCTCCATAAATCAGACATTTGAATAATGTGGTAAGATGTGTCTTCATAAATCTTAAATCTACATGATTGCTATTTTTATTTCTGCAAAAATAAGAAATTGCAATTATATGATTTTTATGGGTTTAAGACTATTCAATTTGTAACTTATAAATATTGGGAAATAGGAAAATTTGCAAATATCGGTGAGGAATACACCTCACCGATATTATGTAGTAAATTAATAGCCTTCGTTTTGTGTCCAATTTGCATTTGCATTCAGTACGTCACGGGCCAACGGTAGCAGACGATATTGGGGATTAGCTGCATCCGGATTATAATCATACTTAAATCCCCAGTCACGTTCAAAGTCACCAAAACGAATCAGGTCGTTACGACGCCAGTGTTCGTCGAGAAATTCACGTCCACGTTCGTCCAAAATTTCCTGTAGATCTGGGTCATGATTTAATTCTGGAGCGTGTACATATTTGCGAATCTGATTGAATAGACTTTGAGGTGTGTCGCCTAATGTAGCTGTACCGCCACGGACAATAGCTTCACATTTCATCAAGATAATGTCTGCATAACGGAAGATAGGTACGTCGTTGTCTTGGTTACGACTGTATACGTTGTAATCGTTGATATCTGGGAAGAATTTGATGGAACGATAACCTTGTGTCCATCCGGTTAAAGTTGCGCCACAATTTAAGTCTGCATTGGGAACTCGGAGATTGCCATCTTCATCATAGCCAGTAGCTAGTGTAATGGATTTACTGAAAGTGACTAAATCTCCTTTATAAGTGTTACGTACGTTAGTTGGCATGCCTGTTGCATTATCATACTGGTATACATCGAAAGACTCCTCATCAATATTTTCCCCTGTATTTCCGGCAATTACTGTATTACGGTCATCTCCTGGCAGGCAGAATAATTCAACAAACTGAGGGGTTAGAGTCATGTTACCTCCTACAGAATTGGTCATTTCAATACTATAGAAACCATTGTCGTTCTGTCCACGACGCCAGGTACGGAAACGGGCGTAGCTCATACCTTGTGCGGTGACAGCATCATACGGCATAGCATAGATAAAGTCTTTGATTTGTGCACCGTTGGTGTACATGAACTTTTCTTTGTAACCATCGTTTAAATTGAACAATTGTGACTTGATGACGCGATCACAAGCTGTGATACAATCATTCAATTTTTCATTGGGCGTAGTAGAGGACCAACTGGAGCTGGTAACATCCTGTGTATACACGTTCCAATTGATATACAGCTTAGCTAATAGCGCATCCACCATCCAGCAGGTTGGTGTTCCGTAGGTTGCTTCGGATACTTCACTTGGACAGTCATCACGGATGGCCAATAGTTCTGATTCAATCCATTTAGCTACTTCCGCACGCGGAGAGCGTTCGATGGCTGAATTGTCATCCAATACTTTGTAGTCAATGATGGGGGTATCTCCCCAGTTGTCCATTAGTAGGAAAGTATAGAAAGCACGTGCAGCACGAAGTGGAGCGATAAGGCTTACCTGGTCTTCACCTTCTCCTAAATCCATTAGTAACTGGTTGCAATTTACGATACCAGCTTGAATATCGTTGTAAACCGCCAGCTGGCTGTTGCTAGCATCCGCATTGACCATGTGGAGAGAAATGTTGGACATATCACGTCCGTTTAGGTAATCTCCATCGAAACTGACTGCGGTATATTCGTCGGAGTTGCAAGATATGAGTTCGTCATAACGACGTCCCAGAGCACCGCGGAAGGCGTAATAAGCATTGTTTATGCGCGCACTCAGTGCAATCTCAGAATCAGGGTATTCAGTGTACTGGGACTTGATGTCTACGTCTAGGTCCGTACAACTGACAGTTGTAAGTGCCAGTAAGGCAGCAGAAATAAAATATCTTGTTTTCATATTTTTATGTCTCCATATTTTAGATTAGAAGTTTACATTTACACCTACCATGAATGTACGTGTACGCGGATACTGGGTATTACGCCAGTCCATACCAGGTGTCAGACCTCCCAGATAGACTTCTGGATCTAATCCCTTGTAGCCGGTGATGGTAAATACGTTGTTGCAGGTGGCATAGATACGCAGGTTATTCACCCAATCGCCTAACTTCCCGAAATTGTATCCCAGTGTTAATGTAGCCAGGCGGAAATAAGAGCCATTTTCCAGATAGCGATCAGAAGGACGCTGTGCATTGGAATCAGAGAATTTTTGTTCTGTAGCCACTTCGCTTAACACGTTTTTCCCGGCTGCTACCAACCCAACGTTATTATAGTAGTTTCGGGTTGCATTGTAGATCTGGTTTCCGGCTACACCTTGGAAGAAAGTAGTTAGTGTCCAGTTTTTCCATGTGAAATCATTGTTCCATCCGTAAGTCAATTTAGGCTGTGCGCTACCTGTTTTGTGGCGGTCTTCGTCTGTTGGGGCGTCGGTTGTTCCAATCAGTTTTCCATCGGCATCATAGTGGTTGAAAACGGATACTCCGTTTTCATTGTAGCCAGCCCATTCGTAAGTATAGAACTGTCCGATAGGAGAACCTTCCATAATGCGTTGTACATTTTGACCTGAGAATCCGCCAACATCAGGGTCAGACATATCAATGTAAGGTACAGAATAGGATGCGTTGGTCAATTTTTCTACTACGTTTTTGTTATGTGACAGGTTAAGGGTTGTACTCCATGTGAAGTTATGGGTTTGCACAGGTACAGCATTGATGGTGATTTCGATACCCTTGTTGCTGATATCACCTACATTGGCTGTCATGGTACCATAAGGATAACGGTTGGTAGAAACTGGATAATCATAAATTAAATCGCTGGTACGTTTGTCGTAGTACTCGATGGTACCGCTCAGGCGGTTGTGAAGGAAACCGAAGTCGATACCGATGTTGAACATACTAGTACTTTCCCATTTCAAATCCGGATTAGCATTTCGGGTAGCTCCCAGCATTCTATAATTGGATGTGCTTCCATCTGAATTTACGTAGGTGAACCATCCTGTAGCACCATACAGGGGACGTGCGATAAAGGCGTCGAATCCCAAAGAGTTTCCGCTTATACCGTAGCCGACTCTCAATTTCAAGTCATCGAATACGTGTTGGTTTTTCATGAATTGTTCCTCCGTGATGCGCCATGCTGCAGATACAGATGGGAAAGTTGCCCAGCGATTGTTTTCACCGAAAGCAGAAGAACCGTCTCGACGAACAGTTGCTTGCAGCAAGTATTTGCTCTTATAACTGTAATTAATACGTCCATAGAAGGAAATCATTCTCAGTGTAGAGAGGTTGTTGCTGATGATGTCATTAATATCTATGTTATTGGCCATACCCAAGTTGTGGTAAGTTAAATCGTCATTATAGAAATTATAGACTCTCAGTCCGAAACCGTCGTTGTTGTCAGCTTGTTCCCATGAGTAACCCAGCATGATACCAACTTTATGTGCATCTACAAAAGTATGGTTCCAATTCAGGTAAGTTTCCATCTGCTTGCGGATGTTTTCTGTAGTGCTACGGTCTGCCTGTCCGTGTTTCGAAATAACTGAAGGCAACTGGGTTTGTGTGGTATTGTAGATGTTGTAGATGTATTGTTGGTTTTGGTATGAAAGATTAAGATTCCAGTCCAGACCGTCGATGATATGCAGGGTGGCTTGCGCTGTACCTTGCAACAATTTTTCTTTTGTGTCATAACGGTCTTCGTTAATCATTGACAGCGGGTTATAGTTCTGTGAAATATTCAGGTTACGATACCATGTACCATCTTCATTTTTTACAGGAACCAAAGGGTTGTAGTAGTACATTGCATCCAATACGCTACGACCTTGGATGTCGGTTGGTCCTGTAGAACTATTACGGATGCTGGCATTCAAACTGAGAGCTAATTCTAAACGGTTATTCAGAGCTTTGGTTTGTACGAAGGTGCGTGCATTCAAACGATCCATATTAGTACCTCTTACCACACCTTCACGGTCTTGGAAGTTAAGTGAAGCGCTATAATTCGTTTTTTCATTGCCACCGTTAATAGATACGTTGTGATTATGGCTGAAACCTGTACGTAACACTTCATCTTGCCAATTAGTGTTAGCCGGATTATCTACATTGTAGTAGTCATTTAGCTGGGTAATGTTATTTGTTTGGGCATAGCTTAATAACTCATCTGCCGTCATCATATCTAAGGTCTTTAAGGTACGATCCCATGCTACGTAGCCGCTGTAGCTCACACTTGTACGTCCATCTTTCTTACCTTTCTTCGTAGTGATGATAATCACACCATTGGCAGCTTTAGAACCATAGATGGCTGTAGCAGAAGCATCGCGCAAGACATCGATACTTTCGATGTCCTCTGGAGCTACCAGAGAGATACTTACTCCAGGTACACCGTCTACTACGTAGTAAGGTTCCATGGCTTCGCCGGTACGCAGTGAAGAAGCACCACGCAAAGAGATGGAAGCCGAACCGTTCGGGTCGCTGGTATTGGCGATAGTCAGCCCAGGAACTTTACCCTGAAGCATCTGAGCCGGAGTTGTAATAACACCGACATTCATATCTTCTGCTTTTACAGTAGTAATAGAACTGGTTACATCTTTACGTTGCATGCTACCATAACCAATAACTACTACCTCATCCAAGGTTTCCGTATCTTCAAGAAGAGTAACATTCATTCTGGTTCCTTTTACTACATTTTCTTGTGCTACGAAACCGATATAAGAGAACACAAGTGTTTTACCTTTCTCTGTTCGAAGAGAGAAATTACCATCCAAGTCGGTAACTGTACCGTTGGTAGTACCTTTTTCAATGACGTTTACACCAATCAGCGGTTCGCCTGATTTACTCTGTACACGTCCTGTAACAGTGAGCTGCGCAAATGCCCATGAAACATTCATCAGAAAAAGAGCCATAAACAAAGCGAATGGCCTTAGTCTTGCATTTTTCAATTGTACTTTACACATAAACTTAGATTTTTTAAAGGTTAGTTTTTATCAGATCTTGATATAAATTCTTTTACGATGGAGGATGTATCCGGTCAGTCCCATAACTGAACAGAATAATAGCGAGTAGACAAGAGACGCCAGGTATTCATCAGCAATAATCATAGTAATGGCATGATAAATGGCATCTTTTATTTCCCATTGAGAGAAGATGATGGCTACCACTTCACTCAGTACGTAAAGGAACAAAGGGTTCATCCCGAAAACCAGGAAGAAGGTCCATCCTTTATTGATGTTCTTTACGTCTATTACATACATAAGCAATGCCAATAGTAGAGAGCCCCAGCCACATGTGACTAAAACGAAGGTGGTAGACCATACCCGTTTGTTAATCGGCATCCAAATGGAAAGTACATAGCCGATGACCAGCATCATTACAGCTGCTGTCATGAGCTTGACAATCCGTTTGTTTACAGAAATCTTTTCCAGCAACAATCTGCCACACATAAATCCGATGAGTGTGTGGGCTACGGCGGACAATGTGCCAGCAAGACCTTCCGGATCAATTGGACTTTTTTTGTAAAGATGGGCTTCACCAAATATGCCTCTGTCGATGACCGCAAGCAAATTGGTGTCATCACAGGCATAGCCATTTCCTGTCAGAAGTAAGATGGAATAGGCAAGTAGTAATCCACCGCAAATCCATGGGAGATACTTATGATTGATATAAATGACCATAAGCGATACGATGCCGTAGCATAGGCCAATTCGTTGCAATACACCAGGGATGCGTAGTGTGTCTATGGGGAAGAAATTTCCGTTACAAGCATATCCAAACCAGTCAATCACTAATCCGATTAGGATGATAAGGAACGTACGTCGAACAATCTTTCTGATAACTTCAGAGGTAGGCTCGAAATTAAATTTCCGGAGAGAAATGTAGGTGGAAATACCGACCATAAACAGAAAGAACGGAAAGACCAGGTCGCACGGAGTGAGTCCGTTCCATACAGAATGGCGCAACGGTGCGTACGAAACGGGGCCTCCGGCATTGTTTACCAGAATCATGCCGCATACCGTGATGCCGCGTAAGATGTCTAATGACAACAATCGTTTCATGGTGCTTTCTGATTAATGGTTATTCTTGTTATTTATTGGGAAACACTTTATTAAATACTTCTTTTGCTACGCTGACACAGTCACCTTCTGCCTGCGATGCGTACGGATTATGCGCAAGTGTCCAAGGTTCTTCCATGGCATAGTAGTCCAGTTCTACCATTGGTTTACCATCGAGCACATCCTGGAGTGTCTGCCAGTAGGCTGCCCAGCGTTTGTAGTAGAAATCTTTCAGAAGACCGTTCCATTCCTTATGAGCATAGTCGCGAAGACCTCCATCGTTGGCACATACGCGGTTTCCCCATGTGGTAATCTGTACGCGGGCATTCCATTCGTACAAATCTTTTTCCTCCGGAGTAGTTCCGAGATTACGGGCTTGTTCAATCCAGCGTCCTACGCGGAATTCACTTCTTGTACCTAACAGACGGTCTTGTGCCAACAAGATATTCAGGAACTCCTGTGAATGAGCAGCAAAGTTCTTTTTATCGAAACTCTTGAAGTCGGCAATGGTCTGGTTGTAGACGATACGTCCTCTGTCGGAGAGTGACTGACGGACGATGTCTACCAGATCGTATTCAAAATTGTTGTTGCCTTTGTATTTGTCGGCTACTTCCAGCATTAGGCGGGCTGCCGCTTCCGTGCTGGTCGGGTCATAATAGTTCTGCATCTTAGACCAGCTGGATGCCTGGAAGTTATTCAGCCCGGGACGGCCACAGAAAATGGATTCGTGAGGGCCTTGCTGGTTATTGCCAAACGGGCAGTTGTAGATGCCGTCGGCAAGAATGCTCCATGCCTGTGTAATTTTTTCATCCCGTACACCGTAGCGTGCGAAAAGGTAGTCTTTTAACCATTCTTCCTTGGTGAATTTTTCCGGACGCCAGGGAAGTTCGCACATCAGCTCGAACATCACCGGATTGTTTTCGCTACCTTCCATGGTCAGGCCGATACCTTTCAGATGGGCGGCTAATGGATTGTTCTTGGTAAGGTAGAAATTGTTCAGCAACTGGTCCATACGTCCGTGCAGACCCACGTTGCCTCCGAAGTTTTCTATCATACAGAACAGCCAGTCGTGCTGCTCATAACCCTTTTCACGTTTCCAGATAGAAGGAATACCCCACATCGGGCGGCATTCGCTGAACAGGTCCAGAATCAGGATATCTCCGTTGTTCAGATTCTTGATCATCTCCGGGCGCGGGTTTTCAGTCCATCCTTGAATCACCCATGTAGCCTTCGGATTGACATTCTTCATTGCTTTAAGTACGGCTTTTCCGGCTGCATCAAAATCCACGCTTCCTGCATCTTCAAGTTCGTGGAACGGGTCCATAGAGTAATAGTTGGCTTTGCCGAACAGCTTTTCCAGTTCCTTATAATATAAGGAAGCAATTTCGTTGAAGCGTGAGTCGGTTGGAAGCAAAAATGCCGGACGGGTAAATCCGTTCCACAATGCCGGTTCGGTTACGTTCAGTCCCAATTTCTTATTGGCATCATGAGGTACCATACCGGAATAGCCCGGGAATACCGGTTCGATGCCGTATTCGCGCATACGTTTCAGAATCTTCTTCTGCAATGCTTCCTGCTGTGTGTACCAGCTGTCCGGATTGGGACCGCCCCATCCTTCCAGGTTGTTCATGGCCCACCATGCCAAGAAAGCAGGTCCTGCAATGAATTTGTTGATTTCTTCTTTGGTGTAACCTAGCTTTTCGAGCATGTTTTTCCACACGCATTCCTGACCGACTACTGCCAGTGGCAAGTTTATACCGTGCAGTGCCATCCAGTCGATTTCCTTTTCCCAGCGTTCCCAGTCCCAGAAAGCCATGGTATAGGAATAAGTGCAATAGTTGAAATCGTAGCGTAAGGAGAGGTTGGTTTCCTTGCGTACCGGAGTAGAAACTTTTGGCAAACTTTCCGGTAACTCGGCAGTCATGCCGTTCCATGAAAGATGAATGCCTGCGTAATATTTCAGGTACCAGTTCAAGCCGGTAGCGATGTTTACGTAGTTGTTTCCTCGAATGACTACCTTGTCACCTTTCTGGTCGAGTTCAAAAAAATCGGATGATCCTTTCTTTACTTGTATGATGAATTTCTTGGAAGCTCCCGGATCAATTCTTTCCAGAAGGTCGTGTACAGGATTACTCCATAACTGAGCAAAAGGGAAGCAAAGACATGCTAATAGGATAAGTAGAAATTGCTTGGTTTTCATAATAATTATTTTTAAGTGTTACAAAAATCATATTTTATCAGGAATTTGAGGGGGAAAATAGTGAAGAAAAGGGAGAAAATAGTGCATTGTAGGGTTTACACCTTTAAATTGACCTATGTCAAGACACTCTCCGGGCTAAATGTTGTAATTTTGTCACGTTTTTTAGAGAGTTAATACGTGGAACAGGCAATTCAACAAACAGGTATCCGGAAAGGCTTGACGAAGCTCGTGATTCCTATCTTTATCGAGACTTTATTGATTATGATGTTAGGTGCTGTCGACACCGTTATGCTGAGTCAGTATTCCGATGAAAGTGTGGCAGCAGTAGGGGTGGTGAACCAGATTGTAATGTTTGCTTTCCTTATTTTCGAGGTAATCAATATCGGTACCTCTGTGCTGTGTTCACAGTACCTGGGAGCAGGAATGAGGAACAAGATGGTGCAGGTGGTCGGTGTGTCTTTGTTGCTGAACCTGGTCGTGGGACTTGTGGTCAGTGCCATCTTGCATTATGGAGCAGCTACATTATTGGGATGGATGGGACTTCGTCCGGAATTGCTGAAGTATGGCATCGGATACATGGAGATTGTGGGAGCCTTTGCTTTTTTCCAAGCTATCTCGCTGACCATTTCTGCGTCCTTGCGTAGTGCCAACAAAGCCATTTATCCCATGCTGGTCACGGTGCTGGTCAACGTGATGAACATTATCGGAAACTATTCCCTGATTTTCGGTAAGTTCGGTCTGCCTGCCATGGGAGCAGAAGGAGCGGCCATATCTACCTCCATCGCTCGTGGAGTGAGCATGATTGTTTTGTTTGTCATTCTCTTCAGAAAACACATCCCGTCTTTTCCGATGGTTCTGTTCCGTCCTTTCCCTTGGATAGAACTGAAAAACCTGTTGAAGGTGGGAGTCCCTTCTGCCGGAGAGAATATGTCGTACAGTTTTTCGCAAGTGGTCATCACCTATTTAATCAATATTCTGGGAAATGATTCACTGGCCACGCGAACCTATACGGTGAATACCACCATGTTTGTCTACCTTTTTGCCATCGCCATGGCACAAGGAGGAGCCATCAGTATCGGCCATCTGGCCAGGATGTGCATCAGCCGCGTCTTCGCTTCACGGGTGCGGCTGCGCTCCGCGCGGTAGAGGATGTAGGCTTTGGCCGTTTTGGCATAGCCCTCGGCGATGAGCACCTGCTCCACCTGATCCTGAATATCCTCGACAGACGGCGTTTCATTGCTCTCCTTGGCGTTCATCTCGCGGGTGACGATTTTCGCCAGACGCTCGGCTTCATCCTCGCCCTTGCCGCTCTCGGCGGCCACAAACGCGCGGTCGATTGCGGAGGCAATTTTGGCCTCGTCATACGGCACCAATCGTCCGTCGCGCTTTTTGATAGACTCCGGCATGTTATTTCTCTCCCCTGTTTATCATCAATCGAAATACTATATTTGGTAATTCAAGCTTTGCTATGATACAGCATCTTGTGTTTTATGTCAATTTCGCGTGTTAAAGCGCGAAGCCGCAAAAAACAAGACGGCACAACGCGCGCCGCCTTTTCGGGCCGAAAAAATTTATTATCTCAGCTTTTCCAGCATCAGCTCAATCAGCGCCGCCGCGCTGTCCGCGTTCTTACTATACATCGGGATGCAGAGCAGGCTGTCCCGCGGATCGTTGCCATATGCGGTCAGCCCGGTCAGCGT
>OGWT01002713.1_pt1 | contig 11755 bp, 8 predicted proteins | sample 1576101 | NCBI WGS metagenome assembly OGWT01 (sample SAMEA3541481, study PRJEB24748) | human gut metagenome | biome: human gut; feature: human-associated habitat; material: faeces | place: China | collected 2012 | reverse complement strand
AATTTGTTTACTTCTTCTGTCAGCTTTTCAAAAGATGGTTCCATTACAATATCGTAGATCGGTTTCTGGTCTTTATATACATTCAGGCGTTTTGACATATCATTCTCCTTAGTCCTGTTTTTCGTATTTTTACATAGAAAATCGGCAGACTCATCAGGGGTCTGCCGCATGCTTTGGTATTATAAATGGATGTTCAGGCTGGACATGTCCACTCCTGAGCTGACACCTGCTGACAGGATGTCCTGAAAATCACCGGACAGTTCCACGGAATCAGGTGTTGCAATGAAGATGTAATTGGAAATCTTCTGGAGATTTCCGTTCATGGAATAAGTTGCTCCGGAAGTGAAATCAATGATCTTCAAGCCGACTGTCGCGGCCATGGAGAAGGAAGGCCGTCCGTTCAAGGGCGTGCTGTATTTCGGCCTGATGCTGACCCCAAAGGGCCCGCGCGTTATCGAGTACAACGCCCGTTTCGGCGACCCGGAGACCCAGGTCGTTCTGCCGCTGCTGGATACCGATCTGGTAGACATTATGCTGGCGATCTGGAACGGTACCCTGGATCAGCTGGACATCCGCTGGAAGAATGGCTGTGCGGCTTGTGTGGTTATGGCAAGCGGCGGCTATCCGAAGAAGTATGTGACTGGTCTGCCGATTTCCGGTCTGGATGAAAACGGACAGACTGCAAACTGCTTTGTTTACCATGCAGGCACAAAGCTGGACGACGAGACATTTCTGACAGCAGGCGGCCGTGTGCTGGGTGTTACTGCAACAGCTGAGACACTGCCGGAGGCACTGGAAACCGCTTATGCCGGCGTGAAAACCATTTCGTTCCAGGATGCCCACTATCGAAAGGACATCGGACAGCGTGCGCTGAAAGCCCTGTCGTAATATAAGAGCCGGCAGCTGTAAGTGTGCTACATTTTACGAACACCGGCAGATATCAGTCAGCGGTCTGCGAAGAGCGCTGCAAGCAAATCCCAACACCCGGAGGCGTTGTTATGAATTGTCGTTTACCTGCATTAAGGGAGAAAACAGCAAAGCTCACAACATCTCCGGGTGTTTATTTGATGAAAAATCAGAAGTCTGAGATCATCTACGTGGGAAAAGCAAAGAATCTGAAAAATCGTGTGACAAGTTATTTTCGGGAGTCTGCCGACCATACGCCGAAGGTCGACAGTATGGTCGAACACGTGTATGACTACGATTTTATTGTCACCGACTCGGAATACGAAGCCCTTGTGCTGGAGTGCAGTCTCATCAAACAGCACCAGCCGAAGTACAACATCCTTCTGAAGGATGACAAGGGCTACACCTATCTCTGCTTTTCCGATGAGCCGTATCCCAGACTGACGGTGGAAAAAAACAAGAAGAAATCCGGTGACTACCTGGGACCCTATATGAGCGGTTACGTGGCACGGGAGGCGGCACGGGAAACGAATCGTGTGTTCCGTCTGCCCACCTGTCACAGGCGCTTTCCGGAGGATTTCAAGAAAACCCGTCCCTGTCTGAATTATCATATCAAGCAGTGCATGGGTGTCTGCCGTGGCTATATTTCGCAGGAGTCATATGCCGAGATCATCCAGCAGGCGAAAGCGTATATCCAGATGGGCAGCACCGATTCTGTCAAGCGGATGCAGGCAGAGATGGAGCGTGCCGCTGAAGAACTGGATTTTGAGCGGGCTGCCATGCTTCGGGACAGGATCGCTGCGGTAACAAAAGCCGGGGAGACGCAGAAAATCATGGACGCAGCCCTGGAAGAGGCAGACGTGATCGCCATGGCAGAACACGGCGGAACACAGTGTGTTTCCATTTTGCGCTATCGGGGACGGCGGCTATTCGACAAGGAGACATTCTTTTTCCAGGAAAATGCGTCACGGGAAGAAGTCATGGACTCCTATCTGACGCAGTATTATGAGCATCACCGGGCAGATATCCCCAAAAACATTGTGCTGGAATTTGTGATGCCGAACCAGGAGATGTACGAACAGCTGTTCACCGGATTTGCCGGATTCCGGGTGCGCATCACTGTGCCGCAGCGTGGAACGCTCTGCCAGTTTGTGCAACTCTCCCGGAACAACGCCAACGAAGAACTGGCAATTCGCTTTAACCGAACGGGCAGGGAAGTGCAGGCGCTGGAGGAACTGGGCAGTGTCCTGGGACTTCCCCAGCCGCCGCAGTATATTGAGGCGTATGATATCTCCAACCTGTCCTCCACCTCTATGGTCTGCGGCATGATCGTGTTTGAAAACGGCAGACCGCAGAAGAAAGCATATAAGCGGTTTCGCATGAAAGAGCATACCACACAGGACGACTATGCCTGCATGAAAGAGGCACTGACCCGCCGGCTGCGGCATTATGCAGCACAGGATGATCCTGGCTTTTCCCGTTTGCCGGATCTTATCCTGCTGGACGGCGGTCAAGGTCATGTCAACACCATCGCTCCGGTGATTCAGCAATTCGGGCTGCACATTCCGCTGTTTGGCATGGTAAAAGACCAGAAACACCGCACCCGTGCCATTTCCACCGGCGGCGGTGAAATCTCGCTGGCGGCGAATCGTTCAGCATTTCATCTGCTCACCCAGATACAGGATGAAGTTCATCGCTTTTCTGTGGCATATATGCACAGCATCCATGCCAAATCCTCCTATCAGATGGAACTGACCAAGGTGCGAGGCATCGGTGAAAAAAAGGCGCAAAAACTGCTGCTCCGGTTCAAGACCCTGGCGAATCTGAAACAGGCGACCCTGGAAGAACTGGAATCCACTGCCGGCATCAGCCGTCCGACGGCAGAGGCACTGTATGCGGTGATCCAGGAGATGGCAGGAGGAGAATAGAGAATTCTCTGCTTGTGAAAAAAAGCTGGACATTTGACATAATTCGTTGTATAATAAGAAAGTATCAAATCAATTGCGGAGACAATGCAGAAGGAGAATGGGTATGCGTGTGATTGCCGGCAGTGCCAAAGGCAGAAAACTGAAAACATTAGAGGGTCTGGATGTGCGTCCTACGACGGATAAAGTCAAAGAGGCGATCTTTTCTGCGATCCAATTCGATCTGCCGGGTGCTGTTGTTCTGGATCTGTTTGCAGGCAGTGGACAGATGGGCATTGAGGCACTAAGCCGTGGCGCAGAGACGGCAGTTTTTGTGGATCGTTCTGCACGTTCGCTCCAGATGACCAAAGAGAATCTGGAATCCGTACAGCTGGCGGCACAGGCGCAGCTGCACCAGGCAGAGGCGCAGTCTTTTCTGCAAACCACTGCCATGCAGTTTGATATTGCGATTCTGGATCCGCCGTATCGGAAAGGCTTTCACGAAAAGCTGCTGCCGCTGCTGGCGGAACGTATGGCAGACGAGGGCATCGTGATTTGCGAGCATGAGACCGGCTTGGAAATGCCGGAAACGGTAGGCGTGCTGGAACAGAAAAAGCAGAAGAAGTATGGTGCGATCACCGTGACAACATACGTGTGCAGAAAGGATGCGGTGTAAGAGATGAAGAGAATCGCAGTCTGCCCCGGCAGCTTTGACCCGGTTACAGTAGGACATCTGGACATTATCACCCGTGCTTCAAAGCTGTTTGACCAGGTGATCGTGCTGGTCTCCAAAAACATTATGAAAAATAACGCCTGCTTTTCTCCGCAGGAGCGAAAAGATATGATCTTGTGCGTCACAAAGAATCTACCCAATGTGACGGTCGATATTTCCGAGGGCCTGCTGGCAGACTATGTGAAAGATGCCGGCGCAACCGCCATTGTCAAGGGGCTCCGGGCAGTCAGTGACTTTGAGTATGAATTTCAGATGGCACTGGCAAACCGAAAGCTTTACGCCGGCGCAGAAACTGTTTTTCTGACAACGACTTCGGAGAATATGTATCTGAGTTCCAGCGTGGTAAAGCAGATCGCCGCATTTGGCGGTGACATCAGCCATTTTGTGCCGCCGGAAATTCTGGATACGATTGTAAAACGATTGGTAAAGGAGAGACTATCATGAACATAGAAGAGATTTTGGACGATATGGATGACCTGCTGGATCGGTCTCGCCCGATTCCGTTCGCTGCACATAAGGCTGTGATCGACGCCGACCGGATGCGGGAACTGCTGAATTCGGCGCATCTGAACATTCCGGCAGAGATCAAGCGTGCAAAGCTGATCGACTCTGACTGCGACCGCATCATGAATGAGGCTCGCCAAAAGGCAGAGGCAATCATCCAGGATGCCGAAACAAGAGCAAAGCGGATGCTGTCAGAACAGGCAATCCTCCAGGAGGCGAAAAAACGTGCGTTGGATATGCTGACCAAGGCACAGAACGGCTCAAATGATATCAAGGATGCGGCAGAGAAGTACGTGGCGCATTTGCTGGAAGAGGCACAGGATTATTTCCAGAATGGTTTGCAGGAAGTTCAGCAAACAAAAAACAAGATTGACGGACTGAAAAAATAAGAAAGTGAAGTTTCAGCGGAAAATTTATAAATCCGATATCAAATCGACATATTTTTTTGATATACTAAAATTATGAAATGCAATGATACTGACAATGGATAAGGCTGGTAGTTTCTGCTTTGTTTTATTCGCTGTATCTGTGAATTTGCTTGAAAAGAGAATCTGTTTCCCGGCGTATGGGCGGTGCAAGACTGTACCTGTCCGGCTGTGAAACAGTCTTTGAAACGAAAGAAAAGAAAGGACGTGATACATTCATGGATAAAATTGATGCCATGTTGATCACATTGTTACAGGAAAATGCCAGAGCGCCGCTGAAATTGCTGGCATCGAAGGTTTTCCTGTCTGCACCGGCAGTTTCTTCCCGAATTGATAAGCTGGAAAAGCAGGGAATCATTCTGGGATACAATACGGTAATCGACCGCCAGAAGCTGGGATATCACATCACCGCTTTTATCAACCTGGAGCTTTCCGCTGACCAGAAATCGGAGTTCTATCCGTTTATCAGCAGCTGTCCCAACGTACTGGAGTGCAACTGCATCACAGGCGTGTATTCCATGCTGATTAAGGTCGCATTCCCGTCTACACAGGAACTGGATACTTTCATCGGAAAGATCCAGCGCTTTGGCAATACTTCGACGCAGATCGTGTTCTCCACACCGGTTCCGCATCGTGAGATCATTGTCGAGCCGAATTCCTGATGCAGTGCAATAACGATAATCACTTGCCGCAGTGTTGTTACATTGCGGCTTTTTTGCTGTAAAATTGACTTTTCGGGATTTAGCTGGTATAATGAAAGTACATTACTATGCGTGATACAGGAGGTGCAGGGGATATGCTGCATATGATTATTGGCGGTGCAGGCTGCGGAAAATCCACTCGTCTGATGGAACGGGTGCAGGCACAGGTGGATGCCGGAGAGCGTGTGATAACGCTGGTTCCGGAGCAGTTTTCCTATGAATTTGACCAGAAACTATACCGAATCCTCGGACCGAAGGCGTTCAACCAGCTGGAAACCCATAGCTTTAAGTCGCTGGCACGTTCTGTCTTTCAGCGTTTTGGTTGTGTGCCGGACGGCAGAAAAAATGCGGATGAACTGACTCGTATGGCACTGTTGTACCAGGCAGTGACCGCCGTCTCGGAACGGGAAAAAAAGCTGCGTCTCCTGGGCAGACAATGCCGCCAGACATCGTTTCTCTCGGAACTGTCCGCCATGTTTGCACAGTTCCGCCGCAATGGGATTCAGCCGGAACAGCTGTATTCTTCCAGTGCGCTGCTGAACGGACGGCTCCAGGAAAAAATGCTGGATATGTTTGAAATCTACCAGAAATACGACCAGTTCCTTGCCCAGCATCGTCTGAAAGATACAGAGACCGATTTGACCGAGGCTGCTGTCATTGCAAACGGACAGGATGCTTTTCTGGGCGATGTTGTCTGTCTGGACGAATTCGAAAGTTTTACCGAGGACGAGTATGCAATGCTGGATGTGCTGCTCTCTTCCTGCAAAGATGTGTACATCGCCCTGCGTATTGACAGCACGTCTGCTGCACCGTTTTCCCTGTTTGAAACAGTGCAGGGAACAATGCTGCGCCTGAAACAGCTGGCGGCAAAGCTGCATATTTCCGTGGAAACAGAGCGCTGCGAAACGCCTTACCGATTCCAGTCGGAGGAACTGCGGTGGCTGAACCAGCACATTTTCCGGAATACGCTGCCCTTTACAGGAGATGCGCCCCACCTGCACATTCTGGAGGCGCAGTCTCCGGAAGAAGAGGCAAACTATGTCTGTGCCACGATCCGGCGGATGCTGGCGCAGGATACTACACTGCGCTGCCGGGATGTTGCCGTCCTGTCCAACCAGATGTCCGATTATAAGAGTATTCTGGAAACGGCAATGGAACGCTATGCACTGCCGTATTATATGGACGAAAAGGAATCCATGTGCTATACGCCGTTTCTGGTATATCTGCATACACTCCTGGGACTGCTGCAAAACACAAAGCCGGACACGGAATTGCTGCTGCGCCTGGGAAAAACGGGTATGACTTCCTGTAAGCCGGAAGAGATCGCTGTGCTGGAAAATTACTGCTACACCTGGCAAATCGAGGGAAAGACCTGGAACACAGCGTTTACTGGCGGCAGCTGCGAGGATGCGGAAAGCGTCCGGAAAAAGCTGTTGTCGCCCTTGCAGTCCCTCCGGGAAAAGCTGCGTGGTTTCCATACCGGTGCAGAATTCTGCCGGCTGCTGTACGATTTTCTGACAGAACAGGAAATCGAGGAACAGCTGAATCAGCAGCTTATGGCGATCGCTGAGGAAGAACAGCGGATGCAGACCCAGGAGGAATGGGCGCTGGTCTGGAACAGTTTCGTAGAGATCCTGGAACATCTAACACTGCTCTACCAGGAATGGGAACTGGAACTGCCCGAATTCTGTGCGATTCTGTCATCTCTGACCAGCAGTATCCAGCGTGCAACACCGCCCCGGACGCTGGATGCCATACTGATTTCACAGGGCAGCACTGCCCGGCTGAATGCGCCGAAAATCGTGTTCCTGCTGGGTGTCTGCGAAGGTGCATTCCCGGCGTTTCCCGGCGGCAGTGCAGTTTTCTCCGACCGTGACTGTCAGACTCTGGAAGAAATGGAACTTCCGGTGGCAAAGTCCAAGGAGAGCCAGATGGCAGATGCAAGACTGGCGGCATATAAGCTGCTGTCCTCTGCATCCCATGCGCTGTATCTGACCTACCCCCAGGTGACGGTGACGCAGCAGAAATGCTATCCCTCTGCGGTCACAGCACAGATGCAGCGGATGTTTCCCGGCGCTGAGACACTGCGGCAGTCCTGCTCCTCACTGGGAACTTCCTATTACAGCGCCACACTTCATGCGGCATATTATCAGTATGTGCAGAATTATGCCGAGCAGTCTGCGGATACTGCCAGCGTGGGTGCATTGCTGTGGGATGACCCGGTCTATGCCCAGCGCCTGAAAGGATTGACCCGGTTTACCGTGCGGCACGACGAAAACGAACCGCTGTTTTCCATTGCTGATACTGCATTGATGGGGCATTACCTGGGCGATACCATGCAGCTTTCCGCATCGGCGCTGGAGCGCTATCAGAAGTGTCCGTTTTTGTATTACTGCAACGACATTCTCCGGCTGTACCAGCGGCAGAAAATGCAGATGACCGGCGCAAACAGCGGCAGCATGGTGCATTTTTGCCTGGAGCAGATTCTCCGGCAGTATGACAAGGAACACTTTCTGGCGCTGTCGCCGGAAGAGCTGAAACAGGAGATCCGGAAAAATGCGGCAGCTTACTGGCAGGAAAACATGGGCGGTGATTTTTCCAAGAGCGGACGGGAACAGGCGATGTATCACTATGCGGTGTCTGACGTGCTGCCGGTTCTGCTGCACCTGCAGGATGAGTTCCGGCAGTCTGCCTTTTCTCCCTATTGCACGGAACTTCAGATCACACCCGGCAATCCGGATTTTCCGCCGATCTGCCTCAAAACCAGAGACGGACATACCGTGCGGCTTATCGGAAAGATCGACCGTGTGGATATCTGCCGGGACGGCGCACAGAAATGGGTGCGTGTGGTGGACTATAAGACAGGGGAAAAGGTCTTTTCGCTGGGGCATCTGCTCTATGGTCTGGATATGCAGATGCTGATTTATCTGTTTTCCATTTTGTCGGAGGGAACGGCGCTGTCCGATGCCCAGCCGGCTGGTGTACTGTATCTTCCGGCTGGCAAGGTGAAAAGCGACCAGAAACGGGGTGCATCGAAAACGCCGGAGAAAAAGCGGAACGAGACTTACCAGATGAATGGCGTGCTGCTCCGGGATGCGCACCTGCTGACGCTGATGGAACAGAACGGCGAGGGTATTTACGTTCCTGGAAAGCTGGATGCCAAAGGAGAACTGGACACCAAAAAGGGAACATTTCTCACGCAGGAGCAAATGCGAAATCTGCGGAAATATGTGCTGGAACAGCTGGTGGACATGGCGGAGCGTGTGTATCACGGTGAGATCGATGCGCTGCCCCTGGAACTGCCAAAGGAAGACCCGTGCAAATTCTGCGCTTTTTCCAACATCTGCGGCAATTCAGAACTTTGCCGCCAGCGCATACCATACGGAGACAGCAGAATGCAGGAGAAAAAGATGATGGAGATCCTGGAAGAACTGGCAGAGGAGGAGAACAACTGATGGCATGGACAGAACAGCAAAGTGAGGCAATCACAACCAGAGACTGCGGCCTGATCGTTTCTGCGGCGGCGGGCAGCGGAAAAACTTCTGTTTTGGTAGAGCGTCTGCTGCGGATTCTGGAGGACGAAACGCCAGAACACCGTGTCCCGGCTGACCGGATGATCGTTGTAACATTCACCAACGATGCGGCGGCAGAGATGCGCTCCCGTCTGTACCAGGCGCTGGACGACCAGCTGCAAAAACAGCCGGAAAACCAGTGGCTCTATCAGCAGCAGGTGCGTCTGCAAAATGCGCATATCTGTACGATCAGTTCCTTTTGTTTTGATTTGATCCGGGACAATCTGACCGAGCAGGGAATCACTGCCGGATTCCGCATCCTCAACGAGACAGAGGCAAAGCTGATCGCCTCCAAAGCAGCCGATACCGTGCTGAATCGCTGGCACGCTGAACGGCAGGAAGAAATGCAGCTGCTGTGGAACTGCTTTTGCGAGAAAAATGACAAGCCGCTGGAAGAACTGCTGCTGGAACTGCACAGCTTTCTTGGCTCTGTGCCGTTCCGGGAGCAGTGGACAAAACAGGTGCTGGAGGAACTGAACCAGCCGCTGTCCGATTCTGCATACCATAGGGCGTTTCTGGCACAGCTGGAACAGCGTGCCGAGACTGCCGTGCGCCTGGCAAACGAGGCGGCAGACCTGGCGGCTGTTGTGTACGATTCCGTGCCGGACAACAATGTCCTGCCCTGGGTCGAGACAGATGTTCGCTGCCTGGAAAAGGTGCTGCAAATGCTGCGTCAGCAGGAACCGGATGCGGAAAAGATTCTTGCGCCCATCCAGGAAAAAAACCAGAACCGGGGTAATTTTCCACGTAAGAAAAAGGCAATGACAGACCTGGAGGCGTTCGAACGTGTCAAAAAGCTGCGGGAGCAGTACACTGCACTGGAAAAGGAAATCGCTGCACTTCTTGAGGCAGTGTACCCTTATGAGGCAGGCGACCTGGTACAGCACGCACAGCTGATGCCGCTGCTGTTGGAACTGGAAGAACAGCTGACGGCAGAGATTTGGCAGCAAAAAGTGCAGCAAAATGCCCTGGCGTTTGACGATGCAGAGCGGATGGCGCTGGAACTTCTGGCAGAACTCTCGCCGGAAGGAACAATTCAGCCCTCTGCGCTGGCAAAAGAATTACAGGCGTATTACCAGCTCATCATGATCGACGAATACCAGGATTCCAACAATAAGCAGGATGATATTTTCAAGCTGCTCTCCCGGAACTGCATCGAGCCGGAGACCGGGACGCTTCGCTACGGCGACAATGTTTTTCTCGTCGGCGATGTCAAGCAGTCGATTTATCGTTTCCGTCTGGCAAATCCCCAGAACTTTGTCCACGCCATTTCGTCTGCCGGAACCGAAACCAGCGTCTGCCGGCACATTGTGCTGAACCGGAACTTCCGCAGTGTTCCGGCTGTGCTGGATTTTGTCAACTTTGTCTGCGGCAGTCTGATGTCAGATACCTGCGGCGATGTGGCATACACCGATGCTGAGGCGCTCTATCCCGGCACGGATATTACCGAAATTCTGCCGGAGGAACAGCAGAAAGTCACAGTGGCAGTTCTGACGCCCGAGGACGATGCGGACACCGATGTGCAGATCGCATATGTGATCGGAAAGATCCAGGAAATGATCGTTGCCGGAGTGCCAGTTGCACAGAAAGACCATACCACACGTCCCTGCCAGTACAGGGATTTCTGCATCCTGCTGCGGACGAACCCCATGTGTACCAGCTTTGCTCATGCGCTGGAGCAGGCAGGCATCCCGGTGCAGAGTCCGGACGAAACCGGTTATCTAAAAGCACGGGAAGTGGGGCTGCTGCTGGATATGCTGCGTGTGCTGGACAATCCCACATTGGACACCTCGCTTGCGGCAATCATGCTTTCCCCGATGTTCTGGTTTACGCCGGAAGATCTGATGCGGATACGGATGCTTGGAAAAAAGACCAGCCTTTACAGTGCGGTCTGCATGGCAATCGGTGTAACGGAATCCGCCGAACCGGTGCAGCTGGACGATGTTCTGGTGCAGAAATGCCGCCAGCTGTATGATACTCTGCAAAAGCTGCGGCAGTCGTCCGGCATGATGACACTGGAGGCGCTGATTCGCCGGATCTACGATACCACAGACTTTTTGTCTGTCATGCAGCTGACAAAGGACGGCGACCGAAAGCGTGCCAATCTGCACCTGCTGCTGCAATATGCCAAACAGTACGAGGAGAACACGGATGCGGCACACAATGGAGTATCCGGTTTCCTGCGGTATATCGACTGGCTGCTGGACAGCGGAAACGATTTTCAGCAGACTTCGCTGACCGCAGGGGTGGAAAACGCTGTTGCCGTAAAAACCATGCACCGTTCCAAAGGACTGGAATATCCCTTTGTATTCCTGGGCAAGCTGGAATCTCCGTTTTCCACCGAGGACAGCCGGAAAAATGCAGTGTTCTCTGAAAAGGGACTGGTCGGATTCTGCATCAAGAATCCGGAAAATTACACCCGTGCAAAGACCATGCCTTTTGCTGTCCTGGAACAGGAGAACCGAAACGCTTCCAGGAGCGAGGAACTGCGGCTGCTCTATGTTGCCATGACACGAGCCAAGCAGCAGCTGTTCCTGCCGCTGAATCTGAAAAAAGTGCGGATCAGAACGACCGATTACCTGGCGCAGTACAGCACACTGATTCTCCCGGACGGTACACTGCCGCCGCTGACAGTGCAGAACGCCGGTTCTATGGCGCACTGGGTCTGGATGTGCCTGGTGCTGCGGCATGATGCAGTACTGGCGAGAGAGATCAATCTGCCGCCGCAGTGCTGGAACACACCGGCGTGGAGCGAAAAACTGCAAATCCACTATGAATTTTCTTTGCCGCCGGTAACAAAGAGCGACACACTGCCGGAACAGGCGGTTATCCAGCCGGATGCGGATACGCTGAAAGACCTGAAAAAAATCACCGCCTTTCAGTATACTTCACCGGATTGCGGCAGACAGTCCCTGCTGAGTGTTTCCGCACTCCAGGAGGCACACCAAAAACGTGCGCCCGTCTGGAAACGTCCGGATTTCCGCTTGCAGGAGGGTCATCTGACCGGTGC
>OGWT01002707.1_pt1 | contig 11767 bp, 7 predicted proteins | sample 1576101 | NCBI WGS metagenome assembly OGWT01 (sample SAMEA3541481, study PRJEB24748) | human gut metagenome | biome: human gut; feature: human-associated habitat; material: faeces | place: China | collected 2012 | reverse complement strand
AGAACGGTTGTCTTGTCAACCCGTCTTTGTCGGTAGATGCCTGATAAGTCCGGTTGTTCCATGAAGTAGTGACGGTTACTTTTTTGCCGTCTGCCCAACCCCATAATTTAACGGAACTGTTCTGTTGAAGCACCATGTGATCTCCCATCATTGCGGGGAGTTTTACTTTGCCTTGTGCAAGCGGTAGGAATAAAAGTGATAGAATCAGAAGTAGAAAATGTTTTTTCATACTGTTTTTTATTAGATATTCGACGAATAGTTATTAGGTATCCGACAAAAATACAATCAATTTTTAAATATGGAATAAAATTAGCTAGTCATTTTCTGATAAAAGCTAGTCGAAATCTTAAAAGCTGGTTTTTCCTTTCCATTCTCGGTCGAATTTTCTTAATTAGTGGCATCAATCGCCTAAACAGTATTATTAGATTGGTTAAATATCCCATTTCTTTGCACTGTGAGTATTTAACAACCTAATTGTTTCATTAAATCTAATCAAATGAAAAAGAAGCATTATCTATTATTTTTATTGGCTTCGCTCTTTTTACTGACAGATGTGGTGTGGGCACAGACATCTGCTACAGTAAGTGGAGTAGTGATCGATGAGAATGGAGAAACCCTGCCGGGTGTTTCCGTGGTCGAAGTAGGTACAACGAACGGTGTCCTGACAGACCTGAACGGACACTACACCTTAAAAACAACTTCTGCCAAACCTTCCGTTTCTTTCAGTTACATTGGTTATCAGACCACCACGCTTCCCCTGAACGGGCGTACGAAACTCGATGTACAGATGAAGGTGGAAACGAAAGTGCTGGATGAAGTAGTGGTAGTGGGCTACGGTGTACAGAAGAAAGTGAACCTGACCGGCTCCGTGACTTCCATCAACTTTGCCGACCAAACGGAAGGGCGACCCATCATGAGTGTTTCTTCCGCCCTTTCGGGACTCGCTGCCGGTATGAACGTGACGCAGGCTTCGGGACAACCCGGATCGGACGGCGCCACCATCCGCGTGCGTGGTAACGGTACGTTCAATACCAACTCCCCATTGGTACTGGTAGACGGTATTGAATGGAGCATGGACAACGTGAACCCCAACGACATTGAAAGTATCTCCGTACTGAAAGACGCTGCCTCAACAGCTATTTACGGTACGCGTGCCGCTAACGGAGTGATCCTCATCACCACCAAAAGCGGAAAAGGTAAACCGCAAATCTCCTATTCTTATTCGGGAGTCGTGCAGATGCCTTACAACAATCTCTCTTTCGTAAGCGACTACGCCCGCTATATGGGACTGGTCAACGAGGCTTGCGAAAATGTGAATACCAAAGGTATTTTCTCGCAGGAAAGCATTGACCGCTGGAGGGCTGCTTCTGCCGATCCGAACGGACTGAATGAGTACGGAGTGCCCAATTACGTGGCCTATCCGAACACAGATTGGTTCGACGAAGTATTCGACACCGGATATTCGCAGGAACACAACCTCTCTGTCTCCGGCAGCTCGGAGAAAGTGAAGTATATGCTCTCCTTGGGCTATCTCGACAATCAGGGAGTCATGAACCGCTGGAACCTCGATTCAAGTACGCAGAAAATCAATTTCCGTACCAATCTGGAAGCCAAGATTGTGAAATGGATGACCGTCGGTACCCGCCTTTACGGACAAAAGCAAGATTACGGGATGGCTAATATCAGCAACGGATTCAAGTATCTCTATCAGACCACTCCGGGTGTATACCCCGGCGAACCGAACTACTGGGGACGTCCCGCACTGGCAAGTGAAGAATCTTCCAATGCCAATAATATCTTCGGGCAGATGGCGGGAGCTACCGGTTTCAATACCGTATGGCGTCTCAACGCTTCAGTCTACGGAATTATCACTCCTTATAAAGGTCTCAACATCGAAGGTACATTCAACTATTCACCGACATTTACTGACAAGTCTTCCTATAGCCGCCAGAATGGTTATTGGGACTACGTGACCGACCAACGTGTCAGCGAAAGCGCACTGGAGAACGCTTCCATTACCAATACAAGCGCGCGCACCTGGCGTCAGAGTGCCGAAATACTGGTACGCTATCAAACCACCATCAAGAAAGACCACGATCTGGGCGCATTACTCGGATATTCCGCACAGGAATATTACAGCAAGAGCTTTGCCGTTTCCCGTAAAGGAGCTACTGACTGGACACTGAACGAATTGAGCACCTATGAAACTCTCGTCAGCTCTTCCAGCTCGGCACCTGCCAAATGGGGACTGCTCTCTTACTTCGGCCGTGTCAACTACGGATATAAAGGACGTTATCTCTTCGAAGCCAACCTTCGTGCCGATGCCTCCTCCCGTTTCGGTGTGAACCAGCGTTGGGGGTATTTCCCTTCGTTCTCCGGTGGATGGCGTATCTCGGAAGAATCGTTCATGCAAGGAGCATCGGACTATCTCTCCAACCTGAAACTGCGTGTTTCGTGGGGAAAGACAGGTAACAACTCTACGGGCAACTACGACTGGCAGGCAAATTATGCCACAGGCAATGTTGTAATCGATGGTGAAGGAACCAAAGGACTGGTGCGTAAAAAACTAAGCAACGACAAACTGCATTGGGAAAGTACCGCAACAACCGACATCGGACTTGACTTCGGTTTCTTCAACAACCGCCTGACGGGTGAAATAGACTACTATAATAAATATACTTCAGACATTCTCTACCATCCCGAACTCTATCTCTCGATGGGTGTTGTTGGTTCTGCTCCCGAAAATCTGGGTGAAGTGCGCAACCGCGGTGTAGAATTTACCCTAAACTGGAACGACCGTATCGGAAAAGACTTTGAATATCGGGTAGGCATGAACTTCTCTTTCAATGCCAATAAGGTAATGAAATTCAAGGGCGATCTCCAGAAATACTGGACGTATGATGCACAGGGAAACAAAGTCAGCTATGTCAACAACTTCAGTGATGTGTCCGAATCCGGATTCGGAGGATACATCTGCGAAGGTCGCCAACTGGGTGAAACCTATATGTATAAGGTGTACAGAGGTTCCGGCGAAGGCTATACCGGAGGTGCGGTAGACATCCATGCGGGACCGAAGGACGGAATGATACGTACAAAGGAAGACATGGTATGGGTACAGGCGATGATTGACTCCGGTTATTCATTCGGAGGAATGAAGACGATTGCCAAAGACCAGCTTTGGTATGGTGACATTCTCTATGCCGACAGCAATGGGGATATGAACTATGGTGATACGAACGACAGGGATTTCTCCGGTCATACCAGTGTGCCGAAATTCAACCTGGGCTTCAACTGTGCTTTCTCTTACAAGAATATTGATTTCTCCATGTTGTGGTCGGGAGCTTTCGGACATTACCTCAACTGGAATACGGATTACTACAACTCCACGCTCGTGAGTCACGGATATGGCATTATCGAACATATTGCCGACAATCATTACTTCTTCGATCCTTCCAATCCGGACGATTCGCGCACCAACCAGTCGGGCAAATACCCCCGTCTGACGTATGGAACTACGTATAATAACAGAATCCAGAGTGATTGGAACGAATATAAGGCCGACTATTTCAAGTTGAAGAATATCCAGATAGGCTATACATTGCCGCAGCGGATTTCCAGTAAGTTCTTTGTAAGCAAGCTCCGTGCTTTCGTGTCGATGGATAACATCCTGACGATTACCAGTTACCCGGGACTTGATCCGGAAATAGGAACTGAAATCGGCTACCCATTGATGCGTCAGATCTCTTTTGGCGGACAGATTACCTTTTAATGATGTAGAACTAAAAAACAGAATCTGATATGAAAAAGATATTAATGATTTTAACGATGGCTCTGGCTGCTACCTCCTGCATGGATATTCTCGATGTGGCTCCGGAAGACCAGATTGCAAGTGAAAACATGTGGACCACGGAAGAGCTTGCCGACAAGGGAATGGCAGGACTCTACTATCCGTTCTATGCCACCCAACTCTCGTCTACCCAGCTCCGGCGTGCCGACGGTTTGAACCGCCAGGGAATCGAAGCCATGAGCTTCGCAACCGATTATTATTCCAACAACTATCCGGTGGAACTGCTTTCGCTGGCTACCAAACCTGCCAATGACTTTCAGGTGTGGTATGAATGGAAGTTCTGTTACACCATCATCCATGCGTGTAACGATGCGATTGTCAATCTGCATAAAGCGGATATGAGTACTGATAAACTGGCACGTTATCAATGCGAAGCCCGTTTCCTCCGTGCGTGGGCCTATAACCGTCTGAATATGCTTTATCAGGGTGTTCCCGTTTATCTGGAACCCATCAATAATGAAGACTGTACGCGTGGTCAATCTTCGGTAGATGAAGTCTGGCAAGTGATTCTGGACGATTTGACGTATTGCATCAATAATCCTGATTTCCCCCATAACACGCTGAACGAAAACTACGGACGCCCTTCCAAGGGAGCTGCCTATGCGCTTCGTGGCATGGTGTATATGTGGAAGAAGCAATACAAGGAAGCAGGCAACGATTTCAAAGAAGTGGAAACCTGCGGCTACGGCTTGTGGACAGGCGAATATGCCGACTTCTTCAAATATGAAAACGAGAAAGACAAAGAAATGATTTTCTCGCTCCAGTTTAGCGAAGAAACCGGTTACTGTGACAACATTCAGCAAATGACCGGTGCGCGTGATACGTATGACGGATGGACGGAAATAAAACCTTCCGCAGACTTTGTAGACTATTATAAGAATGCCGACGGATCGGACTTCAAATGGTCGGAAGTAGACGGTTTGGAAGATTGGGACTTATTGACTCCGCAACAACGTGAAATCTTCTTCTGCCGTGACGGGTTGGAATCCATGTCCTCACAAAAGAATGCCCTTATCAAACGCGTAGGTGAAGATATTTATCAGAAATACTACCTGAACAGCGGTAACGAAGCCCGCATTAAAAAGGCGTATGACAACCGCGACCCACGTTTGCAACAGACAGTCGTTACCCCTTATATCCCGGTAGATTGCTACAAGCCTAACTATGCCGGAGATGCCAACCAAATCGGTAAACAACTTCGCTGGCCCTTGAAGGAACAAGGCACGAATGGCGGAGACTTCTGGCTGGATAAACGTACTTCCGCTTTCTACTGCTATCGTAAATACAATGAGTTTGAGAAAGGCCGCTTGATTAGCCGGAGCCGTTGCCATACCGACTGGCCGTTGATTCGCTATACCGATGTATTGTTGCAGTATGCGGAAGCATTGGCACAGACCGACCAGATAGGAGAAGCCATCCGCCTGGTGAATAAAGTACGTACCCGCGCCCACATGCCTGCGTTGACAGAGGGCGGAAGCGGTCCGTGCGCAGTGAACGGAAAAGAAGACATGCTCGAAAGAGTGCGCTATGAACGTCGCGTGGAATTCTGTCTGGAGGGAATTAACTTCTTCGACGAAGTACGTTGGGGAACCTATAAAGAAACCAAATTCCAGGGGAAAGACGTGAATGGCGGCAAGTCCTGGTGGGGCGATATGGTGGAGTATAACTGGTATTACACCGATTATATGTGGCCGTGGACTGCTCCTATCGTTGAAACGCAAAAGAACCCGAACCTGACTAAACGAAGCGGTTGGGCGTATTAATCATAAAGATTTGAATAAGGATGAAGAAAATACTTTTACTATTACTCATTTTTGTATCCGGTTGCACAGGTGTATTTGCGCAACAGTTTGACTATGGCAAGATAGCGCCTCATCCCCGGCTGTTATTGCCGGAGGGCGGAGAAGAAGCTATTAAGAAAGCTATTGCGGAGTATCCCCCGTTGGCAGCAGTTCACCAACGGATCATGGAACTTTGCGACCGGACACTTACGGAACCACCTGTGGAACGTATCAAGGAGGGCAAACGCCTGTTGGCGATTTCGCGCATCGCATTGAAGCGTATCTATTACCTCTCATACGCTTACCGTATGACGGGAGATAAGAAATACGCTCACCGTGCGGAACAGGAGATGCTCGCTGTCAGCCGTTTCACGGACTGGAACCCTACTCATTTCCTGGATGTAGGCGAGATGGTAATGGCATTGGCTATCGGTTACGACTGGCTCTATGATTCTTTGCAGCCCGACACCCGCCGGGTGGTGCGTGAAGCAATCATCGAAAAAGGATTTGATGCGGCAAAGAATACCCGTCATGCCTGGTTCTACACTGCCAAGAATAACTGGAATTCCGTATGTAATAGTGGATTGGCGTATGGTGCACTGGCTCTTTTCGAAGAGATTCCGGAGATTTCGAAAGGTATTATCGAGAAATGCATGGAGACAAATCCGAAAGCGATGGTAGGCTATGGTCCTGATGGAGGTTATCCCGAAGGATTCGGATATTGGGGGTACGGGACAAGTTTTCAGGTAATGCTCATTGCTGCGCTCGAAAGTGCTTTCGGCACAGACAATGGGCTCTCCCAAGCCCCCGGATTTAAGAAGTCTGCCCGTTTCATGCAGTATATGACGGCTCCGAGTGGAGACTGCTTCTGTTTCTCGGATTCTCCGGTAGAGGCGGAATGTAACATGATGATGTTCTGGTTTGCAGGCAAGGAGAAAGACCTTTCCCTGTTGTGGATTGAACGTCAGTATCTCGACCGCCCGGATATGCAGTTTGCCGAAGACCGTTTACTGCCCAGCCTGATGGTGTTCTGTTCACAGCTCGACCTGAACCGGATCGGAAAGCCGAAGAAAAACTTCTGGTTTAACCGTGGAGATACGCCTGTGTTTATCTACCGTGGCGGATGGGACAGCAAGAAAGATACCTATCTGGGAGTGAAAGGAGGTTCGCCCTCTACCTCTCATGCACACATGGATGCCGGGTCGTTTATCTTCGAGAGAGACGGAGTGCGTTGGGCGATGGACTTGGGGATGCAGAGTTATATCACACTCGAAAGTAAGGGAGTGGACCTGTGGAATATGTCGCAGAACGGACAACGCTGGGAAGTATTCCGGCTAAGCAATATCGCTCACAATACGTTGACGATTAACGGAGAACGCCATTTGGTAGAGAGCAATGCCCCGATCACCCGTACTTTCGAGTCGAAGAAACAGAAAGGGGCGGAAGTAGACCTGTCGACTGTGTTTGCCAATAGTGTGAAGAAAGCTGTCCGCACCGTGATATTGGATCAGAAAGACCATCTGGAAGTAATAGACCGCTTGGAGACGCGCGATAAGGAAGCTACCGTATCCTGGATTATGGTCACTCCGGCAGAAGCCAAGATTACAGGCAAGAACCGCATAGAATTGACTAAAGACGGACAACGGATGCTCCTGACAGCAGATACCGGTACGGAAGTAGAAATGAAAATCTGGTCCAACGTGCCCCCGCATGAATATGATTTCCGCAATCCGGGAACCATCCGCGTTGGCTTTGAAACGGTGATTCCTGCCAATCGTGCCTCGCAACTGAAAGTACGACTTATTCCTTTGAAGTAATACAAATAAATTCATTGAACCATGAAAACGATTCTTTTTAAAACAATCATCATAGCTTTCTTCGTAGGAACAGCCGTAAGTTGTTCCGATGAGGACGAGAACAGATTCCGTCCGGGATCTACCCATGAGAAACCGAATCCTACGGAGCCGGAGGGTGGACTGGATTATTCCAAACTGACTGCGGATAACCATCCTCGTCTGTTGATGAACGCTGAAGCTTTCACTGCATTGAAAGCCAAAGTGGATGCAAATGCGAGTGCCAATCTGACCTTGCTGCATAACACCATTATGGGAGTGTGCAACAGCAAAGGGATGAATGCAACGGCACTGACTTATAAGCTGGATGCCAGCAACAAACGTATTCTCGACGTTTCCCGTGATGCTTTATTGCGTATTTTCACCTGCGCTTATGCCTACCGGATGACTGGCGATGCCAAATATCTGACTAAAGCGGAAACCGATATCAATGCCGTATGCAACTTTCCCGACTGGAACTCGAAACGTCACTTTCTCGATGTGGGCGAAATGGCTACGGCCGTTGCTTTCGGCTACGACTGGCTCTATAACGAACTAAGTGCCTCCACCCGTACGAAAGCAGCCAACGCATTGCTGAAGTTTGCTTTCCAACAGGCACAGAACAAGAACTGGAACCTAAACTTCTATGAAGCTACCAACAACTGGAACCAGGTTTGTAATGGCGGACTGGTCTGTGCGGCACTGGCTTCTTATGAAAACAATCCTTCCGAAGCAAAGGACATGATTGAAAAGGCTTTAGAATCCAATAAACCTGCATTGGAAGTGATGTACTCTCCCGATGGCAACTATCCGGAGGGCAGCGGTTACTGGTGCTACGGCACGCTTTATCAGGTGTTGATGCTTGCCGCCCTCAACAGTACGCTTGGCACGGATAACGGACTTTCCGATACACCGGGATTCTCCAAGACGGCAGAATATATGTTGTATATGACAGGGCTGAACAGCAAGTTCTTTAATTATTCGGACTGTGCTCCCTCTTCTACCGCAGCACTTGCTTCATGGTGGTTTGCCGATAAATACAGTAACCCGTCATTGCTCTATAATGAACTGAAAATGCTGAAGAACGGTGAATACGCTTCCTGTGCCGAAAACCGCTTACTGCCAATGATTATGGCTTTTGCCAATAATCTGAATCTGGATGCGATCTCCGCCCCTTCCAATAAGCTATGGAGTGGAAAAGGGGAAACGCCTGTGGTGATGGTGCATACCGACTGGACATACACGGATACGGATAAATACCTCGGTATCAAAGGGGGCAAGGCCGGTTCTAGTCATGGCCACATGGATGCCGGTTCATTTGTATACGATGCGTATGGAGTGCGTTGGTCGATGGATTTCGGTCTGCAAAGTTATACAACTCTTGAGTCGGTACTGGCCGGTTTGGGTGGTAATCTTTGGGATATGGGACAGAATTCGATGCGTTGGGATGTATTCCGCCTGAATAATCTCAATCATAGCACGATCTCAATCAATGATGCCCGTCACCGGGTGGACGGTGCGGCTACCCTGACCACTACCATCAACACTGCTACGGAATTGGGAGCCACTTTCGATCTGACAGAAGTAGTGTCCGATCAGGCTGCATCCGCTACCCGTACCGTGAAAATCGTGAACGATAAAGATTTAGTAGTCATGGATGAGATAAAGGCAAGAACGGATAAATCCGCCAAAGTACGCTGGTGCATGGTGACGCCTGCCGTCCCGACGGTGGAAAGTAACCGCATCGTACTAACTAATGGAAGCAAAGTGATGTATCTCACAGCCAGCGGAAGCGTGAAGCCTACCTACAAGCAATGGAGTACCACCAGTGAGAACTCTTATGACCAGGCTAATCCGGGCACTTATATGGTCGGCTTTGAAGCAACGGTCACAGCCAACCAGACTGCCACATTTACCACAACCCTGTCCCCCAAATAAAATGAATTGAACGTATGAGAATCTTATTATTATCTATACTAGGGCTTCTAACATTGGCATCCTGCTCCAGGCAGGAGCCAATGGAGGCGCTGATTGACCGTGTGTTTACCGTTGCAGAGCAACAATACACGAATATGGATACCCGCCTGACGGAAAAGACACTTCCCCGCACGCTCTCTGCCGAGGGTGAGTTTGTCCCTTCGAATATCTATTGGTGGTGCAGCGGGTTCTATCCCGGCTCCCTCTGGTATATCTATGAATATACCCGGAACGATGCCGTGAAGGCGCTGGCCGAGAAGAATACGCTGAAACTCGACTCTATACAGTACGTGACCAGAGATCATGATGTAGGTTTCCAGTTGAACTGTAGCTATGGAAATGGTTTTCGGCTGACGGGCAATGAGGCTTATAAACAGGTGCTCTATCAGGGAGCCAAATCCTTGTCAACTCGCTTCCAACCTACCGCCGGTGTAATCCGTAGCTGGGACTTTGTGCGCAAAGGTTGTGACTGGAAGTTCCCGGTGATTATTGACAATATGATGAATCTGGAATTACTGTTGTCCATGTCGAAAGCCTATGCCGATGATTCTTTGCAGAACATAGCCTGCACACATGCCAACACCACTATCCTGAATCATTTCCGCGATGATTACTCTACGTATCATCTGGTGGATTACGATCCTGAAACCGGAGCGGTGCGCGGCAAGCAGACAGTGCAGGGCTTCTCGGACGATTCTTCCTGGAGCCGCGGACAGGCATGGGCCTTGTATAGCTATACGATGATGTTCCGCCTGACGGGTTATCAGAATTATCTGTTGCAAGCCGGACATATTGCCGATATGCTGCTCCGCCGTCTACCTGCCGACGGTATTCCTTACTGGGACTTTGACGCTCCGGTGGAAGAACACTCCTATCGGGATGCTTCTGCTGCCGCTATCATGGCCTCTGCTTTTATCGAGCTAAGCCGCTATATCCCCGGAACGGAAGCCAAGGAATCTTATCTTGCCATGGCGGAAAAGCAACTTCGCACGCTTGCCTCGAAAGAGTATCTGGCCGAACCGGATACGAACGGGAACTTCCTCCTGAAGCATAGCGTAGGCGCACTTCCAGATAAAAGCGAAGTAGATGTCCCCCTGACGTATGCCGATTATTACTTTTTAGAAGCATTGCTACGGTATAAGAATCTACAAAAATAAAACTAATACAATATGATTATGAAGAACTTACATATAAGCATGGCATTTATCTTCGTATTACTGCTGATAACTGCCTCCTGTTCGGACAAGGATGATTCGGCTCCACGTGTCATCCCCACCATGAACCTGACAGTTTCGGAGATTGCAGACAATACGGCTCTGATTACTTCCGAACAGCAAACAGGTACTACATTCGGAGCGAAAGTCATTGATTTCTATCCGGTGGCCGACATCGGCTTTGACTATAACATTGAAGTGAAGCTGGTGAAATTCGTAGAAGAAAACGGAGAACCGGTATCTCTGCCCTATACCCGTAAAGTTACCGAAGGATTGCGTCCGGGAGTGAATTACATTAGTGCTATCATTGCCTATAATGCCGAGGGGCGTGCCGTGTGTTCCGCTTTCCAGACCTGGAAAGCTTCAGGAACGGAAGGAGCATGGAGTGACGGCGGTTCTGCCGGTGATCTGGAAGAGAATGAATGGTAAACGAGGATGTAACTCAAAAGAATGAATGGTATGAAAAATAAATTATATGCAATAGGTGTAACGATTCTGATGATGACAAGTTGCACACAGGACGAGCTTATTTCGTCCGATAACGGCAAAGAACCGGCAACGGCAGGTTCATGTCTGACATTGGTTGGACTTTCGTCTCCGCAGACACGTGTTTCTATCGGTGACAAAACAGGGGATGTTTATCCGGTGATTTGGAGCGAAGGGGATGCCTTGGGTGTGTTCTCCCGTACGGCAGGGACCGACATCAATAATGTGCAGTCTTTATTGAGTGATGAGTCGATCGGACAAAACTCCGGTGTCTTTACTTCGGACGACGTGAAAATGGCGGAAGAAGGAGCTACGGAACTTCTTATTTACTATCCTTACCGGGAACAAGTAGAAGGGACGAAAAGGGCAGTGCTTGGGATGTTCGACCCGTCTGCAAGGTTATGTACGGGCAGTAATCTATTGTCTTTTGCCGTGCCGATCTCGAAATTCATGGAGATGATTGACCAGATGGAGGAGAGTTTCCTAATCACGGATACGTGGAAGATGATGCAAAAACGGATGTGATGGACGTGAAACGGGGAGTCCGGTTATATGTCTCGTTCTACGAGATGTTTGCAGCTTCCGCTCTTGCCGTGTCGCTTGCCTGTGGGTTGATTATGTTCATATATC
>OGWT01002701.1_pt1 | contig 11789 bp, 13 predicted proteins | sample 1576101 | NCBI WGS metagenome assembly OGWT01 (sample SAMEA3541481, study PRJEB24748) | human gut metagenome | biome: human gut; feature: human-associated habitat; material: faeces | place: China | collected 2012 | reverse complement strand
GCCGCATGGACCGGCAGACTCCCGAGGGCCGTGCCCCCGGCAATCGCCGCCATGCCGTATTGAAGGAAATGTCTTCGGGAGAATGTGTTGGACATGGGTGCTCCGTCCTTGGAACGCCGCGCGCCACGCGAGGCCGTTCGTATACAGATCCGTGCTGCGGGAAAAAATCACCGGATGGAGCGACTATGCGGAAAGTTTGTAAAAAAAAGTTCAACGTTTTGTAAAAGTTTTGTAAAAGTCTATCATGATGTTATTACAGGATAAAAATGATTGAATCGGATCTCGTCAAAGACCCTTCCTCACAAACGGCGCAAGAGCTCACTCTCAACGGAGAGTGAGCTTTTCATGAAAAAAGGAGGAGCGTATGGATGATTCCGATGAAAAAAGAAAGTAAAACAATCTGTTTCAACGATTTTACACAAGCTGTTCCCTATTCGAATGATACAGCGGTAGGGTTATTTGTCACAAGCCTTGAGCGTAATGGAGACGGTGAATCCCTTGGGGTATTGATTGTAATAGTGCAGCTCGCCCCCGCAGGCTTCCACGCAATGCTTGACGATATTCCGCTTCCCGTTTCACCTACGATGGAAAACAAATCGGCACTCCGTAAAGGTTCACTCTCAAAATCAATCACCTGTTCCCCCTCGAGCGAAGCCAGGTTATACATGATTACTTTCAACAACTTCATTCATTGCCTCCTTCCCTGCGAGCCGCTTCCACAGCCCGTCTGGCAAGTTCCACCAGCTCATCGCGCATTTCGCAGCGGAACTTGTTCTGATAACTCTTTCTGATCACCTCTATCGGGTCGAGCGTCAGCAAATCATCGACCGATTCCAACACCACTTCCCCGTCGCCAGCCGACTGCTGCACCCGATAAGCGATTACCGTCCGGCACAAGCGCACATTTTTCGACTGAAGGACATCCTCTACCTGCTTGTTGATGCCAGCCACAGGAGCGTCGAGCAAGACATTCACCTCCAGATACGGAACAGGCTCTTCTTCGCTCATTTTATCTTTATCGGGCAAGGCACGCAGCAAGTCGAGCACCTCGGTCAGCGGAAGCGGTTTTGCCGGAACAGAAACCAGCGGATGCTGCAAAGGATAGTCGAGGAACTCGGACACACCATTCAGGCAACCGTCCTCTATCTCATAATAAACAGCTCCGTGACGATAGCCCTTCTCTGCAAACGACATCGGCAGGGCACTGCCCGGATACAGCCAGTTTTCACGGCCGCTAACTTTCTGATTACGATGCAAATGCCCCAACAAGGCTAACGTAACACTTTCATCTATTTCATCCAGACTGACCATTTCCGAACCACCTATCACGATACGTTCCGAAGAATTTTCGGCAATCTCACTCCCCGTAGCATATAAATGCGCCATCAGAATCAGCGCTTCCCTGCTCCGGTCGCGCCGGAGATTCGCCGCCTCAACCGCCCGACGCAGGAACTCTCCTACACCCTCTCCGTAACTCATACCACGGGTAAAGTCCCCATCACGCAAGTAAGGCACGGCAAGTACCCAGGCACGTTCTTCCGGATGCGCTGCCGAACAGACAGGCAACAGCAAATCGTCCGGCAAGAAGTTACCTTCCTCCTGCCCGCGTATCAGCCCGCGCACATAGACCCGATGCCTTTCCAGCATCAGACGAGGCGCCTCAAGCCGTGCAGCCGAGTCGTGGTTTCCGGCAATTATTATCGTCTGCAACTGCGGGAAACGCTGCGTCAGCGTATCGAGAAAACTGTAATACAACTCCTGAGAGGCAGCCGAAGGATTACTCGAATCGAATATGTCGCCCGACACCAGCAAGGCATCAGGATTTTTCTGTCCGACAGCACCGAGCAGCCACCGAAGAAAATCGGCATGCTCTTCCTGACGGTCGAAGCCGTGGAAAGTATTCCCCAAGTGCCAGTCGCTTGTAGCCAATATCTTTATCATGGTAAGTTATCTGTTAATTCAGGATGATTCACCCCATAACCGAAAAGTGCGAAGTCGCCCAGACACGGATCGCCGGGAAACACCTCCGCCAATGCCTCTGTGATACACCGGGCAGCCGACAACGAAAAAGAAGGTTTATCGGTCAGTCCCAGCAGAAAAGCTACCCGGCACACATGCGTATCGAGCGGGATAATCAGGTCGGCAGGACTCATCCGCCGCCAGATACCGAAGTCGACAGCCGAATCACGACGGATCATCCAGCGCAGAAACATGTTGAGCTTCTTCTGCGGACTTCTGTCGGACACCCCCAAAAACGCACAAAGCTTCTGCATCGGATTTCCCGGAAAAGTCAGCAAGGCATCCTCCAGCGTACGATTCTCCGTATACACCGCATACAACTTCTCGAAATAAATACGGAATGCCGCATACGAAACCATCCGGTAAAAGCTCCGTTGGTTCCCACGACTGAAATCATTCTCCCAGCGTCTGGAAAGCACATACTGCAAGGGAGCACGTCCCATCAGTCCATCCAGTTCGTCTACCTTGCGGAGAATCATCCGGCGATTTCCGAAACTCAGGACGGCAGTCAGCAGTCCCATTATTTCAATATCTTCCTGCCGGACATAACGGTGCGGGAATTGTACGGGATCATTCGCGATGAAATCCGCCTGATGATAGGCTTCCGCCCACTCACGCAACTGCCGGCAAAGTTTTTCTGTCATAATCAAAACACATATAAAAACAACGATGAGATTCACTACAGAAACCAGATTATCCTGTAATGAATCTCATCGTCCTATTCAAAATATCTACAGACAGTATGCCGTACATCAGTTGAAGTAATACAGGAAAGTAGCGATACCTTCGAGTGCTTTCTTCTTCTGTCCTTCTATTTCGATAGCGAATTTAATTTCAGCCTTAGCCGTTCCGCGCAAATTAACCAGCGAATGCAGGTCGGCAACCATACGGATTTTCTGTCCCGACAATACAGCCTGACCGAACTTCATTTTGTCCATTCCGTAGTTTACCATCATCTTCAGGTTGTTTACTTCGATAATCTGATTCCAGAAATACGGAAGCAGCGACAAAGTCAGATAGCCGTGTACGATTGTGCTCTTGAAGGGGCTTTCCACTTTCGCACGTTCTACATCGACATGAATCCACTGATGATCCAGTGTAGCGTCGGCAAACTGGTTGATGCGCTCCTGTGTAACTTCCAGCCAGTCGGAAACTCCGATCTGCTGACCGATCATTTTTTCAAATTCCTCGTAAGAATTAATAATAGCTTTGCTCATATAGTACGATTTTTATGACGAATTAATGAACAAAGGTAAGTAAAATATCGGATACTTAATAAAGTAAGGAGAAAGAATTTATCCCAGCAAACCGAATTTCTTCAAATCTTCGTCGACAGTGGTAATGCCTCCTATCCCGAAGGTATCGACCAGCACTTTTGCCACATTCGGCGAAAGGAATGCAGGCAGTGTAGGGCCCAGATGAATGTTCTTCACGCCCAGACTCAGCAAGGCAAGCAGTACAATCACCGCCTTCTGTTCGTACCACGCGATATTATAGGTAATCGGCAGTTCGTTGATGTCGTTCAGCTGGAAGACTTCTTTCAGCTTCAGAGCGATAACGGCAAGCGAATAACTGTCGTTGCACTGACCGGCATCGAGCACACGCGGAATACCGTTTATATCGCCCAAAGGCAACTTGTTGTATTTGTATTTTGCACATCCGGCAGTCAGGATAACCGTATCCTGCGGCAATGCCTTGGCAAAATCAGTATAATAATCGCGGCTCTTCATACGGCCGTCGCATCCAGCCATCACCACAAAACGCCGGATAGCTCCACTCTTCACAGCTTCCACTACCTTATCGGCAAGCTGAAGAACCTGATTGTGCGCGAATCCACCGATAATCTCCCCGGTTTCCAGTTCTACAGGCGGCTGGCACTGCTTGGCAAGCGCAATCACTTCCGAATAATCCTTATGTCCGTCGGCACCCGTTTCAATGTGCTTGCAACCCGGATATCCGGTCGAGTTTCCGGTAAACATACGCTCCTTATATGTTGCATTCGAGAGCGGCGGCACAATACAGTTGGTTGTAAACACAATCGGACCGTTGAACGCCGTAAACTCCTCACGCTGTTTCCACCACGCGTTTCCGTAGTTGCCAATAAAATGCTTGTACTTCTTGAAAGCAGGATAATAGTGTGCCGGAAGCATTTCGCTGTGCGTATATACATCCACTCCCGTTCCCTCAGTCTGTTTCAGCAAGTCTTCGATGTCATGCAAGTCGTGTCCGCTGATCAGAATACCCGGATTCTTGCCCACCCCGATATTCACCTTTGTAATCTCCGGATTGCCGTAACGGGTCGTATTTGCCTCGTCGAGCAGTGCCATCACCTTGACACCCATCTCTCCCGCCTGCATCACCTGCGCCACCCATTCGTCGGCTGTCAGTCCGCCGACAGCAATTTTCGCCAGTGCCGCCTGCATGAACGCATGAATTTCCCCGTTGCTATACCCCAGACGCATGGCATGTTCGTGATAAGCCGCCATACCTTTCAGGCCGTAAACAAGCAGTTCTTTCAGCGAACGCAAGTCCTCGTTTGCCTCACGCAATACACCGACCGCAGCCGCTTTCTCCTCGAACGAGTCCTTTTCCCCCTTCCACTCCAGCTCGTCTACTCCGGGAAGTGCAATACCCCGCGCAGCAGCCTCAGCCTTCAGGTCATCACGCAGACCGATTCCTTTCTCTACCCGGCGTAAAATACTTTCATCGTCGAAATTGGCATTCGTAATGGTAGAAAACAAAGCATCCGTCACAAACGAATCGACTTCCGCCGACACCTTTACCGACTGCTCACGCAAAGCACTGGCAGCCACCGATACGCCTCTTACCGTAAAGAGCAGCAAATCCATATAACGTGCCGTACTGCTATTCTTTCCACACACACCTTTCAGCACACAGCCGGTTCCCTTGGCTGCCTCCTGACACTGATAGCAAAACATATTTCCTTCCATATTCAGATAGTCATTAGTGATTTTTTATTAAGTTTGTGCAAAGATGCCGCTTTCTGCCGGCAATAACTGTAACCTATGTTACAGCCATTCTGAATAATCGTTAAATGAAGACTAAATGAACGCTATACAACTTTTACAGCTTCCCTTATTTCAGGGCATATCCGAAGCAGCAGCCCGACAGTTGCTTGCCGAAGCTCCCAACAGTGTCCGTCGCTATAAAGAAGGCGACTTCATTGCCCGTCAGGGAGACCCCTGCCGTTCGCTCTATATATTATGTACAGGAAACGTACGTGCACAAATGGAAAATGCGGAAGGGAAACAAGTTACCATCGACCGGATAAGTGCTCCCGAAGTACTCGCTCCAGCCTTTATATTCGCATCGGAGAACCGCTTTCCGGTAAACATAGAGGTGCAGGAAAACTGTGAAGTACTTGTGCTCGACAAGAACTACTTTCTGGAATTTATGCACAGCCAGCCTGTCATCATGAAGAATTTTATCGAAATGATTTCCGACCGCAGCCTTTTTCTAAGTAAAAAATTAAATGAATTCGCCCTGCAAAGCCTGAAGTCGCGTCTGCTGAATTACCTGAAAATCAACGGACGGATAGACAATCAGCAGGAAGTGGCTTTCATTTTGGGAGTGGCACGCCCTTCGCTGGCACGAGCCTTATCGGAGCTGATAGCCGAAAAGAAGGTCAGCATGAACGGAAAAGAAGCCATTATTACAGAATGACAGACAAGTCGTGCCGCATAATAAAATGACATGCTGATTTCTCCATTATCACAAAATTGGAGAGAGGATCAAGCCGGTTCCTAAAAATCAGAATCTCACCGCTTCTACGGAATCCAGATAGACAGCCATTCCTTTCGCCAAGAAACATTATTCATAAAACAGAACACAATCGTATCACAGCGAGAAACTTTCTCGCCTGTTTTAATAGCACAATGCCATGAGTAATCCGTTTCATTTAAAAGAAATTCCAGAGGCAAAAACAGGAAATTTCAACCTGATTCCTGCTTCAAAATAAAACATGCCGAAACTTCGAATAAAATAACAGGATGTTTTACCCCAAACATCAGCATCTTTCTGAGGAAACAACAGGTCATTTTCACCTCCAAAAGCTTTAACATAAAGATTGTTTTTAACCTTTACAGGGATTTAGCCTGCAAAAATCCGAAGCAGATACAGGTTTGTCATTAACATTTCTCTCTATTTACAGGAAGAATTACGGACTTCCATGCCATACAGATTTGTCGGAATGCCGTAAAATCGTATATTTGCACAGCGTAAAGAAATGCAATGAAGAAAACAGCTTACTTCCTGCTGTTGCTTCTGCTGATAGGAGCATGTGGTTGCCGCAACCGGAAAACATCCTACCCTCCCCTGATCAGACAGGCGGAGTACTGGGCAGAAGCTTGTCCGGACAGTGCCATTGCCTGCCTGGACTCGATCGACGCATCCTTGCAGGAACTGACGGAAGAAGAACGGATGTACTGCCACATGCTACGAATCAAAGCCGAAGACAAACTCTATATTCCGCACACCTCCGATTCGCTGATAAACCGCATAGTACGCTTCTACGAGCAGCAAGGAGATGACCGGAGGCTGGCGGAAGCGCTTTACTACAAGGCAGGAGTGTACCGCGACTGCAACGAACCATCAAGGGCAATACGTACATACCTGAGTGCAGCCGAGGTGGGCTGCAACTACGATACGCTGAACGGTCGCATCTACGGACAACTGGCGGTCTTGTATGCTTATCAAAAAGCATACCATGAAAGCATGAAAGCTTTACGGCAGGCATTGGTATATAACATAAAATGCGATGATTATCTGGGAATTGCCTACAGCTGGAGAGATATAGCACGAATATTCGACCGGCAGTACAGTCCGGACAGCGCAGAAGTGTATTACAGCAAGGCATACAACCTGATGAAAGAAAAAGGATTCACCAGACCGGCATACGGTGTACTGAGCGAATGGGCCGACTTCAAATATGGAAACGGCAGAACAGAGCAGGCAAAAGACATGGCATACGAAGTGCTGGCACACCGTTTCAGTTCATTGTCAGCACTTACACTTGCCAAATCTTACCAGGCTGAAAACCATCCGGATTCTGCCGAAGCATATTGTCGCAAAGCATTACAAGGAACCGACATTTACCATCACCGCACAGCCTATGGCATATTGAAGGAAATAGCACTCTCACAAGGCAAACAGGAAGATGCACACCGTTACGCCCGCTGCTATCGGGAGGTGTCCGACTCCATCAGCAGAATGACACGTACAGAAGCGACAGTACGCATCAATCACGAGGCAGAAAAACTTAATCTGCTCTCGCACATGAAAAGGCTACGGCATATACTGGCGCTGGCACTAATTATACTGGTGGCAGGAATGATTTATATGGGCAGGAATATCCATATTTTCCACAAGAAGCAACGGCTGAATAAGGAACTTACTCTTGAAGAAAATTCGCAGGTAACATTGTCAGAAAAACAGCAGAGTCTGGAAGAAAGGCTAGAAGCTTTTCAGCAATCTGCCATTTATCTTCATTTTTGTCGTGTTACTCAAAGCCGGGAGCTGAGTGAAGAGCATTGGCGGCAATTGGTTAATGCTTTAAACAAGGTGTATCCTACATTTATATCTAAACTATACAGCCTGAATCCTAAATTAACAGAATTAGAGCTTCGTACCTGCTGTTTGATTAAAATCGGGATATCGACCAATAGGATATCAGCACTTATCGCCCACTCTCCTTCTGCCGTCAATTCGATACTGACCCGTTTGTATCATAAAATGACAGGAGAAAAGACAAACATGTCTGTAGCCAGGGAGTTTTTGAAACGTCTGGAATGATATTTCCTGTATAAAGGAGTGGATTTTTTGTTCAATTAATGTGGATTTTTTAGTTAAATTCATTCTATAAGCATTCGTTCGCACCCCTCTTTTCAACAGCCTAAACAACTGGTTATCAATACGCTTTTATAATGCGTAAAAAATGCGTAATCGTTTTTCACCCTCCAATATGCATTTCCTATACTTTTGTCGGTGAATCTTAAATGGAAAAGAGTTATGAAAACACTACTTTTTATACTTTGTTTGGGTTCGTCCATATCAATTCAGGCAAACACAATGAACAGATTTGAGGAAGAAGAAAATGTGGAAGAGAGTCATGATTGGGAAAATGGAAGCAATCGCTCACTGTCGCAACACATCTTCATTAGAACAGAAGGAAACTTGCTCTTACTTTCTACAGACAAGCAAATAGACGACTTTAGTATTCAGATAAAGGATGCACAGGGACATATCGTGTACACCGAAGCTCATTTGTCATTACCAGCCAAAGGAGTATATCCTATTTTGATAGGCGATTGGACAAACGGACTGTATACAGTTACATTGTGTCAAGACGGAAAGTATGCAGTTTATCAGTTCACCAAGTAAAATCATCCTAATGGAAACGTTAAGAACTTCATCGTATCTGATTCCGGTCAAGTTGGAAAGCGAACCAGGCAAGTATATGCTGATTCATGGCTATACGGGAGCCATCGACATTGTGACTGAAAGTCTGCTGAAAAAGATTCAGGCTGTAGCTTCTGGTGTAGATTTACCGGAAGATACCTTACAAACATTGATAAAACGGGGATATATTACTACCAGAAGCCAAGAGGAAGAAATTAATTATGTAAATCATATAGCCAAAGTACTTCACCATAAAGAGAAGTTACTATATAAGTACTTTACTTTTATTGTTTCTTATAATTGTAATTTTCGTTGTCCTTATTGCTTTGAAGAGCGGAAAAAGAAAGATGGAAAACTTAAAATTGCAATGACTAAAGAAATGGTTGATAAGGCTTATCAAGCGATGGAGAAAATAGAGCCTCAACAGCAATTACATTGCAAGGATATAGCATTGTATGGTGGTGAACCTTTACTGAAAGAAAATAGAGATATAGTAGAATATATTGTTAGAAAAGGATGTGAAAAAGGATATAAATTTCACGCTTTGACCAATGGCTATGATTTGGATGCCTTTGTGGATTTATTGTCTCCAGAACTTATTTATAAGCTTCAAATAACAATTGATGGAACAAGAGATTTTCATAATCAGAAGAGAATACATTATAGAGATAGAGGCACTTTTGATAGGATTATGTCAAATATAAGATTAGCTTTAAATAAGAATGTAGAGATAGTCGTTCGTGTAAATACTGACAACCAGAATATCAAAGATTTTGCTTCTTTAAAACGCTATCTTGAAGAATGTGGATTTGCTTCATCTCCTTATTTTAAAATGTATTCTGCAATGATATGGAATAATACTTCCATATCAGAAGGAGAGCAGGATAAATTGGATTTGTTGTCGTCTAAGTCGTATTTATTGCAGAATAAAGATAATCAAACTTTAGGTCAGTGCCGTGATTTTGGTATTGGAAAGAAAATATATACGGCTCTCACAAGTGGAAAGTCAATACCGTTTTGCGGTTGTAGTTGTGGAGCACAAACTTGTGGATATGTATTCGATTCGTTAGGTGATATTTATTCTTGTTGGGAGATTGTCGGGAATAAAGATTATAAATTAGGGAGCTATCGGAATGAAACGATAGAATGGAATCAAGAACGATTAAATAGATGGCACGGTTATAATATAACCCAAAATTCAATATGCAGTAAGTGTAAATATGCACTATTCTGCGGAGGTGGATGTATTATACATACAATGCAAGGTAGAAGAGATCATTGTTCCTATTTTAGAATAATGTTTGATTATGCTGTAAATAAAGCTTATAAGCGAAATACTAATTAAAATCAATCAAAAAAAATGAACGAAAATTTTTCAGAAAGAGAAATTGTTTCATTAAATGAAACATTCTCAGAATTTGATCTCCAGAAATTGGAAGATCGTTTGGAAACTGATCCTCTGGCTGTGGGTGGTTTGTTAGATTTAAGTGCTGATGGACTTTCAGATATTGATACTCTAGGGCATTGTGATGAATACAAATGTCCAGGTATGAGTTGTCATGGTTATGATTGGTAACACAGTTATTGTATTGAGATTTAGGAATCTAGTCAGTATTCCTAAATCTCATAATTTTAAAGATTATGAAATTGATTATAAAAATTTTATTTTTCAGCAGTTTGATAACGACTCCTCTTCAAGCACAGTCTATACTGAAAGGTATTGTAAAATCAGAAACTGGAACTGCTGTTCCTTATGCATCAATTCAATTATTACAACCGGATTCTACTTTTGTACAAGGAACAGCAACCGATAGTACCGGTAACTATAAAATGACAGTACGGAAAGGAGAATATTTGATGTCTGTCAGTTCAATCGGCTATCTTACCAAGACAATTCCTGTAATTAGCAATGGTGAGAATGACAGGACATTACCAGTCATTACCTTACAGACTAACAATATAATGCTAAACAATGTAGAAATTAAAGGAAGTTCATTCATCCGTAAAGACGACCGAATACTGATAATTCCCGACAAGCAGCAGTTGAAACACTCACATACAGGATACGATTTGCTTTATAATCTGATGATTCCGGGCATGGATGTCGACCGCCGGAAAGGAACAGTATCAGCCATGGGCGGAAACGCCACTTTATATATAGACGGACGCGAAGCAGACTATCGGGAAATAAAGAATCTACGCCCGAAAGATATTGAAAGGAACGAAATATTATGATGAAATATTCCGCTTTATTAAGGAAGAAGAGGTAAAAGATTATGAAAACGAAAATGAGCAGACACGAAAAATTCTGGGTACTGTATGATGTCGGAAATTCGGCGTTCACACTTCTGGTGTCGACGATTATACCGATCTACTACAAAAACATGGCGTCAGCAAACGGCATCAGCGCCTCGGATTCCACCGCATATTTAAGCTACGCCATCTCGATCTCAACGCTGATTGTGGCGGTTTTAGGACCGGTGCTCGGTGCGGTTGCCGACAATAAGAACCGCAAGAAGCCGCTGTTTACATTTTTCATGATGATGGGAGTGCTCGGCTGTGCGGCGCTTGCGATTCCGCGGACATGGATTCTGTTCCTTGCCATTTTTGTGATTGCAAAAGTCGGATTTTCCGGAAGTCTCATTTTCTATGATTCCATGCTTGTGGATGTCACGACGGATGAGCGGATGGATGAGGTGTCCTCCCAGGGCTATGCGTGGGGATACATCGGAAGCTGTGTACCGTTTGTAATCTGTCTTCTGGTTGTGTTAAATGCAGGGAAGATTGGGATTACAATGGAAACAGCAATGATGGTTTCCTTTGTGATCATCACGGTATGGTGGGTAATTATGACATTACCACTTCTGAAAACTTATCACCAGAAGTATTATGTAGAAAAGAAGCAGCATGCTTTTTCAGAAAGCTTCAAAAGAATCGGCATTACACTGAAAAATGTAAAGAAGGAGAAGAAGGTTTTTCTGTTCCTTCTGGCGTTTTTCTTTTATATTGACGGGGTTTATACGATTATTGATATGGCAACTGCATATGGATCAGCACTTGGACTTAGCAGTACAGGACTTCTTCTTGCATTGTTGCTTACGCAGATCGTAGCTTTCCCATTTGCGATTATTTTCGGAAGACTTGCGAAGAAATATTCTGCAGAAAAGCTGATCACAGTATGCATCGTGGCATACCTTGGAGTGGCAATTTTTGCGATTTTTCTGCATTACCAGTGGCAGTTCTGGGTTCTTGCAGTCTGGGTAGGTATGTTCCAGGGAGGGGTGCAGGCGCTTTCAAGATCTTACTTTACGAAGACGAATTCTATAATAAAAAGTTCAACTCCCTGAAGAATG
>OGWT01002699.1_pt1 | contig 11792 bp, 10 predicted proteins | sample 1576101 | NCBI WGS metagenome assembly OGWT01 (sample SAMEA3541481, study PRJEB24748) | human gut metagenome | biome: human gut; feature: human-associated habitat; material: faeces | place: China | collected 2012 | reverse complement strand
GGATACGTAGAACCACATGCCAGACCAGAAACAACAAGACTGGTTCAAGGATTAGAAAGCTTATCTCCAAGAATTATTGAACATAATCACATTCAACTCAAGGAATTTGATTTAGATGCAGCACTTGCAAGAAAACCAGAGTTAATTCTTGTTGATGAATTGGCTCATACAAACGCAACTGGTTTAAGACATCATAAGCGTTATCAGGATATTAGAGAATTATTAGCAGCTGGAATTAATGTTTATACCACTGTAAATGTTCAACATATTGAAAGTTTAAATGATATGGTTGCATCTATTACTGGTGTTTTGGTTAGAGAACGTATTCCTGATTATGTTTTTGATGATGCAGACTGCCCCGCCTTTGACTGTCTGGACGAGTACCGCGCCCGCTGCTTTGTGCCCGGGCACTGGGTCACCGTGTGCACCGGCACCGAGACCTACGCCGCAAAGGCCCTTGCCATCGACGAGGAAGGGCGGCTGGTGGTCCAGCGGGAGAACGGCCGCCCGCAGGCATTACGCTGCGGCGAGGTGACCACCCGCCCGGCCCGGACGGAATAAGACGCAAAAAAGCAGCCTTCCCGGATCTTCTCCGGAAAGGCTGCTTTTGCCTTTTGTTTATACTTCGTCCAGTGCTTTGGCTTCCAGCACCGGGATGCCCTCGGCTTCCAGCACCCGGCGCAGGATGCCGGGCAGGCCGGCCTTCGGCACCTTGTTCTCGATGCACAGGGTGATCACCCCATTGAGGGTGGAGGCTTCCACGCACAGGGAGCCGCCCTCCGGCGGCACCCACACGCCAAAGTCAGTGATGTACTGCGCCAGCTCCGGCGTTGCCGGCATGAGGGGGTTGCCCAGATAGCTGAACCAGAAATCCGCCGGGATGCCGCTGATGTACTCGCCCATTTGGAACACCCGCTGCTTGATCCGCAGGGGGGCCTTCTGCTGGTCCACCTTGTAGACCCAGCCCATCTGGTCGGCCATCTTGCGGCGCTTGCGCTCCGCCGTCAGGCTGTCCTTCACGGCACTGTCCATCTGCTGCACGAACTCTTCCAGCCGGACGCCCTCGTGCAGGGTCGCTCCGTCCTGAAAGGAACACACGCAGTTGTACCGTGCGTTGGGGGCACCCATGGCGTCCCGCGTGTCGGCAGAGTAAGAATACTGGATGGTGTCCTTGCCCAGATACTCTCCCAGCGCGATGCACAGCAGGCCCATGAGGGCGCAGAAGGGCTTGACGCCGTTCTGCACGCCTTTGGCCACCAGATCCTTTTTGGCGAACCGGATTCGGATGCGGTGCATGGGCTCCTCGCAGGTCTCCACCACCTCCCGCTGCATCGTAGTCTCGTCCATGACCTGCAGCGGGTACTGTTCCACCAGCTTTGCGATGTCGTAGGCCGGGCTGCAGGGGATGGGCAGGTTTGCAAAGGCGGTACCGTAGCGCAGGTTACAGTACAGCTCCAGGATGCGGGTGAGGAAGGGCGATACCCCGTGGCCGTCCGCGATGAAGTGGAACCAGTCAAAGTACACGGTATTCTGTGCGCAGTGCACGGCAAAGAAGTAGCCATTCGTCTGTTCCGGCATCTCCCGCATCACGCTGTCCGGGTACACCAGACAGGGCTCCGAGTTCGGTTCCAGAAAGGCTTTGCGCTTTTCCCACACCAGCCGCACCCGGTAATAGGGTGCAGCTTCCAGCGCGGCATCCAGCGCTTGTTGCAGCAGGGCCGGGTCCACCGGGTCCTTCAGGGTAAACTGATACCGGGGGCACACTTTTTCCCGGCGGAAATAGTACATGATGCCCTGAAAGACATACTCCGCCGAACGCTGTGCTGCTTCCATCGGCTCACCCGGCATTGGCTGCCAGATAATCGGTCAGGTCACCGATGGTGACAAAGTTGCGCAGCTCCTTTTCCGGGATGCGCAGGCCAAAGGTCTCTTCCAGGTCGGCCACGATGGTCAGGATCTCCATCGAGGACAGATCCAGGTCGTCCATCAGGACGCTGTTCTCGTTGACATCCTCCGGCGCGATCTCTGCCACATCCTCCAGGATGGCCAGGATCTGGGACATGATTTCTGCTCGTTCCATAGAAATGTTCTTCCTTTCCGTGACGGATTTTGGGTGTGCCGATCAGGATCAGCACGGCTCTGCCCTCAGTATAGCACAACCCCTATGGGTTTGCCCAGTTTTTTTGCAGAGTATGCGGCGCAAACCGCAAAATCAGGGCTGCAGGTCTCAGCGCATCAGCTTGCCCATGGCGTTGCGGGGCAAGGGCTGGGCGGAGAATTCCACTGCGCTCATACGCTTGTACAGGGGCAGGGTGCGGTTGGTTTCGGTGATAAAGTCCCGTACCGCCTGCTGGTCGGCTTCCTCGCAGCAGACCACAGCGCAGATCTTTTTGCCCTTTTCCTTCACCAGGCACTCCTTTACCGCCGGGCACTTTGCCAGCAGGCCCTCCAGCTCTTCGGGGCTGACGTTCTCGCCGCTGTCCAGGATGATCACGTTCTTCTTGCGGCCGGTGAGGAAGTAATAGCCGTCCTCGTCCACCCGGGCCAGGTCGCCGGTGTGGAACCAGCCCTCGGCGTCCACCACCTCAGCGGTGCCCTCCGGGTCCTTATAGTAGCCCAGCATCACATCGCCGCCCCGCATACACAGCTCGCCGTTGTCCAGCTTGATCTCGCAGTGGCCATCGTCCTTGCCGATGGAGCCGATGTGCTTGGCATCCTCCGCAAAGTTGATGAGGCCACCGCCGGTGGTCTCGGTGCTGCCGTAGAGCTGGGAGATCACCATGCCGTGGTCGTGGAGGTCCATCAGGGTCTGGGGGTCAAACATCGCAGACATACAGTTCAGAGCCCACAGATCCCCCAGCTTGTCCTGCTTGCCGGTCATTAGGTCGTGGTGGATGGACTGCACCAGCACCGGCACCGCAGCCATGGCCTGGCTGGGCATCCGCTTCAGGTCCTTATAGAAGGACCGCAGGCTGCCCAGGTTCTGGGCCCAGCCCATCCAGGCCCAGGTGAACAGGCAGCCAAAGGCACCCAGGTGGAACATGGGCAGCAGGGTCATGTGGCTGACCAGCAGGTCCGGGTCATTTTTCAGCTGGCAGAACCGCTGCCCCACCCGTACATGGTGGGGCATCACCGCAAAGAAGTTCCGCTCGCAGAGCATGACGCCCTTGCTGCGGCCCGTGGTGCCGGAGGTGAACATCAGCACCATCAGCTCCTCGGGCTGGATGCGGTTCACAAGCTCTGCAGGCTCGTAAGCCTTGTAGGCATCCATGGGGCGCAGCAGGCTGCCGTAAGCCGCCTGCATCTCCTCGTTGCAGCCGTAGTCATCGCCGTCGGTCAGGATGGCGGAAGGCTCCACCAGCTCCAGCTCCCGGTGCAGCTCATCCCAGCTCTTGCGCTGGTTCATGGGCACGATGACGCCGCCCGCCATCATGACACCGTAGCAGTTCACGGCGTAGTGGTAGCTGTTGTTGCTCCACACGCACACCCGCTTGCCCTGAATGTCCGGGATGGTGCTCAGGTAGTAGTTCACCGCGCGGCGGATGTCCTGCGCATACTCCCCGAAGTGCTTTTCCACCACCACATCCTGGTCGGCGTCGTACCAGCGGAAGGCCACCCGGTTCGCAAATCGCTGCTCCATATTCAGCGTCAGCAGCTCATACAGATTTTTCGGTTTATGTAGTTCCATGATCGTTTCCCTCTCTATTCTTTAAAAAGCCAGTCTCACGACCATAACGCCTTGTGGGAACTTTTCCCACCATGAGACCGGCTTCTTCCGCTAAGATTTAGGACCGCAGCAGCTTGCCGGCAGCGTTGCGAGGCAGGGGCTGGGCCGAGAACTTCACCACCATGTGCTTGTACAGGGGCAGGGTGCGGTTCACCTTGGTAACAAAGTCCCGCACAGCGTCCTGCTGGTCCGCCTCGCAGCAGACCACGGCGCAGATGCGCTGGTTCCGCTCGCAGACCCTGCACTCCCGGATGGCAGCGCAGGGAGCCAGCAGCTTTTCCAGCTCCTCGGGGCTCACATTCTCGCCGCTGCCCAGGATGATCACGTTCTTTTTGCGGCCGGTCAGGTACATATAGCCGTCAGGCTCCACCCGGGCAATGTCGCCGGTGTGGAACCAGCCCTCGGCGTCCAGCACCTCGGCGGTGGCCTCCGGGTCCTTGTAGTAGCCCAGCATCACCGGGTCACCACGCATGCACAGTTCCCCGTCCTCCAGCTTGTACTGGCAGCTGTCGTCCACATGGCCCACGCTGGTCAGGTACTTTCCCTCCTGGGAGGAGTTCCAGGCACCGTCACCGCAGGTCTCGGTAAGGCCGTACATCTGGGCGATGAAGAAGCCCCGGTCCATCAGGTCCTGGAGCACGGCAGGGTCGAACATGGCTGCGCCGCAGGTCAGCACACGCAGGCCGTTCAGACGCTCCCGTTTGCCCTTCATCACATCATTATAAATGCTCTTCAGCAGCACCGGCACCACAGCCATCACGTCACTCCGCATGGCTCCCAGGTCCCGGTAGAAATATTTCAGATTGTTGCACAGGTTCACGCAGTGGCCGGTGACGCTCCAGGACACCAGGCTGGTCATGGCCGAAATGTGGAACATGGGCAGGCAGGACAGAGAGCTGAACTCGTCGGTGTTCCAGCCGGTCTGGCTCCGCACGTCCTCAAAGGGGGTCAGGAAGGCAGGCATGGCGGTGAACAGGTTCTTCTGAGACAGCATAACGCCTTTGCTGCGGCCAGTGGTGCCGGAGGTGAACATGATAAAGGCCATTGCATTGAGGTCCGGCACCTCGGTGATCTCCATCGCCGGCTCAAAGGCGGTAAAGGCATCCATGGGCACCAGACGGTCCCCGTACTCCTGGCCCAGGGCCGGCTCCCGGCTCAGGTATTCGCCGTCATGGAGCACGCACACCGGCTCCACCAGATCCAGCTCGTAGCGGATCTCGTCCCAGTTCTTGCCGGTGTTCAGGGGCACTGCCACCGCTCCGGCCAGCACTGCGCCGTACATACACATCACATAGTGGTAGCTGTTGCGGGCCAGGATGGCCACACGCTGTCCCAGGGGGTTCGGGGTGCGGCTGCGCAAAAATGCCACGAATCGGCGCAGGTCTGCAGCGTACTGCCGGAAGGGCACCTCCACCACACCACCCTTGGCCTCATCATAATAACGGATGCCGATCCGGTCTGCGTAGATCGTTTCCAGATTGTTCAGGGACTGATACAACGAATGAACCATGTTAGCCTCCACGTCATTGTTTTTTACATTCCTGCAGCCGGGTCCACCCGGGCCAGGCCGCTTTTTCAATTGTGTTCAGTATACAATACCGCCGCTGGCAATGCAAGGCTTTTGCAACATTTAATTTCCATTTTTGGCAATTAAAACTTGCATATCTTATTTTTTCCATCCGGCAGCCTGTGCCGTCTGCCCAGAAATTCGGCCCTTCTGCCAGGCTTTTTTATCGGTAAAGACAACAATTGCCACCCGGCGGTGGGCAATTCAAAATTGACAGTGTGCACAAAAAGCATTATACTAGCCTTATATCCTTATAAATGGATCATTTTTTACTGTATGCGCCTGTTGGTCACATGTTTCCGGACGGCGCAAGGAAGGACCCTTTTCATGGAAGGCACCAGACCCAGCACCGTCAACTCCATCGGCATGTTCGACATGCTCAAGGGCATGGGCATGATCACCATCGTGCTGGCCCACACCGCCGAACTCTACCCCATGCAGATCTCCGGCGGGCTGTCGCTCACGGCGTTTTTCCCGTTTATCTATCGTGAGGCCCTGATGGCGGCCTTTTTCATTGCCAGCGGCTACGGTTTCCGCAAGCGCTCCATCGGCAAGTGCATCCAGCAGCAGCTCAGAGCGCTGCTCAAGCCCTACTGCATCACGGCGGTGTGCACTTCGCTCTTGCATCTGCTGTGCCACTACATGGCGTTCCATTACTTCCCCAGCAGCGTCACCGAGACCCTCAAGGTGGCCGGCGGCTTTCTGCTGGGGCTGCCCCACACCACTACTTATGCCGGGCAGCAGTTCTTTTCCACCGGCCCCATGTGGTATCTGCTCTCGCTGCTGATCGGCTGGGTGCTGCTGGACGCCATCCTGAATATCTTCCCGGAGAAATACACACACTGGGCTGTGCTCGGCACCATGCTGCTGGGCTGGGGCACCACACTGGTGTGGGAGCTGCCCTTCAGCCTTTCGCAGGGGGCCGTGATCGTGCCCTACCTTTACATCGGCTATCTGGCCAAGAAGAACCGCTGGCTGGACAAGCCCCTGCCCCGCCGCACCCTGTACATCCTGCTGGGCGGCACAGCTCTGACCACTGTGGGAGCTCTGCTTGCCCAGAGCACCGACTGCATTTCCATGGGCGAGTGGACCCTCGGCCCGCTGAGCATCCTGCTGGATGCCGCCACCGGCTTTTTGTTCATCCGCCTGTTCATGCGGCTCAACCGCTTCACCGGCCCCATCGCACAGGGCCTGCAGGCCATCGGCCGCAACTCGCTGAACATCTTCTGCATCCACACGGTGGAGCTTATCGCCATTCCGTGGTATCTGTTCGCGGCTCACTTTACAGACCACCCGCTGCGGGGTATGCTGCTGCAGAACGTGATCGCGTTTACCTCCATCGGGCTGGTGTGCGCCCTGCTGAACCTGCGGCGCAGCTGGATCGTCAAAGCCTCGGCCGCACGGCGGCAGGCCCAGCGGCGCACCCCCGCGCTTTCGCAGCATTGATTTCCCCGGCTGCTGCGGTGCAGCCGTATCCTATAAAACAAGAGGAGAATCCGGTTATGAACAACGATGCCCCCCAGACCCTGGACGCGGCAGGCAGCCGCGTGGCCGAACTGGAACAGCAGCTCCGGCTGTCGGACGAAGGCGTTTCCCGGCTGGCACAGCGGTGCCTGGAGCTGGAACAGCAGGTGCTGAAATATGAGGCCGTACTGGCCTCGCAGGGTGCCGACACCGAACAGGGTGCTCTGCTTCTGCCCCAGCTGTTCTACGACTCCGGCTCCGGTTTTTCGCCCCACGAGTGCCTGACCGTTGCCCCTGACTCCTACGACGAGCTGACCCACGAAGTGTCGGCTGTGTTCGAGTTGCCCGTGGAGGCCAGAGCCCTGCGTCTGGACCCCGGTGAATTTGCCTGCTGCATCACCGATTTTTCCCTCTCAGACGAGCGGCTCAGCTACCACATCCTCAACGGCAACGCCCTGCAGGAGGGCACCATGCTGTTCATGAACATCGACCCCAACCTGACAGTGGAAAGTGCCGTAGGCTTCCCCGCCGGGCTGCGGTTTGCGGTGAAATATCGCTACTATCCCCTGGGCCGCTACCTGCATGAGCAGCCCGGCAAGGCCCTGCTGCGGGCGCTGACCGTGCTCAAGGAAGAGACCGAGGCCGTGTCCCGTCAGGGCACCGAACAGCTGCTGGAGGCAAACGCTGAGATCCAGCAGCTGCGCAAGCAGCTGGCAGAACAGCAGCAGCATCTGGCCGACCTGCAGAACAGCCGGGCCGCCTACGAGGCCTCGCTGGAAAACGTGCTGGGCAGCAGCAGCTGGAAGCTCACGGCACCGCTGCGCAAGCTGCTGGGCCTGTTCCACCGGCATTGAAGGGGGTTCGTACATGTACAGCAGTTACAGCCCCCTGCAGCGCCGCCAGCTGCGGGAACAGACCTATACCGACACCCAAAGCACCTATCTGCTGGTGTACGCCCCGGGCCGCCGCAATGCCCTGACCCTTTCTCTGGCCGAGCAGCTGCACCGCAAGTTCCGGCTGGTGGACCGGCTGGAAGGTGAGCTGACCCCCTCCGTGAACGGTGTGCTGCTGGTGAGCGAGGATGTGGAGTGCACCTCCACCGCCCTCACCTATTTTGCAGCCGCCTTGCAGCAGGGGGCCGACCTTGTGGTGTGCGACGCCGTGTTCGGCTACGACGGCGGCAGTGCCCTGTACCAGACCGACCAGCACCTGTCCGGCCAGCGCTGTGCCCTGCTCTCCCGCGCTCTGCTGGACCGCTGCCGCGCGGCGGCCCGCGGCAAAGACGATGTGCTGGAACTGCTGCGGCTGGCAAACCAGCTGGCGCAGAACTGCCGCTGCGTCCCGCAGGCACTGCTGCACTTCCGCCGGGAGCTGTGCGCCGAGGACGTATTCTCGGCCACCGGCAAACGCGCCGTGGTGCTGAGCCATGAACTCACCATGACCGGTGCGCCCATCGTGCTGGTGAGCGCCATCCCGGTGCTGCGCAGTCTTGGCTATGAAGTGGTGGTACTGGGCCCCTCGGACGAGGGCTCTCTGCCGCTCTTTCTGGAGGCCGGAGCTGCCGTGGTCACCCGCCGCGACTGCGTGACCTCTTCCACCCTGTGGGAGCTGGCTTCCAGCGCAGACTTTGTGCTGGCCAACACGGTGGTGGAAGCCCCCGCCGTGCGCACCCTGAACGGCGGCTTTGTGCCGGTGCTGTGGTGGCTGCACGACGCCTTTGCAGGCTATCCCTTCATCACCCACAAGATCCCCAAGGAGCTGGCCGACAACGTGCACATTGCCGCTGTGGGCTCCCACGCCACCGCCGCCATGCACTCGGTGCGGCCCAAATTCAAGGTGGAGCAGCTGATCTACGGCCTGCCCGACTACGCCCGCGAGAGCTTTCCTCGCTACGACCTGAGCTATGCCGGCGGGCGGCCCCTGTTTGTCACGGTGGGCTCCATGGAGATGCGCAAGGGGCAGGACATCTACTGCGAAGCCATCCGCCTGCTGCCGCCGGAGGTGCGGGAAAAGGCCTCCTTCCTCTTTGTGGGCAAGGCTTCCGACCGGGACGTCTCCGCCCATGTGCACGCCCTGACCGAGCAGTTCCCTCATAATGTGTTCTACCGCAAGCGGCTGGAACGCCCGGAGATCAAGTCGCTGATGGAGCAGTGCACCTGCATTGTGTGCGCTTCCCGCGATGACCCTATGCCCACCTTTGTGACCGAGGGCCTGATCTTCGGCAAGCCTTCCATCGTGTCGGAGCACACCGGCACCGCCGGGCTCATCACGGAAGGGGTGGACGGCTTTGTGTACCGCAACGATGACCCCGTCCAGCTTTCCAAAGTGCTGGCCCATGCCATCGAGCACCCCGACCAGCTGGCCGCTATGAAGGCCGACTGCCGCAAGCTCTACGAGCGCTACTACACCAACGAAGCCTATGTCTCCACCCTGGTCCGTCTGATCCGGGAGCTGACCGAGTCCCGCTAAGCCTTTTGTTTTATTCTTGTTAAATTCAACGCCCCGGAAAATCCGTGTGATCTTCTGGGGCGTTTTTGCACGCAGTGTGTCAAAACGATCTGCAATATTTGTCCGTTTCTTTCCGTTCCGGACATCTTTTTTATCATCCGGGCCGGATTGCACAAGAAAATTCGGCTTCCGTTCACAAAGACGGCCTGCGGCTGTGCTATACTTTTAAAAAAGTTTCATCCTGTCTGAAAGGAGTCCCTGCCCTCATGAACCAATCTGCCGCCTCTCAGCCTTCCCGCAAAAAGGCCGTGTTTTCTCTGCTGATCCTGCTGGCGCTCACCTGCGTGATCGTGCTCATCTTCCGGGATCACTGGGCCGAGATCACCGCCGCCCTTGCCCAGCTGAACCTGTGGCAGGTGCTGGTGGTGCTGGCACTGGGCATCAGCTACCCGCTGCTGGAGGGCTGTGTCTCCTATGTCATCGTGCGGGGGCGGCTGCCCGGCTTCACCCTGCGGCAGGGCATCGACAACGCCTGGTGCGGCACCTTTGGCAACGTGGTCACCCTGGGCGCGGGTGTCGTGCCGGTGCAGACCTGGTATCTGCATCAGGCAGGGCTGCCCATCGGCCCCGGCGTGGGTCTGATGACCCTGCAATATGTATTCCACAAGACCACGGTGCTGCTGTACGCCACCGTGATGCTGCTGCTCCAGCACAAATGGCTGGCCGCCAACACCACCGGCGTGCTGAAATATCTGCCCATGGCATATGCTGTGGTAGCGCTGGTGATCGTGGCGCTGGTGCTGGTGTGCGTGTCGCCGCTGGTGCAGAATCTGGCCCGCTGGGCACTGGGCTTTCTGCCCAAGACCGAAAAATGGCAGCAGCGCCGGGCCGACTGGCTGGAGCAGCTGGATGTCCTGGGCACCGAGAGCCGCCTGCTGCTGGCCAACAAGGCCCGCTGTGTGCAGATCTTTGCCCTGCAGGCCCTCAAGCTGTTTTTGCTGTTCTGCCTGCCGTGGCTGTGCATCCGGTTCATGCAGCTGTCCCCGCTGAGTTTTGCGCGGGTGCAGCTGCTCACCAGCCTGATGTTGTTCGTCTCCAACGCCCTGCCCAACGTGGCAGGCATGGGCTCCATCGAGACCGCCTTTCTGCTGCTGTACAGCAGCTTTTTGCCTTCCGGTGAGGTGATGAGCGTGCTCATGCTCTACCGCATCGCCAGCTATTATTTCGTGTTTTCCGCCAGCGCCGTGGGCTTCTTCCTCGCCCAGCGGCGTCTGACCCGGACACCGCCAAAGGAGGATTGACCTGCCATGAAAGATAAGAGCATCCCGTCCCGGTTCGGCCTTGTGGTGCTGGTGGTGCTGCTTCTGGTGCTCATCCTGCCTTCCAGCAAGATCGACCTTGCATCAAAGATCAGCGCCAGCACACAGGCCAGTGTCCGGGTGGAGCACATTCAGAACTTTGCCCGCTCCGCAGAGATAGATTTTCAGCTGCTTTCTGCCGACGACCCTGCCTATCAGCAGATCGCAAACGTGCTTTCCGGCCTTACCTGTGTCAAGCGGTTCAACCAGCAGTATTCCTCCTACAGCCACGAATACCCGGTGGATTCCATCACCGTGAGCTATTACGATGACGCCGAGCAGCATCAGCTGCTGCTTACCGTCTATTCCGACGGGGTGTGCATCGTGAACAGCGCCTTTGTCAATGTCAAATATTCCGGCGGCGGGGCCGCAGAGCTGTATCAGGCGCTTGCGGAGATCGTGGAATAAATCGTTCCTTTTCTATAGAAAACAAAAATCGGGGCGTGCAGGTGGTCAAGCTGCACGTCCCGTTTTTGTTTTCTTTGCACGCGATGCGGTACCAATCACACCGAATGCCGCGCCGGAGGCCGCAGAGCAAACCATGCTGCAGCTTCCTTTTGAAAAAGAGAATGGAATGGAGGAATTGGCGTTTGCGCAGCAATGAAAGCCCCAGTGAGGCTTTTAAGCCACAAGGTGGTCTTGCGCAAGCAAGATGGAGTGGCCTCGCCACGACAAACCTGACGTCCGATATAGCTTAACCGCTATAGCAGACTTGAGTTTTGCGCAGAAGCATTGCAGGTACCTCTGCTGTTCTGGTGCAACGCGTTTCAAGCGGTTAGGTTCATCTAACCTCGTTGCGAGAACAGAATACCATACGCAGTTAGTCTTGTCAACCCTTATTTGAAAATTTTCCGGAACTTTTTTGCAGTAAAGTTTTTTCTGCCCGATTCGTGCACCCTGTACAGACACAGCTGGCTAAGGCTGTGCAAAATCCACCGATTTCCTCTTGCTTTTGACCGATATCTTTGTTATTATAGTTCCTGCAGCACTGCAACTCCACATCTCGCCGCTGCTTTTTGGCAGCAGGGCGGTTCTCAAGGGTGCAGTGTGTCCAAGGAGGCGCTTTGACAAATTTTTGTTCAGAGCTGCTCCGATCAGTCCGCCCCCAGAAAGCCGCCAACAAGGAGCGGCTTTTCAAAGGCTCAATAGTTAGGCTATGCTAACCAACGCATAGAATGGAGCAAGGAGGTTCCAATGATCAATTTTGAACAGTGGGAAGGCTTTGAGG
>OGWT01002693.1_pt1 | contig 11811 bp, 18 predicted proteins | sample 1576101 | NCBI WGS metagenome assembly OGWT01 (sample SAMEA3541481, study PRJEB24748) | human gut metagenome | biome: human gut; feature: human-associated habitat; material: faeces | place: China | collected 2012 | reverse complement strand
GGCGGCTCTGCCTCCACCGTCATAATCAGGTAGCTTCCCAGCCACGCCAGCAGCAGAAGCAGGAACAGAAGATATGTAATCAGTTGTCGCCTCTGGCTCCGGCGGCGCCGCTCTTCCCGGGTCAGTTTCTTCACCGCTCGCCCTCCATCCAGGCCAGAAAGCGCATGAACCATCCGGCCACCGTGGCGGTGCCGATGATAATGATTGCCGCCACTATACCCATTTCAATGCTCATGCGCTCACCGTTCTTTCGGCGATCCAGCGATCTAGCAAAGCCTTATAGATATAGCACCATTTGACTTTCTTGCCGTCCTCGGTCATTACGCAGTCCCCGAACGGGAATACTTTCTTTTGGATGCCATCCCGGATAGTCTCCGGAGTAATACGCAGCCCCGCATTGCGAAGGACTTCTGTTGCTTCGGCCGCAGTCAATGCTTCAATCATAAATACCTCCTTGATTTCTCCCTCTGGAGGCGATATACTGTATCCAAAGGGATTGTTCGTGGTTGCTCAATCCTTGCCCTCGTCGTGTTCGCTGCACGGCGGGGGATTTTCTTTGCCCAGCCGGATTGCCTCGTCAAAGGTCATGCCGTAGGCCGCTCGGTTTAACTTGTCCATCAGGTGTTTGGTGTTGCGCGCCTGGGACTCCAGGTCTTTGATGGTGCTGTTTTCGTTCAAAGTAAATTCCTCCTTGCGATTGATTTCCGCCCGGAGGAATGGTATACTGTCCTCGCGGGCCTGTTGGTCGCTTCAATAGGTTCCGCAGCCCTCGCCGGTGGTGTCAGCATCGGCGGGGGCATCTTTTATTCAGGATCATCCGAAAGAAGCTCGTCTACAGTAGTTTCGTAGTGTTCTGCCAAAAGTCTTAAATAAATAGGATGCGGCCTGATACCGTTCTTCCAATTCCGGATAGTGGTTTGATGTACCCCGAGTTCCTTTGCAAGCCTGTAATTTGTCTCCCCCCGCTCTGCTTGCAATCTAGCTAGGTTTTTAGATAGCAAAAAGTTCACCCCCTCAAATTAGAGTGTTTCTTGACAAACGGATAATGCTGTGATACTCTAATTTTGGATGATAAAGTTCACAGAATTTAGCCGGCTGTCTATCAACGGGCTTGGTGTTTTGCGCCTCATTGCAAGACTAATTCTAAACTATTTTTAGATTATTGTCAACTGTTTTTAGACTATTTTCTCGTAGTCATATTAGACTATTTTTAGGGGTATTTATTATGGATTTTTCACAATGGCTACAAGATGAAATGGAAAAAAATAAATTGACGGAATATAGATTGGCAAAATTGTCAGGTGTTCATCAGAGCACTATTAAGAATCTTCTTAATGGAGCTAAGCCTCAAATTGGAACAGAAGAAAAAAATCAAGAGAGCTATTGAACGGATAAATGCTGAAAAGCAAAAAAATCCCGACCTCCAAACGGAGGCCGGAGTTAGAGAAAAAGATTCGAACCCTCTAAAAATTCAGTTATATCCCTAGAGCCGCAACGGTTTTAATCAAAGCGTGTGCAATTTCGTGTGCAATTATCGGCCAATCAACTTCCAAAACCGATACAGCATGGTACACATCTGCTGCCGTGTGACAGGCTGGGAGAGCATCAGGTCTCCATCGCTGTTGCCCGTCAGGATGCCGTTTGCAATGGCCCATTCCACGCCCTCCTTGTGGGCGCCGCTGGGTGTATTGTCCATGATCTTGACCTCCAGTCTCTTCTTGAACTCTGCCCACTTCCGGGCGCTCACCAAGTACGACGGGCAGTGCTTCCCTGTCACATCAAAGTGACGGTACACGTTCTCAATAGGGATGCCGTACTTTTCCATCAGTGTCCGGCCCAGGGCGGCAGCGTTGGCAAGAGTTGCTTCGCTGGCCTGATAGACACCGTTCCGGATGGTGTCGCACATCTCAATGGAAAGGCTGTTGGTGTTGCTGATAACGCCGTACATGGTGCCGCCGCCAGTCTTATCGGCGTTGGCGTACTTGCTGCCGCCGACGGACCATGCCACTTTTAGATCAGGCACAGATCGCCAGACTGTAGTATCATCGACAAAGTAGTGGGCGCTGGCCTTGACGATGTTGTTCTGAAAATACTTTGCGTTGTTTGCCGCCCTGTCCCCGTCATTTCCGGTGTAGTGGTACACTAGATACCGGATTTGGCTGGCGTTCCGGGAACCGCCATAGTTCCCGGGGTTCGCCAGCTGCTCCTTTCGCGTGTAACTCACTGGCTATCACCGCCGCTTTGCTGGGCGCGCTTTTCCGCCTGTGTCCCGAAATAGAAGGCGATCACCACGGTGAACACCGTCAAGAACTGCTCTGCTGTCACGCCGCCGGTGCAGGTCAGGTAAGCGAACACCGCGGTCAACACAATGGTGACAATAGACTTCACCGCCAGAAGGTTTGCCAGGCGCTTCTGTAACGTCTCCATATCAGCCCTCCTCATAAATGATAGTGAGGCCATATTCGACAGCTGCATCATGCTCAATCCTGCACCCACGGGCCTTTTTCCAACCCTTGCAGAAGTAGGCCGCATGACAGAGGCTCATGTTTTCCAGGGACTTTGCGAGGAAGCACAGGGGAATCTGGACAACTCCACGCTCCTCCATCTTCTCTTTGCTGTACCACTCATCTGTGAACAGGGTGTTCACGATCTCATACCCCTTTTCCTTCAGGGCCGAGATAGCTTTCTCCCTGGTTGCGATGATTTCTTCATCGGTTTTTCCAGCCATCGGCTGGGACAGCATAGCTTTCATGTCTTACACCTCCGGCTCCACCAGGGTGTCACCCTTCAGCTGGTACTTGTGGCCGGCGATGTAGACCAGGGCATATTCCTCTCCCATGTTGACATCCACGGTCTTGCCGTTCACCACATGGACCTTCTCCATGCAGCCTACGCCGTGGTCCATCAGGCCATAGCCGTTGGCCTGGTCGGGGTAGTAGCCCACAGTGGTGCCGCGCATCTCCTCTTCGGTCAGCTTGTTCCGGTCAGGGTCCAGGTACAGGTCACTGCCTGCCTCCTTCAGCGCCTCGTTCGCCTCGGGCAGAGTCATTTCGCCAGTGGTGTACTTGTTCAGGATTTCGTTGGTAGTCATAAGTAAGCTCCTTTCAAATCCGGCTTGACCGCCGGTTGATAATGATGTAAGATGCAGGTGTGCCCCCCTCCTTATTGATGTGGTTTTGCTTTTTTCCATATCGGGGCACTCGCGGCGCTCCTTCGGGGGCGTCGCTTTTTTACAGCCCAATGCGGGCCAAAATAAACGCAATTACCGCCGCCAGCACCGCCCACACGGACTTGTTCACGATGGCTTCCCAGCGGCGTCCCGGTTTTGCCGTCTGTTCCTCCTGCTTTGCCAGCAGCTTTTCGATGTTTTTATCCATGTTGGAAAGCTGCTCGTCCAGCTTGGCGTCTCGGGCAATCTGCTCCCGCTGCCAGTCATAGAACGAGTTATGGAACTTCTTGGAGTCCTGCTGCCAGTCCTCCAGGGCCTTGATGCGCCCCTCCAGACGGGCTGCTGCTTCCAGGCCAAAGCAGTCATGCCGGGGGTCTCTAACGCACTTCTCGTCAGCCATTGGACACCTCCCCCAGGTCCTCCCACTTCACGCCCACGCTTCTGGGTTCCCACACGTTGTTGTCCTGACCGCTCCGCCAGACGTGGCCCTCATAGGTGCAGCAGTCCCCGGTCATGTACGGGCTGGTGGACAGTGCGAGAAACGACAGGGCCTTGTCCGGGTCCGTGGACCATGCAAAGCCCCATTGCGCGGGCAGCTCCTCCGGCTCCTGGGTGTACACGGTGCTGTCATAGGGCTGCAAGAGCCGCACCACCCGCCCCGCCGTGGAGCGGCACACAAAGCCCGCCTTGCGTTCCAGCATATTCATGGCGTCACAGGCCGCCGTAAAGCTGGGGATGTAGTCCTCGGAGGCATACAGCTCCGTCCCCGTCATGTCCGAAGCCTGGGCCTGGAGGGTCTGTGCCCTCGCAAGCCCGGTATCCCGCATGGTGGTAAGTACAAACTGCTTGTCCGTCATACTTCGTTCACGCCCTCTCTGATTGCTTTCGCAAGCTCCGCATAGGTCACATACTCCGGTTCAGGTTCCGGCTCCGGCCGTCCATCATCCTCTACGGTAATCTGCCCTTGATACGCCTCCGCCTGGGCGAAAGCATAGGCTTCCTCCGTATAGGTCACAGTAACAGGAGAAAGTAGCGTCTCAATGTCAGGCTCCTCGGGGGTGCCGTGATTGATCTCTGTCGCCAGCTGATATTTGATGATCTTCATGCGAACCCCCTTAATCCGTGGTTTTGGTGTAGGCGATAACAACCCAAGAATTGCTCGTGCTGAATCCCGCCGCTGTCGTTATGGTGATGTTTGATCCGTCAACTAAAATACCAGTGATACCCGGATTGCTAACCAGATTATCTCCATTGTTGTTTAATCCGTACAGTGCGGATAAACGTAGCCCAATGTTTTGTACTCCATGCGCCACAGACTTGGATGTTCCCGCAGAGAGGGCTCCGGTGTTTACGGCTTTCTTGTAGACTGGCTTGCCGTTGTATCGCTCCGTGGTGCGGTACTCGACGCCCAACTGCATGGGGGGATTTAACCAATCGTCCAAAGCTTCTAATGTTTCTCCAGGCGGCGCATCCTGGACAGATGTCGGCACCTGCGGAACAAGCTGAGATGGGTCGGATAACCCTAAGATAAAGCTGGAATTTATGAAGTTTTCCACGTTGATAGCATAGTGGATATCAAGTGCCAGCTCATTTTCCGATAGAGACATCAACCTTAGAGCGTCGATGGGATATGTTCCTGACTTATACGATGAATCCAGGATTGTGATGCGGCGTGCATAGCCTGTTGTTGTTACAGATGCCAAAATAGTGCTGGGGCCATTAGCTGCGTAGTTGTGCCCGACGCTCACGATAAAACTGTCTGGCCTACTGGTATTGCCATGGATTACGGCAATCCTGTACCATCCTGCTGCAGAAACCGGTCCTGGCTTGCCCAGGATGCCGGGCGCCTTATTAGACAAAGCCGCCGCAACGGTCTCCGCCTTCGGCTCTCCGCTCACCGGGATCTGTGTGGCGTTGTAGTCCCCAGCCTGAGGCTTCACCGCACCGGTCCGGCCGTTGAAGGAGGTCACGCCACCAGCCAATCCTTCAGACACTTTTTTGACAGCTGCATCAATTTCCTCTCCACTGTATGCACTGGTGTAATACTCGGTAGGCGGGGCCGTGATTGCTGCCATCTGCTGTTCGAGTTCAGCAACTTTTGCAGCGAGTTCTTCAATCGTTGCCATTTGTACCTCCTCAAGTGATAAATCTTCGGCCATACTTGTCCAAAAACCACTTCGTATCCGAAGTCACCAGCGGCCCGCGTTCCTGTGGAACGCGTCGGCTGATGTACAGGATGATACAGCCATCTCCGCCAGGGCCCCCAGGACCGCCATTACCGCCTATTCCCCCGGTTCCAGCGGTGATTGATACCGTGTAATCTGCGGAATCCGTGGAGCCAACGGCAAGTCCTCCTGAGCTGGCACCGCCACCGCCATAACCGCCGCGGCCACCTTTGCCATACTGGGCGGGCTTTTTGGGCGTCAAGGTTGGTGTCGCGCCATTTACACCAGATGCAGCAGTAGCCTTAATTGATGACGATCGTACAGACACCGATGCATCGGGCCCGGGGCCGTTACCATTTTTACCAGCGGCTGCACCTGCACCTAAACCTCGACTATACCAAATGTAAGCGCCGTCATTCTTCCGTGTCTTCACAGCGACACGTTCTGGATCATCTGTATCGGATTCTGTCAAGCCTCCGTTCCAAGTTTTGCCGTCCTCGTCGGTAACGTTTTCAGCGGGGTCAAAGAGCTGGACAGTATCACTGTTGATGGTTGTGACTTTGGCCGCCTTCCCCGCGCCCTTGCCTCCGGGGATTCCCTGGTCACCGATTCCTCCGTATTTTTCCTCGGTGAGGGGATCTGTGTATCCAGCCTCCGGGGCTTGTGCTCCAGCTGTGGTTGCAGCGCCGAGTTCTGTATCGCTGCCGGCAGAGCCATCCGGATCATCCGGGTCATAGGCAGCACCCAGGCCACCTACGCCGCAGCTGTATACAATAGAGTCTATCCCGGAGATATCCAGGGTTCCTTCAAGGATTCTGGCACCCGCGCCCGGAACACCGCCGTCTCCGCCCGCACCGCCGTTCGCAAGTCCGCAGCCGCGTAACTGGTTCTCAAATGGTGGAGGATCGGTCCAGGATACAGATGGCGACGTGCCAACATCCCCACCTTTTTGCCCGCAATGTCCACCCTGGCCTCCGCTTATTAAAACATAGCGGATTAAAGTTGTTTCGGTAGGAATTTGATAAGTCCCTGATCCGGTGAGCACGATGCGCTCATCCAGCGTCTGGGAGTCATCCACCTGCGGCGGCTTGAATCCCACCAGTGCAGATACGGTGGCCTTGAGCGTTCCGGATATTTTGATGTCCAGGCTCTTGAGGCACGCCTGGACCATCTGTCGGTCAAACGGATCATAGATGCCGACCACATTGCCATCCAGCTGTTGTCCCGGCAGGATGTCTCCGTCAAAAGTAGCCAGGCAGGCGTAATACTGCGCCAGACGCTGGGCCACATCGGATGAGTTGACCAGGGACACCAGAGTGGCGTCCGATACAGTCACCACATTGGGCTCTGCTGCCTGGGAGACATCAGCTGAGACCTGGCGGGTATTGTGGATATAGGCCGAGCCTATAAGTGTGCCATTTCCAGCCGTGATCTTGGCATAGTTGGCATTGCTCTCCAAAATGCTGAACCCAGAGGCACGAAGGTTGTACGCGGGCTCGGAGAATGTGATGATATCGCCCTGCTGGGACTGTCCCTCAAAGAGCGTGACCTCCTCTCCCCCCCGAACGTACTGGTGCTCTGTGACAACCACTTGCGTGACCTTTGCCCCGTAGGACATACTGGGACCCTGGTAGATCTGCGACTGCGTGATATTGGCGGTATACCCGTCCCAAAGCCGCTCAATGTGGAGGACTCCATCCAGATCATCCCTGATCCATGCGCCGACGGCAAACAGAACCTGCGCCAGATTGTCCCGGCGGGATGCGATTGGCAGCCAACCATATATCTGTACGTTTTGCAGATTTGTTTTGACGACGCAGGGCACCGGGCCGCAGATTTCTGGGATAACCTGTCCCACGGTCTGTCCGGTGTAGATGCCGCCATAGTGCTGCTCCCCATGGATGAGCCGCCCAATGGCGGACATCGCGGATATTGCGTACTCGTCCGGACCGGTACGGGTGATGTCCTGGATGTAAAAATAGGCCGGCAGATCTGTGCTGTGGACATAAGTCAGCCGGGTATCTTGCTCGAATTCGAGGATGCTGCTGTCACTGCACCGGACTGTGGCGTTTAAGGTGTTGGGCTCCAAGCTGTCCGCGATCAGGGACGTGGCGCGGTAGATTTGCGCGGAGCGGATGTCGTCATCCTCAAACACCCATTTACTGTAAATAATCTGATTCATGTAGGCGTCCTCTGCGGCTTTTTGGCCGTGAACTGTACCTGCAGGCCTCCCCAACGTGTGCGGTTGGCCACTTTCCCCCGATAGAGGTCTGTACCTTCGGAAACCATTGCGTCAAAGGTGATGGTGCTCTGCCCATACGGGAGGGTAAGGCTGTGGCTGGGGACTGGGGCTGAGATTGCCTCGTAAAAGGCATCGTAGTCGGCCGGAAACCGGGGATCCGGCTCCACCTCCATGGAATAATCGTAATAGGTGCCCATGAGGTCTCTGGTGTAGTCTCCGGAAAGCATTGTTCCGGCGTTTTGGCCTTCGTCCAGCCGGAAAGATCGCCCCAGGGTCTCATAGCGCACATTGAGCCGGTAAGATACACCATCCATGATAACCTGCACGCTCATACCCCCTTTGTGCTGACCAGGCGCACGCCTTGCCGGGCGGATTCCTGATCCAGCGAATAGGAGAGATTCCGCGTAAATCCATCTGCTGCCCGCAGCACAATGGTGATCTGCCCAGTCCCTCCGCGCTCGGCCATGGCATCCCGGGCGGCCTGCTTGATGGTGGAGTAGGGAGCAACCACCTCCGGCTCCTGCCGGTTATCGCCCAGAACGGCCAGGAATGGATTGTTTGGCGGGATCACGCCGCCGGACGCAAATGCGGGGATGCTGTAAGTCGAAGCGTCCGCCATGGTACGGCTCCCGGAACCGGATGTTGTGACCTCAATATCTCCGCCTTTCCCGCCAAGGCCCAGCAGATCAAGGAGCCAACCCACCGCATCCGCAAGTAGTCCGATTAGGTCTGCTACTGCCTCAATAACAGTAGTAATCGCCTTCAGGATGATATCGATGATGGGGGATAGCGTTTCGAGCACATCCGCAATGGCAGTTATCAACTCCAAAACGCTTGGTCCAAAAGCTTCAGCTAACTTTGTTTTGAGGTCCGCAACAGACTGTCCCAGTATGGCCAAAGTATCATCCATCTCCAGTTGAGCCTGCCGTGACTCACGGATGGCCTCACTGTTTTCGTAGAAAGACTCGCTGGCGGTCTTGTATGTGTTAGATAGTGTGTCCATCAACAGCCGAGCGCGGAGGCTCTCGTCATTCAGCATAGATAGCTGGCTATTTACTTCCTCCTCACTCAACCCGACCCAATTCAAGGCGTCCGCCAGGGTTCCGGTGACTTGTCCGGTTTTGGCCGTTTCATTGGCCGCTTCAATCAGCGATTCAATTGGGATGGATTCTCCAAAGGTGCCATAGACGCCTGCGGCAATGTCGATCCACTCTGCCACATCCTGCTCGTTTGTGGCAAGCTGGGATAGCAGCTGGGACGCCTCTGTGGCTTGCCCCGTATCTCCGAGAATCGTGTAAAAGCCCTCATAGGCCTGCTTCGCCGTGTCCGCCCCGAATCCCGCGGTCTCAAACGCGGTATTCAGCAGGGCCATGGATTCCCGGTACTCCTCCGTGGCTTCGTCTAGATTCCAGATGGCCGCAGCGGCCTGAAGCGCAATATCCAGCAGCTTGGTCATTGCGCCGCCCACGAAGTTGGAAATGACCCCGTCCGCCAGGGAAAAGCCATCGTCCATCCCGTCTGCGGCATCGCCCACATCGTTCAGACTGTCCGAGGAGTCCCCCGCGGAGTCATCCACATCATTCAGCCTCTGCTCAAAATCCCGGAGTTCCTGCTCCGCAAGGTTCGCCCGGGCCCGCGTCAGATCCAGCTCCAAGTTAAAATCATCCAGCTGGTTCTGACTGAGAGAGCTGTCGAGATGATTCGCAGCATCCTCCATCTGCGCCAGCCGATCCGCCGCGAGGGCGGACTGCTCCGCCAGAAGCCGCTGCTTCTGGGCAAGCAGCTCTGTATTGGTGGGGTCCAGTTTTAGAAGCCGCTCCACATCCCGCAGGTTCTTCTGCACAGTAGTAAGCTGTGTGTCGGTCTCGCGCAGCGCCTGGCTGAGTTTTGTGGTGTCGCCGTTGATCTCAATGGTGATGCCTTTGATTCTGCTTGCCATAGTGCGACACCTCCTTAAAAGCTGTCAAAATCGTCCTGATTCGGAAGCTGTGCATACGCACAATGGTCGTTGGCGGCTTCCGTCATCATGTCCCATATCATTCCAATTGTGAGCAAGTCCAGGTCTGACATGGATAAGCCCATCTGTGCTGCCCGCAGCAGGAACAGGGCGGTGGTCATTGGCCGGTCTATCGGCCTTGTTTTTTTTTGGCCTCCACAAGGGTCCGGATATTTTCCGTCCAGAGTTCGGAGATCACGGGGAATACCATGTAGATGCTGAAGGAGCTGAAGGTCTCCAGCCAATCCTCTACGGTATTTGCCTCTATGCTGGGGTCCGCGTGCTTGGCCATCAGGAACGCCACATTTTCAAAAACGGTGAGCATGTCCACAGGGACACTCTTTTTCTCCTTCTGGGCCTTGATGATCTCTTTACGCATGAGGGCCATGTCCTGCATGATGTCCCGATGGAAGCGCAGCCTGTATAATCGGGGGATTGCGGCAGTCGCCCGGAATGTCACCGGGCGGCCGTCGATCTCAATCGTTTTCTCCATAATCAGCCTCCAGCATTAGCGGTGACTTTGGCAACGCCGCCGGCCATTGCCTGTTTGTCGGCATTGACCTCCACCACAGCGATCTGCTGGCCGGTGGTGGCGGTGATCTCCTCGCTGCCGTCCCAGTCGGTCCATCCGTCACTGAGCGCCTGCCCATAGGCGGGGAGCGCCACAAAGGCGGAAGTCTGATACTTATAGCTGTTCCCGCTGGTCAGCTCGGGAGCGACTGTCAGAGCTGTCTTGCCGGACGTCGCGCCGGCGGCACTGGTCACCACCAACTGCCCAAGCGGCTTCCATACCGCGTCATACCAGCCAGCGTACTGGGCGGCCGGCGTGTCCACCGTTGTCCGGGCCTTTGTATTGCCGTTGGGCAGGGGCGAGGCCGTCAGGTTCATAGTCTCGGTGGAGGGTTCCTTGGTGTTAGTCGTGGTGCCTCCTGAGACGCTGGGGCGGGTGCATGTACAGTTGTACAGCACATGGCGGGTGGCTTTCTTATCGCCGTCAAACTCAAAGAGCAGGGCAAAGGGACTCGTCTGGTTGTTGATATTCTCCACCAGCACCTGCGCGGCCTCGTCCATGGTCTCATGGAGCACATCCTGGCGGAACTGATCGGGGATCAGCGCAACCTCAAAAGTGCCGGAGTAACCATCATTCGCAGCGGTTACAAAATACGCCATGTTGTCGGCATAGAATGTCGACGTGTCGCCCTGAGCGTCCATGGTCAGGCTGACAGAGCCGGGAATGGGGATGGGTTTCCCGTATGTAACCGTTCCGTCCTCGGCGATGGTAAGGAGCGCGTAATGGGCATTTTTGAGGCCGTATTTGACCTTGTTAGGAGTATTGGTAGGCATTGTCACACCTCAATTTCGTATATGATCTCATAGCATTGCTCGTCATCCAGGTATTCCTCAGACTTTTCCCAGCACAGGTCCTTCAAAGCAGCCTCTACCGCGTTTTCTGCTTCCAGGTCCTTGCTTTCCGTGTACAGTTCAATGGTGATGCGGTTGATGACCTGATACACCACATCATCGGCATTAAAATTGTTCGTGCTGGCGAACAGATAGCAAATAAAGGGGAGCGGCGGGGCATTTCCCACAGGGAACGCCCGGTAAGCCACCGGAAGGCCGGTCGTTTCCAGCAAGTTTTTGATTTCCTCCAGGCTCATGGATTCCCTTCCCCCAATTTCCGCCGCAGCTCTTGCTCCAGTTCACGTTCTGCGAACGCCTCCGCAGGGGCGATATGCGGGAAAGCCCGCGTCCGTCCACCGTTCCTTTTGGCGTGGCCGTTCTCCAGCAGGTGGGTCAGCTGATAGTGCTTGCGGTTGTATACGGTGATCTGGATACTGCCGGTGTTATCATAGGTTTTTTTCTGTGCCCATGACTTTTTGTAGGCCCCGGATGCCGCACACATATTTACTTCCCTATGTGGTACTAATTGAGCTCCATCAATTATAACCTTTGCTCCATATTTATGGGCTAATTTAGCTACCTTTCTTATATCAGTAATATATCCAGAAACATTAGAAGCACCTGTAATAGTTACATACTTTATTCTTTCTTTATAAATATTAAACATTTCTTCTAACTCTTCCATGATTATGCGACCTTTTTCATCAACCTCTATATATTTCAAATCACACTTATCTCTCCAGGGAAGGTCATTAGAATGATGCTCCATTCTGCTAGTTATTACTATATCATCTTTATTTTCAATTAAACTATTAGACAATTTATTAATTCCTTCATT
>OGWT01002678.1_pt1 | contig 11873 bp, 11 predicted proteins | sample 1576101 | NCBI WGS metagenome assembly OGWT01 (sample SAMEA3541481, study PRJEB24748) | human gut metagenome | biome: human gut; feature: human-associated habitat; material: faeces | place: China | collected 2012 | reverse complement strand
GAGGTCTGGCCCGGAAGTGAATTCCTGGCGGAAACCCAGCAGACCCGCATAAGTCTCCGTTCACTGATTAACAGTATTTACGGTATTAAAAGAACACTGGCGAAAATTTTCTGTCTGTCAGTTGTAATTGAAGCAATCAATCTGCTAATGCCGGTGGGAACTCAGCTGGTTATGGATCATGCGATTCCGGCGGGGGACAGAGGGCTGCTGACGCTTATTTCTGCTGGCCTGATGTTCTTTATATTGCTCAGGGCCGCGGTGAGTATGCTGCGTGCATGGTCCTCACTGGTTATGAGCACGCTCATCAATATACAGTGGCAGTCGGGTCTGTTTAACCATCTTCTCAGACTGCCGCTGGCGTTTTTTGAACGCCGTAAATTAGGTGATATCCAGTCGCGTTTTGGCTCCCTTGACACTTTGAGGGCCACCTTTACCACCTGTGTTGTTGGGGCAATCATGGACAGTATTATGGTTGTGGGTGTTTTTGTGATGATGCTGTTATATGGAGGATATCTTACCTGGATAGTGCTCGGTTTTACCATGGTTTACGTTCTTATTCGTCTGGTGACATACGGCTATTACCGGCAAATATCGGAAGAAACTCTTGTCAGGGGGGCCCGGGCCAGCTCCTATTTTATGGAAAGCCTGTATGGTATTGCCACGGTAAAAATCCAGGGTATGGCTGGGATTCGGGGAACACACTGGCTTAACCTGAAAATAGATGCGATCAATTCAGGTATTAAGTTAACCAGGATGGATTTGCTCTTCGGGGGGATAAATACTTTTGTTGCCGCCTGTGATCAGGTGGCGATTTTATGGCTGGGTGCAAGCCTTGTGATCGATAATCAGATGACAATAGGGATGTTTGTGGCATTTGGTTCTTTTCGTGGGCAGTTTTCGGATCGGGTTGCTTCGCTGACCAGTTTTCTTCTTCAACTGAGAATAATGAGTCTGCATAATGAGCGCATTGCAGATATTGCACTACATGAAAAGGAAGAAAAGAAACCGGAAATTGAAATCGTTGCTGACATGAGCCCGGTTTCACTGGAAACCACTGATTTAAGCTACCGGTATGACAGCCAGTCAGCACAGGTATTCAGTGGTCTGAATTTGTCTGTGGCTCCGGGAGAAAGTGTGGCTATAACTGGTGCCTCCGGTGCCGGAAAAACCACATTAATGAAAGTATTATGTGGACTGTTTGAACCAGATAGTGGAAAAGTACTGGTTAATGGCACGGATATACGTCAACTTGGAATAAATAATTATCACCGTATGATAGCCTGTGTTATGCAGGACGACCGACTATTTTCAGGATCAATTCGTGAAAATATCTGTGGGTTTGCAGAAGAAACAGACGACGAATGGATGACAGAATGTGCCAAAGCAAGTCATATTCATGATGTGATAATGAAAATGCCAATGGGGTATGAAACGTTAATAGGTGAACTGGGGGAAGGTCTTTCCGGCGGTCAAAAACAGCGTATATTCATTGCCCGAGCTTTATACCGGAAACCTGGAATATTATTTATGGATGAGGCTACAAGTTCTCTTGATACAGAAAGTGAACGTTTCGTGAATGCTGCTATAAAAAAGATGAATATCACCCGGGTGATTATTGCACATAGAGAGACAACTTTAAGAACAGTTGATCGGATTTTTAGAATTACAAATTAGGATAATATATCACTAAAAGCAGCATTGCTGCATAATAAGCTATGCTGCTTTAGAAATTAATCAACTTCCACTACTAGAAGAGGATGTTGATGAGTTAAATCCTGAGTTTAATAAACCTCCATTGTAGTTTGGATTAAAACTTCCAAGTCCTATACCCGGATTATAGTTAATACCGTTTGATGGTATTGTTATTGTCCTATTTGAACCATCAGCAATAACTCCTCCAATATATCCTCCAATTGCACTTCCTGCTATATCCGCACCAGGGATTTTTGTTGCTTTACCTAAAAAACCACCAGCCGCAGTACCTATTGCAACGGATGCATCTTTATCTAATCCTGCACCATGTATTAAAGCAAGTTCATCGGTTGTTATATTTCTCATGTTATTTCCTCTTTTTATTAAAGAAAGATAAAACAAATAAAAACAGTACACTCGCAAGTAACGAAAGAATTATTTTCTTTATGAGAAGATAAAGGGTTAATGTGTCTAAGTCTGAATTTACAAGTTGTATTATAAAGAACAACGAGAAATAAAAAAATAGTTTCATTATTAAACCATCCCTATACATGAGTCTTTGAGTGCTTATGAAAAACTTAGAAATAAAGACTATAGAAACCAAGGTAGCAAAAGTTTTTATTTATCCGAATATTTTTACTTCTTGCTGTTTGTATATCTTTTTTATTGTTGTAAAATAGTTCGTGCAATAGATAAAATAATAGTAATACCAACGAATTATACCAATTGCTTTTACTGCAAACCGTGATTTAAATCACATTTATATAGATGTATTATAAGTTTCAAGTCTCTTTCTACGAGAAAAGGCGAAGATATTTGTTCACCTTTGAGTAATTTATAATCCATTATATCTTAATCAGATGTATATCATAAACAAATATGAGATTATCTAAATATATTAGTAAACGATTCCTTATAAGGAATTATTTGCTTCTTTTTCCAACTTCAGGTGTTATAGATATCTCATAATAACAATTTCAGACTATTATGTGATATTGTAACGTATATTGTATTCCTGTTATGACTGCATTCATCGCCATGTGAAGTAATATGGGCATTAACAGGCCATTCGACTTTATTTTTGCACTGATAAGAACTAACGATATCAGAAAGAGCATCAAAAATGTACGAAAGTCAGTATATTGTAGATGTAATGCAGAAAATATGACTGATGTTACAATAGCAGAGATGTAAATATTGTCATTAAACCAGAATTTAAAAGAGTTAAAAAGACACCCTCGAAATACAATCTCTTCATATACAGGAACAAGAAGTACGGAAGAAAATATATTAATCCATAAAATGGTCCCGGAAAAAGACATTTGCGAGATCATCCATTCTTCCGTTTTCCTCACTGCCAGCAGATAAGGGGCAAATAACTGAATAATCATTATTAAAGAGAAAAGAGTAAAAAAACATCCAGTCGAAAAGAACCTCTTCCTAATCCTTCTCTTTTTCGGAAGAAAATAAAATACAGTGGAACAAGAATTAGAAATTCAGCAAGAAATAATGCTGGAACAAGAAGTCCCCTGGATATAAGTTCCTGCCTGTTTGTAAGGAATGCAGGAATAAAGGTAATAGAAAATGATAAGGTAAACATTGAAAAGCAGCCGACTGATGACTGTTTTTTTATAGTTGCATTTTTATTTTTTGTTATTTCCATTTATATTCCCTTACTTGTCGTTTAAAATTCTTCTATATAACAGGAAGAGGTAACCATAGAATGAACGTTTATTTTCCTGTATCAGAACAGCCATAACTTTTATTTTATAGTTGTTATCAGTGAATGAATGCAAACTAATAGAACAATGAGAAAAACAATGGAGAAAAAGCGACGGACCGGACGCCATAGTTCATATTCTCGTGTATCAGCCTCACGTATCAACCTTTCTGAAATGGTTTCGGTTTCTTTTCCTCGCACCAGAATATGTCTGTAATATTTCCTCATGACATATACCGAAAACTGAAACCAGATTAATATGGATGGACACACAACACATAAACTTCTGATGATATCACCCGGGAAAGTATCTTGGGCGGGTAAAAGAAAGTCATATACTCTGGATAAAATTATCATCGAGATAAATGAGACGCCAGCACCTATCCAGTATTCGATATGAGAAGATGCTGCATTATATGCGTCAGTAAAATTTTTCTTTCTTAATGAAGGTGGAAGTGCTGAAAGTTCAGGAATGCGTTTTCTTGTCCAGTATATTTTCATATAGTAACTCATATAAAAAGTGTTCTACTTTACTATGATGATGACGATTTATAAAAGGCTTATAATGACTACTTCTCCTTTCATTCTCGAATTTCACGATAATGATAGAGATAATCATTATCAATTGATAGTGTCAGTAATTTTGACTTACATCACACTTTCATGGTTTAATCAGGTGATTGATTTAATGAAAAGAGTGTGTTTGTGGATGTATTGTGTATATGTCTTACCGGGCATCTGTTCTTACATTAATTAATATATTGCTATTTAAGTATTGGTAGTATTGTCAGTAACATTCTTTTGGTTAATTTAGTTATTATTCCTCACTGATTAATTGTCCTTCCGTTCTTATTGTTTGTAACTTATGTTTGTATCGTACCTTTCAGGTGTTGATGCGCGCTTTACTGTGTCTGCACCGGCTTGACAAAATTCAACAGGGGTTGAAAAGGAACATTTCGTGCAAATAACCGAAGCCTTAATTTCAGAGCCGGGGGAAATCCGGCGTTTTGTTCAGCAGGCGGTGGACCACTGGCCAAATCTGTTGGCATTTCACTTCACGCTCTATTCGGCAGAAGGAATCTATGGTCAACAGATTCAGACATTTTGTAGTTCCTTTCACCGACGGGTACACGAACGTATTACGGAGCATAATCACACGGTCAGCCCATCAGCGCCGGTGGTATTACGCTGGTTGCGTATTTTCATGAAAGGAGATCACTCAATAACTTCCATCGAGATCGGGTAATAACATTTGAACAGATCGCTGAATAACATCGATGGAGATCACTTTTGACTCATTTTGTTATTCAGTGATCTCCATCAATGTTATTGGAACTTCACAGGTGTGTTGATCTGTATCTTTTGCCATTCCGGTAAAGGATACCTATGCCAACAGTTCCAATTTCTATGAGAAAACTTAAAGAAATTCTTAGGCTTAAATACGGTGTTGGACTCAGCCATCGACAAATTGGTCGTAGTCTTGCAATCTCCCCTTCCGTTGTATCCAGATATGCTAATCGGGCGGCTCAACTTGGCATAAAGCAGTGGCCCTTACCTACAGGATGGGATGATACAAAACTAAAACATGCGTTCCTTCAGACCCAGGTTAAGATGAAGAAGCACTCTCTGCCTGACTGGGCTACAGTACACCGGGAACTGCGTAATAAATGCGTGACGCTGCAGCTACTCTGGGAAGAATACTGTGAGCGTAATCCAGGCGGTTTTTACAGCTATAACCATTACTGCCGGATGTACCGTGAATGGCTCAAAACCACTTCACCATCAATGCGTCAGGTACATAAAGCTGGCGAAAAACTTTTCGTTGATTACTGTGGACCTACCGTTGGCGTTACCGACCCTGAGACCGGAGAAATAAGAACTGCTCAGGTCATCGTAGCTGTTCTCGGGGCATCAAGTTACACATGGGCAGAGGCCACCTGGTCTCAGCAGCTTGAAGACTGGGTGATGAGTCATGTTCGCTGCTTCCAGTGGTTGGGTGGCGTTCCTGAACTTGTTGTTCCGGACAATCTGAAAAGCGCCACATCCAGGGCATGTAAGTATGATCCTGACGTTAACCCTACCTACCAGCAGATGCTTGAGCATTATAATGTCGCAGTTTTGCCTGCGCGGCCACGTAAACCGAAAGATAAAGCCAAAGCTGAAGTTGGCGTTCAGGTTGTTGAACGCTGGATCATGGCCCGAATCAGGCATGAGATCTTCTACAGCCTTGCATCGCTTAATCAGCGCATTCGGGAGTTGCTGGAAAGACTGAATAACAAAATAATGCAGAAGTTGGGTTATTCACGTGCAGAACTCTTCATCCAGCTTGATAAACCCGCACTGAAGCCTCTTCCTGAAGCCAGTTACAGTTACACCCTGGTGAAGAAAGTCAGAGTTCATGCCGATTACCACGTGGAAATCGACAAACATTACTACTCGGTTCCATGTTCGCTGTTAGGCCAGCAACTGGAAGCATGGATCTCCGGAGAACTGGTAAGACTCTTCAATCAGGGGCAGGAGGTTGCTGTGCACCCGCGCAAGCGTACTTATGGCTACAGTACCCGCAACGAGCACATGCCTGAAGCTCATCGACAGCATGCCACCTGGACGCCAGAGCGTCTTCTGGAATGGGCGGGGCACATAGGCAGTGAAACTCATAGTTATGTGCTTCATATACTGAACTCTCGTCCACATCCGGAACAAAGCTATCGCTTCTGCCTTGGACTCCTGAACCTTCATAAAAAATACAGTAAAGCCAGACTTAATGCAGCATGTGCAAGAGCTCTGAAAACAAAGGTATGGCGTCTGTCAGGTATTAAATCGATCCTGGAAAAAGGTCTGGATAAACAACCTGTTCAGGATCCAAAACCAGATCTGTTATCCACGATGGAACACGAAAACGTACGCGGCAGTGAGTATTACCACTGATACGGGATCCAATGATGAATCATCTTTACGAACAACTGACCGCACTTAAACTCACCGGCTTCCGTGATGCGCTTAAAAAGCAACTTGCTCAGCCGGGCACATACCAGGAGCTGGGCTTCGAAGAACGCCTGTCATTACTGACAGCAGAAGAACTAACCTGCCGTGAAAACAGGAAGGCAGAGCGTCTGATCAAACATGCACGGTTCAGACTTAATGCTGAGTTATCAAAGCTGGATTATCGTAACAATAGAGGGCTGGACAGGGCCCTCATCCGTTCACTCAGTCAGGGAAACTGGTTAACCCTGAAACAAAATATTTTACTGACCGGGGCCACCGGCAGCGGTAAAACGTTCCTGGCATGTGCACTTGGCCATAATGCCTGCCGACAGGGATACAAGGTCTACTATTATCGCCTTAAAGCGCTGATGGAACAGTGCTATCAGGGGCATGCTGATGGAAGATACAGCAAACTTTTGACCAGGCTGAATAATAGCGATCTGCTGCTTCTGGATGACTGGGGGCTGGAACCTCTCTCATCAGAACAGCGTAGCGACCTGCTGGAAATAGTGGATCTGATGTACCAACGAGGCTCAATCATCGTAGTGAGCCAGTTGCCGATGGAAAACTGGTACAAAATGATCGGAGACTCCACACATGCGGATGCCATCCTAGATCGACTGGTTCATGGCAGTATCAAGATCGAACTTAAAGGAGAATCAATGCGGAAAATACAATCTCCGTTGACCGAAGGAGATCAGTGAAGGTAATTTAAAAACGGTTCTGTGAAAGTGACACGAACCGATCTCCATCGATGTTACTCACCGATCTCCTTCACGGTAATACGCAGCTGGTTGCGGGAACAACATGAAGGAGCACAGATACGATGTCTGTTGCTGCTCAGCCAGACGAGTATTTGCCATCCGCGAGTCGGCGTCATGGCTGATGAAGAATGTGCGCAACTGGTGGATTTACTGCAACAGACCTGGTCGGTGATAAGTGCTGGCGGACAATGCCGGGTGGAAAGATGTTTTCGGGTTGCCCGGCCTGGTTCATCAGGGCAATACGTGGCGTTAAAAACGGCTGTTCAGTCCTTTATGTCGCAGGTTATTGCAACAATCATCCGGTGATTGTCGGGAGGAATATCAATGCTTCCGTTAATTTTTACTGGCTGATAAAGTTTTGTCTGCTGAATCTTTATACGGAATTCCTTTCAGTATGCGTACACGAATTGACTATCTTGCAGATAAATACAGTTTTACTGAACTGAATGAATCGCCCCGTCTTCGCCGGCAATGGCAGGATGTCCTGGATGAGTGCCGGCAGACAGAGGCAGGGCCTGAAGAACGGTTGCGTATTGCACTGCTGAATGTGGATTACGTCACCAGTTTTGAACTGCCTTTTCGCTTGCTGCTTACCCGTACACCACAACTGATTGCCGCGCTGCGTGAAGAATGGGACATCAGCCAGAAAAATGTGGTGTTCAACGATAAACGCTTTGGCTGCGTGTACAGCCTGAAGGCCAGTCTTTCCAGTGTGCCGGATACATACCGGTATCATCTGTCTCACCGTATTCGTCGCGTGGTTGGGAATGAAAACACATCATTGCCATATCAGCAGGTTGCCCGGGAAGTGAAAGTGCCCCGTGAACGGCTGAAGTATGCGCTGGAGGCGGGGTTACTGGTGACCGCACTGGACGGCCTGTTCTGGTCTGGCAGTCAGCGTATTGCGGCTGATGTCCTGAGGCTGAGAAAGGCCGGAATGCCGGTGGTGACTACGACCGTGGAGGTGCACGATAACCTGACGGGAACAACCCGCAAAGTACCTGCATACCATCTCTGATACGACCATCAGGGGGAATATTGCTCTGGCAGCAGCAGTACGACATTCTTTATACTTTATCCCCGTGCCTGAAAACATGTGCTAAGGACACGGGAATGGCAAGGTCCGATTACGATATTATCAATCTGTCTCTGGAACATGAACTGAATGAGTGGCTGGCAGAGAGAGGTTATGCCGGACTGGCGGATAACCGGAATCGCCTGGAAGAAGTTGTTACCCGCAGATTGCAGGACAGGTTTTATATGAACGTTTCCTGGGATGCGCTGAACACGGCATTCAGTGAACACCCGGAGTGGGTTTCCGGGCTTGTCTCCGGGGATGAGGATTAATAAATGGATTATGCTGCCATCAGGCAGTGTGATTGCCGGCAGGGATTTCGTTTTATTCTGTTTCTTCCCGGGGTTCGGGTTTGAATTTTCCCAGAAAGTTGTACATTGGCCGCATGCACGGATGCGGATAGCCGTCCCGCATAAACACCACCCGGGGTTCCTCAACACTGGTCACGGTGACAAGCGCACCATGATTGTCTCTGTATCGCTGATTGACGACTTTCGGTAATGGAACATCTTCTACAGTGTGGTAACAGTGAATTAAATTTCATGTGGTATCACTGCGACGTTTCCTGATGTGCGCTGTTAATTTTCTGTTTTTACGAAACATTTTCCCCTTCTTCCTGTGTATTTTATTGCGCTCCTCCTTTCATGTCCTTCCCATATCCTGAAACTCACTTAAATGCTGTTGAGTCGTCACGCATTGCAATTTTCAATGACTGGAATCAAAAAATGATATTTTTTTAGATAACCAACTGTATTAAAAGCATTCAGTGGAATAATTTTCTGCACTTTTCCATTAATTATGGTTATAAATTTTGCAATGTGCTGTTTTTGCGATATGTGGCAGAATAAAGATCTGTTCATTTGCGTTATATCGATCGATAAATCTGTCATATTGCTGCAGTTCAGATCATTATTCTATAATGATCAAAATTAAGTCAATTCTGAACGGATTTGTTACTTAGCATTCTGGTACCGGTTGGTGTGGGTAAATACCGGAAGGGCGGTAGCGTACCACTGCAAAACATGGTGGGAGGTATCGTCAGGAGGCTGGTGATTGTTGGTATGGCATGAATAAAAGGTTTTTCGTTTGACTGGAAAATTATGTTGCAGGAACGAGAGGGCTGAGGAACAAAGCTTATTCCGGCGCTGTCCGTCCTTGCTGTCACTGACACTGATGTCTGTTTTACTATCGCCTTTATCTCTTCAGGCAGCGGATAAGTGGCCTGAATGAAGGGCTGGCTCTGATTGTGGCGCTGACCCGGCATCACTGGTCAGTGATGTGGCCGCTGAATACACACGCCCGGCTGGAAATTATTACCAGTCTGTTCAACCGTCTGCAAAAAACGCTCCGGGCCATGCCACCGGATGACCGTGACAACCTGCCCCTGCTGTATCAGACCGAAACATTCCTGAAGGAACTGAGTGACACACTGGCCCGGTACGAACTTAAACAGAGCAGTAAAGTGGCTTTACCGGAAGCCATGGTGAAGGGATATATCACCCGTCTGGAAAATCAGCCGGTGCAGGGCGAAGCGTCGTCTCCGGTAACCCTTCCGGCTCAGGCACTCCGGTCTGATGCTCGGGACGTACAGGAACATCAGCCCCTGCCGCACTCCCGTCTGGTGTATGTTGTTTCTGAAACAAAAGCAGGGCCCACACCCTCCCTTCAAAAATCCCCTCCCACGTTTCTGAAACCGTTTGTGACTGGTGTCTGTGTGGCATTGCTGGCGGTCAGCGTGGCCATTCCGGGATGGCAGTATCTGACACAGCCATCACCGGCGGAGCAGCAACTCAGGGCGCTGCTGACACCACCACCGGATGTGCTTTCAGCAGACCAGATGACACAGCTCAGCAGAACACCCTCACTGTTAAATCATGCGTCAGAGTGGGTAACCCTTTCCGGTCAGCAGATAACGCGACTGACAGAATTACCCCCGGCATATAACCTGCAGCGCAGTGCGCAGTTGCTGCAGCAACTGATGGTACTTTTCCCCGACAATCCCCGTGTTCAGGAAATGGTGGATAACTGGCAGAAGAGCGTAAGGAGTCGTGCGCTCCCGGAAGAGGCGATGACGGGCTGGAATGAAGGCATGACCCGCTTACAGCAGCTGGCTGAACGCCTGAACCGTCTGGATGAACAGCGGGGAAAATACATGACGGTCAGTGAACTGAAAACGGAGGTGTTTGGCATCATGCAGGCTTTTAACTGGCATATCCCGGCGGAAGAGCAGTTACGTCGCTATGATGAAGCCCGTAACCAGAATGGCAGTGAACAGCAGCAAAAACAGGCTGAAATGGCACTGAATCAGCTGATTAATCGTTATCAGGTGGAACACGCTGGCAAACCGGAGAGGCAGCCATGATGGCTGATAAAACATGGTAATGGAAAATAAACCCAAAAGAATGCGCACACCATGGGCAATCGAAGATATTCGCTACCTTGAAACGCATTATGGCGTGAAAAAAAACGCGAAATAGCGGCATATTGCCATGGGAGGGGATATGTCTGTCAGGCTGACTTGTTTTTCTCTTAAATAGCCTTTATTTAAATTAGCCTTGGTATGAAATTAGAATCTATTAATTTTTATCAAAGGAGATTGTGTGACAATAGCAAGAGATTCTGTTAGTGGTGAAATTGTTCATGGTCATGATCTTCGGGAAATGGATGATCTTTATATACGAACAACCACTTTTGAATGCCCGTATGACAAATGTAGGATACCCGCTACTCCATGTAGCTTCAAAGAAATAAATTTAAATCAATCATACTTTCGATATAAAGAGACTCATAGGCCGGGATGTAAGATTCATGATCCTAAGAGTAAAAATAAGTGTAACTCAAAGAATAATAAAAAGCATAATTCACCACCGGCATTAGCTATATCTCTTCTGAAACTTGATGTGTCTGAAAGAAATTACGACTCTTCTGGCAGAAGAATTATCAAACAGACGCGAGATGATGAAAAAGATTTGGGAGGTAAAGTACACCCTGTGTCATCTTCAAGCATCAAACCGGTAGTAGACTACTACATTAATGGAGATAATCTCTATGAACCATTATCAATTCCCCCTTATGGAGTTAGAACTTATAAAGATACTTTTCAACTAATCATCTATAAAGAAGGAATTAGATATAATAAGCCAGCAATTTATTTTGGTAAAATTCAATCTAATATACGGCTGGAGATAAATTCGAATAGATATTACCTTACTTTTTTAGCCAGAAAGAAAGGTACCAAACAAGCATATAAACTTGAAATTGATGCTTCAGAATGGGATGAAAGTAAAAAGAGTTTTTTCTGTAGTGAGTATGAAAAACAAAGAGCAGAAGCAAATAAGTATTATAATGGACTAAAAGACAAGCGCAAAGCAACCAAATATCTTAATGTTTTCTTTTTTGGTTTTCCTGATGAGTGCGATAGTTTTTTATTTAAGACTAGTTTTTTTAAATTGATTTATATCGTTTTCTTAGATGATTTTGATGTGACTTATAATGACAAAAACTACAGCATAGAAAAAGAACAGCTAATTAGAGATGAAATTAACAAAGAACATTTGACAGCTCATCAAAATAGAATAAACCTTGCTGAGGTTGCTGAGGTTGCTGAGGTTGCTGAGGTTGCTGAGGTTGCTGAGGT
>OGWT01002675.1_pt1 | contig 11885 bp, 10 predicted proteins | sample 1576101 | NCBI WGS metagenome assembly OGWT01 (sample SAMEA3541481, study PRJEB24748) | human gut metagenome | biome: human gut; feature: human-associated habitat; material: faeces | place: China | collected 2012 | reverse complement strand
AACAGCTCCCATGCTTTTTGAACAGCTTGGAGCTCAGTGCCATATTCTCAACGCCCTTGCCCGAACAGAATCGCAAACACTTGTCGCCTTTTACCCACTCACCGGGCGCACTCACCAACTGCGAGTTCATTCGGCACATTCCTTCGGACTACACTGCCCTATCAAAGGCGACGAACTCTACGGCAGCAAGGCCGACAGACTTTATCTGCACGCCGAGTCTCTGGAGTTTACCCATCCTGTCAGCAAGGAAAAAGTAACTATCGAGGTGAAAGCCGACTTTACGCAACAGTGGCTGCCCCAACCGAAGGCGGAACAATCCGTTTGATTCTTCCATATACGTAGATAAAGGCAGGAATCAAGAACAAGTCGGCAAAAACCCATGCAGTCGGATCACCGAAACAAACAGCAAAATATCCCCATGCCGGTACTGCAAACAGACTGACCAGCGTGCGGGCAATCATTTCCGATACCCCCGAAAGCATGGCAAGATTAGTGTATCCGGCTCCCTGAATGGTATAGCGCAGAATGCAAAGCAGTCCCAATACCGGAAAGAAGATTACCGATATATGCAAAAACAGTTCCGTATCTTTCAGAATCTCCAGTTCGGATGCTTCTACAAATAGCAAGGCAAAGGTCTTTGCTCCCAACAGGAGTACCACAAACACAAAAGCGCAGTAAACCAACATCATCCATCCGCTAGCCTTGATACCCGCCCAGATTCGCTCAGGCTTTCCTGCCCCATAGTTCTGCCCGCTATACGTCGCCATTGCGATACCCAGACTCTCCAACGGACACATACAGAACATCTTGATACGCATGGCAGCCGTAAAAGCCGCTACACATGCCGTACCCAACGCATTGTTGGCACTCTGCAGCATAATACTGCCGATAGCGGTAATGGAAAACTGCAATCCCATAGGCACTCCGATATACATCAGCGTCCGTGCCAGCGCACTGTCGAATTTACGTTCGGCAGGAGTGGTTCTCAGAATTTCAAAACGTTCCATCATATAGATGTAGCAAAGCACTGCCGATACTCCTTGAGAAAAGACTGTAGCGATTGCCGCTCCCGCCACACCCCAGTCCAAAACAAGAATGCAAAACAAGTCAAGCAGAATATTCAGGACGGTGGAAAAGAGCAGAAACCAGAACGGTGTCTTGCTATCACCCAAAGCACGTATAATGCTGGACAACAAATTATAGAAGAAGGTACAGGGGACGCCTATAAAAGTTACAAGCAAATAATAATAAGCTCCGGTGGAGATATTGTCCGGCGTACGCATCATGCGCAAAATATCTGCACAACAGATGCTTGTTACCACGGCAAGCACCACCGACATCACCGCAGCCAGTTGCAAGCTGACCGCCACATAACGGCGCATTGTAATATAATCCCTCGCTCCGAACTTCTGTGCCACCGGAATGCCGAATCCTCCGCAACATCCGTTGCAGAAACCGAGTATCAGGAATATGACTGATGTACTCGCGCCGACAGAAGCCAGTGCATTTATCCCTAAAAATTTACCGACAATTGCAGCATCCACCAACGAATAGGTCTGTTGCAGCAAATTACCCAACAATAAAGGCAAAGTGAAATTAAATATGAGCGGAAGAGCCCGTCCTTCCGTCATTTCTCTTGATGTTGCCATACAATCTAATCCCCGAAACTCGACGCAAAATTAGTAAAAGAAATGCTGAGGGAAATTGATACATATCAAAAGATACGAAAAACACGGAGCGTGAATAAAGAGTCGCTTACAACCCGGTCGTTTTCTTCAGTACGGAGCTGTGAGCCAGATAGTCGGGAGCCTCGGCATAGATATACATCACGCTTCCCCCTTTAATGGCGTCGATAATAGGGCGGCTGAACTTTTGCGGAACAGCCGGACAACCGAAACTCCGTCCCAAACGCCCTCCCCTGCTTGCAACCGAAGGATCGGCATAAGCAGCTCCATGTACCACAATGGCACGCTCGCGGGCACGGTCGTTAATGCCTTTTTCCAACCCGTTCAGGATGAGGGAATATCCGTTCCTGCCTTGATAGGTTGTTTCTGTCAGATAGAATCCCAGGGAACTTTTATAAGATCCGTATTCATTGGAAAATGAAGTGGCATACTTGTCACCGCTGTTTTTTCCGTGCGAGACGACCGATGAGAAAAGCAGCCTGCGCTGCTTCATATCGAACACGAAAAGACGCTTCTCGGTAGAAGGACGTGAAAAATCAATCAGAGTCAGTACATCCCGTTTACGGTCTGCTATTTTATGATAGCCCGTTACTGCCTGGCGGAAAGCTTTCCAACTCACTACCCCTTCCAATTGCATGGAACGATACAAATCGGCACATACTGCCGATTCTTCCGCCAACGAAACATCCGGCTTATCCGTCATGCAGGTAGCAGGTCTGTTTCCCAAAAACAGGAAACAGGGAAAAAACATAAATAAAAAGGAGAGGCAAAATCTCAACATAACTATCCGACCTGAAAAATACCGGCGACAAAGTTAGCACTTTCCACCCATACGACTATCATACAGATAGTTAAAAAGAAAGTAATCATTCGATAACAACTACTAAAGAACGCTCCGTCGGCGCCCAGTCAAATACAAACTTAGCATGTGAAGTAGCATTTCGCACACACATGTGCGAACGCGGCGTAGTACCCAGCGACCAGCTATACTCAATCATGGCTGTGCGCGGAACATTCACCGGTACTCCATGAATATAGGCTCCGTTGGTAAAACGGCTGGCATAAGGTGCATATCCGCCCGTTGCCGCAGAGCCGTCTTTCAGAAAGACCATGCGCGATTTCTTCTGTTGCAGTAAATACATGCCCAGCGGCGTTTCCTGTGCATAAGGCGGTGCATGCCGTCCTGTCGTTGCGGGATTCATGCTGCGGATTTTCCATTCACCTTTATCCATGCGCTCCAACGTAGCGATATTCTGGTCAAGACGGTCTACGAAAATAACATGATTAAAGACAGTGCTGTCCGCCAGCAGCTTCAAATAACGGCGGGGAACCAGCCACTCATCTTCCAGCGTAATAGGAAGAATACGGCTGAAACCGCCTTCCTCACCCAGCAGGTAAGCCAACGTCCCATCCCTGCCATAACGTTCGGGCACCAACGTATCTCCCGGCAAATACAAGGGAACGGACTGATAACGCTCCACCCCAAGCGTATCCGCCACACGGCGATAGGCATTACGCACGAACTTACGCACCAAAGGGGCTTCCCGATTCAGATTCTTATAATTCTGCAATACCACCCACTTCACACTGTCCCGCTGCATATTCTCTATATAAGCCAGACAATTGCGGATTACATCCCATTTGAAAGAACGCACGGTATCCTTGTACGGATAGGTATCTTCCAGCGTATATGTATCGTAAAGCAAATCTTTGGTAAGCGTCACATCGGCTGCCGTCAGCAATTTCTCTCTGAAAGGCACTTCCACTACAGGCACAACAGTATCAACAGGTTCCGATACCTGCGCAACAGAAGACGGGGTATGACCTTGCTGCCCGTTACATCCCGCAAGCACCATGCACACAGCCGTGGCAGCAAAAAGGAAGAATCGTTTCATAAAGATACATTTAAGTTCGTAATCGGGTTCAACATCTTCATGAATACCTGACACCACGAACAAAGATATAATTTTTTCTTACGTCTACAACGATTCTCCCCCGATAATTGTTGTACCCCACAACGTTTTCCGGGCAGGGGAATGCCTAAGTGCACGGCTGAAGTACCTTGAAGGTACAATCGGGATACCCTGAGGATACAACTGAGGTACTCTGAGAATATGACTTAGAGTACCTCAATATATGCCCGAGAAACCATAGTTTTCCCGAAACGTTCATCAATACTTACATTCTTTGATTACCTCTATCAACTTGCTGAAATCCTCCGGATACACATCTCCGATATTGCCAATACGGAATGTGTCCGCCTGCGAAATCTTGCCGGGATAAATCACGAATCCCCTTTCCTTGAGCTGTGCATAGAACGATTTAAAATCAAAATCCGCATTCGGATAAAGGAAAGAAGTTATGACGGGAGACTGTATAGCGTCGGGCAACAGAGTCTTGAAGCCGAGTGAGCGCATACCATCTACCAATACCTCATGATTTTTACAGTATCTTTGATGACGTGCCTCTACCCCTCCTTCTTCAGCCAATTCATCCATAGCCTGTTTAAAGGCTCTCACTACATGGGTAGGTGATGTGAAACGCCACTTTCCATGTCCTTTTTCCATCGTTTCCCACTGATCGTAAATATCGAGCGAAAGAGATTTGGAAACACCCTTGCAGCGCATCAGTTCCGACTTGCGGGCGATGATAAAACCGAATCCCGGTACACCCTGGATACATTTATTGGCGCTGCTGATAAGAAAATCAATACCCAGTTCCTCTACATCCAAAGGCACTCCGCCAAAGCTGCTCATAGCATCTACAATCAGCTTCTTTCCGTGCATCTTTACGATGTGGGCTATCTCCTTCAACGGGTTCAGCACGCCGGTAGTGGTTTCGCAATGTACCACCGATACATTCGTAATCTCCGCATTATGTGCCAGATAATCGTCTACATAGCTGACGGACACCTGCTCCGTTTCGTCAAAGGCCAGCATATCATAGTTGATACCGTGATACTCAGCGATATTTCCCATACGGTCACCATAAGCTCCATTGCTCAAAATCAGCAGTTTGTCACCCGGCTTAACGGTACTTCCTATAACGGCTTTCACACAATAGGTTCCACTGCCTTGCAGAAGAACGGACGTATATTCATCGGTTTGCTTTGTAGCGAGTGCAACGAGGGATTTGCGTATTTCCTCTACGATATGCACATTATAATCCGCATCCCATGTACACCAATCGGTGAGCATGGCTTCTTTTACGGTTTCGGAAGTAGTAAGAGGTCCGGGAGTCAATAAAATGTAAGGTTTCATATTCTTGATAGTTTAAAGTTATTAATATTATCTATTACGGCAGGAAGTTCTTCAATGGAGTCTACTGTATAATGGGCTCCGGCAGCCAGCATACGGTTGCGGACATCCTGTTTGCGGAGCTCCAGTTCGGTAGCAGGCAAAGCATTCACTTCATCCAGGGTAAGACCCAGTTCGTTACTGCCAGGCACTACGCCCACCGTCCACACTTTGGCATTCACTCCTTCTTTGATGTCGGCAATCGTGTCGCCTACCTTCACAACACAGTCCACCGAGGGAACGGCAAGTTCCGTCATATTCTTATAAATCATATAAGGAGCGGGGCGACCGGTAGGAAGTCCGTCGGACGTGACACAATTATCAACCACATATCCGCGGGCTGCGGCAGCCGGCAACACTACATCCATCATCGCACGGGTATAGCCGGTAGTGGAGCCTATCTTAATTCCTTGCACACGCAATCCCGATATCGTTTCAACCACACCGGGAATAGGTGTTGTTAATCTTCCAGAGAGGCAAACAACACACGCTGAAAGTCTGCATAGCGCGCCAATATATCTTCCTCAGCATACGGACGTCCGTATTTCTCCTGAAACTCGTTTCTTACGCGGTCTATATTGAACAAGGCGCGTATTTCCTCTACTTTGGTCAGTCCCATGTGAGCACGCGTTTCAGCAGCCGTTACCGGAGTGCCTATCACATTAAAACTCTCAATGAAAGCGGCAACCGGAGCAAAACAGCCGTAATCGACTGCCGTACTTGCCCAATCCATAATAATACATTCAATTTTCTTCATAATCACTATCTTTGAGTTATTTCCCTATCCGTTTATTTTGCCATATCCGGAAGAAGTTCCAATGCAACACGCTTACCGGATAAACCACCCGCCGGGTGGGGAGTATCGAGTTCTTCACCGGAAACTTCCGCATATTTCTCACGACGATAACGCTGTATCAGATAAACTGCCGAACCTATAAAAGCTACACTGCATGCTATACCCACATAACCGGACATCAGATTGTAAAAGTCCAGCCAGTTGACAGCAGGATTAAAGAACTCCTTGAATATCAGCACCACCACTGTACCCGTATAACCGATGAAGTCCAGTGTTATAATGAAAAAGCCCACATTCCCTTTTATCTTGAAACAAGCGATGAAACGCTCGAAAAAGAGTGTCTGGAAACTAAGGTAGACCGTGTAGAGCGACAAGCTTTGAAGGAACAGCCATGTCATGGGCTGCAATTGCAAGGCAGAATAATTGAAAGCCAGAAAACTCAACGTAGCCGTACCGCAAGTGACCAGCCCCAACAGCATACACAACACCTTTATGTTGCTCCGTACTGCGGACATCAGCCCGAACATACACAGAATTATCAATGTAACCGTTGCATCCACCTTGGCAAACGCCCATGACGAGAGTCCCGCCGCATCGACATCGAGTATCTTCACCAGAAAATCTTCCTTGATATCCTGTAATACCGTAACGAACAGATTGGCAAAGAATAACATTACCAGCACAGGCATAAAGTTCTTGAACAGACTTAAACGTGCCTTACTGTCCAGGGCAACCCTTTCCGTGCGCAGTTCTTTATCTGCTTGCGTGGGTTGCGGCATCCGTGTCATCAGCCATCCCAGAAATGACAACAGCGGAAAAGCAAATGCACCGATGAAAGCGGGCATCCAGAATTCACTGATATGCAAATTATCCATCACAAAAAGTCCAATCGACTTTGCGGTCCCCGAACTGATAGCGATGCTCAACCCCATAAGACTTGCCAGTAAATCCGTGACACGACGCCCTTCCAGAAAACTGAAAATCACTCCCCACATACACCCTAAGGAAAGCCCGTTAAAAAACAGGGCAAATACATTGAACGGTTGCGGAAGCGCTCCGAAAAGTACAAGGGAAAGTTCGGCAACCGCCACTGACAGGATAATGAACTTTAAGCGGTTTTCCTTCTTCAACTCGGAAATGACCTTGATATCTATCAGCTTGGAAATAAAATAGCCGGATATCTGTACAATGCTGGTTGCAGTCTTATAGTCCATACCGAAAAAATCGAGTCCGTCAAACGTAGCCGCTGTAAATGGTTTACGCAATGCATACACCAAAGAATAAGAGAGCAAAGCAGCTCCACCCGCCCAAAGAATGAATAAGGCATCAGATAAATTCTTATTGGAAACTGTGAGTTCTTTTTTACCGATTATCGCATTCATGACATCTATCTTGTTTTTGATTCCGGCAGCAAAAGTAAGGCGGTATTTTAACAGCAAAAATGAATTCCCATTATTAATAATATTCATGAAATCAACATTTTATAATGTAACATTAATGCAATATTAATGTAATGAAAGCATAACATCCCACGGCTTTCTTTGCAGACATTTTGAATAAAGAGCCATTATACCACAACGAGATGAACGAACTGCCTGAAATATACAGACGCATTGAATACCTGCGCAACAAAGGTGTAAAAATGAAAGAGATAGCCGACCATACCAATATGGCGGCAAGTGTACTGTCCTCGCTCTACTCAAGCGTATTGCCTACCTATATCGGATGCATTAAAAAAGGGAATAATGAAGAAGAAGCGTTGGACTACGCCCTGTCGCAAGTGAACAATGTATCGAAAAAACGCCTTCTCGGCAATCTGAAAGAGTTAAAAGAACAGTTGTATGCACTGGAGCCTGCGGTTGCCACCGGACAGAAAGAGAATCCGTTTCTGGACATGCTGTCGGAAGAGATGCTCCGTTCCGTACAAGACGCATATAACTACAGCGGCATATACATCAGTTACAGCCTTTCCTCTTCGACCAATGCCCTGAAAGTAGAGCCTTATCTTATTACAACATCCGAAAACAACGGCTATGTGAAAGTCGTACACATGAGCGCCTACAATACCACCCATTTCGGAACAGGTATTTTCAGCAACCACCAGAACTCCTACATCATATTCAATGAACGGGAGTCACCGCAAATGGCACTGTTCACAATCTACCTGCAACTGCCTATGTACGATTTTCCGCATATGCTCAAAGGGCTCTACCTCTGTCTCGACTACAACCGCAACCCGATAGCCCGAAGAATACTGTTCATCAAACACTCGGACAGCACCGGCATGGACGACTTCCTGGAACTGAAAGGCACTATCATCCCCAAAGAAGAGCTGACGGAAGAACAGATACCTTATTATAACTATACCTGCCAGCCGGGCGATTATATCAAAACCTGCTCCGTTCCTTCTCCTTTGTTCAACGAAAAAGATTTGGAAAGAGAAAAAAAGATGCTGGAAATCTGAGCATTGCCCGCAACAGAGCGACTTTGCAACCTGGTTGCATTCCCTATTATCTACCTTTGTATCAAAAACAAGAGATAATATGGGAAACAATAATTGTACATGTTGCTGTGCACACGGTAACGCACAGCCAAACAAACAACCGGAACACACCGGTTTCTTAAAGGAATACGGGAGAATCCTGCTTTCGGCCTCCCTGCTTTTCAGCGGAATCATCATGAAAGCTACAGGTATGGGATTCTTCGCAGATGACACTGTTATGTTTGCCTGGTACCTGGCGGCATACCTGCCTGTAGGCCTGCCCGTACTGAAAGAGGCGTGGGAAAGCATCCTGCAAAAGGACATTTTCAGTGAATTCACACTGATGTCCATCGCTACATTAGGAGCTTTCTATATCAAGGAGTATCCGGAAGGCGTAGCCGTAATGCTGTTCTACTCACTGGGAGAGCTATTTCAGGAAAGGGCGGTGAGTAAGGCAAAGCGGAATATCAGCGCACTGATTGACGTACGTCCGGAAACGGCAACGGTCATCAAAGGCAATGAGGCCGTTGTCACATCTCCCCGCCACGTACAGACGGGCGACATCATCGAAGTAAAAACCGGAGAACGTGTTCCGCTGGATGGAAAAATGCTGGATGAAGCTGCCGCCTTCAACACTTCCGCACTCACAGGCGAAAGCATACCGCGCACCATCCGTAAAGGCGGGGAAGTCCTTGCCGGAATGATTTCCACGGATAAGGTTATCAGGGTGGAAGTAACACGGCCTTTTGAGAAGAGCGCGCTCTCACGTATACTGGAACTGGTACAGAATGCGTCCGAACGTAAAGCACCGGCCGAACTGTTCATACGCAAGTTCGCCCGCGTCTATACGCCGATTGTAACCGGACTGGCGGTATTGATCGTGCTGCTCCCTTTCCTCTATTCATTGGCAAACGCGCAGTTTTCGTTTATCTTTAACGACTGGATGTATCGGGCACTTGTATTTCTGGTCATCTCATGCCCCTGCGCCCTGGTAGTAAGCATTCCTTTGGGATATTTCGGCGGTATCGGTGCCGCATCCCGTCTGGGAATACTGTTTAAAGGCGGCAATTACTTAGATGCCATTGCCAGAATCAATACGGTGGTCTTCGACAAGACGGGCACGCTGACCAAAGGAACGTTTGAAGTACAGTCTTGCCATACCCCGCAAGGCATATCCGAAGAGAAGCTGCTTCAAGTCATAGCTTCTGCGGAACAAAACAGTACACACCCCATAGCCAAAGCTATCACCGGGTATGCAAAGCAAAGGAATATACTCTTGTCTCCGGCAACAGAAGTTACAGAAATTGCGGGCCGCGGACTCGAAGCAAGGATAGACGGACAGCGTGTCTTGGCAGGAAACACCCGCTTATTGTCCGAATATAAGGTGGAATACCCGCAGGAATTATCCGAAATCGCCGATACGGTGGTAGTCTGCGCCATAGGTTCAGCCTACGCAGGTTATCTGCTGCTATCCGATACACTGAAAGACGATGCCTGTACAGCCATAGAAGAGCTGAAAGCTTTAAATATCAATAATATTCAGATATTATCGGGAGACAAGCAGGCAATTGTCACTAACTTTGCAGAGAAGTTAGGGGTGGCGCGAGCGTATGGCGACCTGCTGCCCGACGGTAAAGTAGAGCACATAGAGGAACTGAAACGAAACACTGCCAACCGGATAGCCTTTGTAGGCGACGGCATCAACGATGCTCCCGTCCTTGCCCTCAGCCATGTAGGTATCGCAATGGGCGGACTGGGCAGCGACGCCGCCATCGAGACTGCCGATGTCGTAATACAAACCGACCAGCCCTCCAAAGTAGCTACTGCCATTTGTGCCGGCAAGCAGACACGCCGGATTGTATGGCAGAACATTTCGCTGGCTTTCGGAGTTAAACTATTGGTACTGGCTTTAGGTGCCGGCGGACTGGCTACCTTGTGGGAAGCTGTCTTTGCAGATGTCGGCGTGGCTCTTATCGCCATAGTAAATGCCATCCGCGTACAGAAACTGATAAAATAGAAAGGGAAAAGCATATGAAAGAAAAGGATTATTTAGCCTTGTTGGCAAAGAGAGAGATACAGCCCACTGCCATACGCATATTAGTATTGCAGGCCATGCTCAAGGCAGGACGCTCCGTCTCTTTACTCGATTTGGAAAATATGCTGGATACGATTGACAAATCCTCTATCTTCCGCACCATCACCCTTTTCCTTTCTCACCACCTGGTACACAGCATCGATGACGGGACAGGTTCTTTCAAATATGCGGTATGCAGTGCAAGCTGCTCTTGCGAAGTCAACGACCTGCACACTCATTTTCATTGCGAGAGTTGCAACAAGACATTCTGCTTCCAGAATATCCCGACACCGGTAGTACAAGTACCGGAAGGGTTTACGCTGAACAGCATCAATTATGTACTGAAAGGGCTTTGTCCGGAATGTGCGGCAAAAGATAAGCAGAAACAAAATTTCAAGACGCAGTGAAGAAAACAGTATACCTGTCGCTTATGAAGATTATATTATCTCCCTGCATTCTTTTGTAATCTAAAGTATTTTGCCTATCTTTGTAAGAATCAATATATTAAATAATGACAAATAGCAACGAAAATCAGATAATCCGTTTTGACTGGGCGATGAAGCGCCTGCTCAGGAACAAGGCTAATTTCAGTGTCCTGGAAGGTCTGCTCACTACGTTATTGGGTGAAAAGATCATTATCCGGCGGCTTCTTGAGAGCGAAAGCAATCAGGAGGACGAGTATGACAAGTATAACCGCGTCGACATGCTTGCCGAGAATTCCAAAGGTGAGCTGGTATTGATAGAGGTACAGAACAATAATGAATACGCCTACTTCCAGCGTATGCTGTTCGGCACTTCCAAATTGGTGACCGAGTATATCAATAGAGGAGAAAGCTATGACAAGGTCCGCAAGGTCTATAGCGTTAATATCGTCTATTTCTCTTTGGGACATGGAACCGATTTCGTTTATCATGGAAAGACGGAGTTCAGAGGTATCCACACCAATGACCTTCTTGAACTCACCCCCTTCCAAAAGCAGACATTCAAGGTGGATACGGTGAGCCAGTTATATCCCGAATATTATATCCTGAAAGTAAACGATTTCAATCAGGTAGCCAGGAGTCCTTTGGAAGAATGGATTTATTATCTGAATACCGGGGAGATACCTTCTACAGCTACAGCTCCCGGTCTGGAAGAGGCCCGTGAGAGATTGAAACTGGACAGCATGACCAAGGATGAGCTTGCTGCGTATTACCGCCACTTGGATAATATTGTAATCCTTCGTGACAATATCAATACCGAACGTGAAGAAGGAAGAGCTGAAGGCAAAGCCGAAGGTAGGGCCGAGGGCAGAGCTGAAGGTAGAGCCGAAGGTATTGAAGAGGGGTTGAATAAAGGATTGGCAAAAGGTCATAAAGAAGGAGTAAAAGAAAGTGCCCGTAATTTGAAAAAATTAGGTGTGGCTATTGAGGTCATTTCACAAGCTACCGGATTATCTAAAGAAGAGATTGAAATATTATAAAACGTTTTTTGAAAAGAGAACGTTTCATAATACACAAAAGAGGTTGTGTCAAAACGTTGGCACAACCTCATTTATATTTTAAGTTCTGCT
>OGWT01002673.1_pt1 | contig 11890 bp, 13 predicted proteins | sample 1576101 | NCBI WGS metagenome assembly OGWT01 (sample SAMEA3541481, study PRJEB24748) | human gut metagenome | biome: human gut; feature: human-associated habitat; material: faeces | place: China | collected 2012 | reverse complement strand
AATAATCGCTGATTAAACGCGTATCACTGTATTCTGTAATTTCAGTTTGGGCATCGGGAAGCGTGGTAAAGGATACGACAAGGGAAATTTACTTTGCGCAGCTGCAAAAGTGTGGCGATCTTCTGGTTTTGGACATTGTAGGCACTCCTGGGTCAGAGCATCGTCGCTGACCGCCTGCGGACAGCGCAGGTTGAGCAGGATGCACAGCCCCAGGATCAGGCTCACCAGCAAGGCCGAGAGCAGAAAATAGCCGGATGTTTTGTGCCGCATAAACACACCTTCCTCAGAAATACAAGCATGAATCTCGCTAAAAGCGGTTGTCAGGGTATCGTAAATAGGGTATACTGAACTGTAAGGTAGTTTCAGTATACCAGAATTTTGGCAAAAAAGGGAGAGCGGCGGCATGATTCGTGTCCTGTTGGTGGAGGATGATGCAATGATCCGGGAAATGACCCGGATCTTTCTGGAAAGTCAGAAGCGGTTTGAGGTGGTGTGTGCAGCCTCCGGCGAGGAAGCACTGGCCCACGCAAAAGACCCCTTTGATGTGATCCTGCTGGACATCCTGCTGCCGGACACCAACGGCATGCAGCTGTGTCAGACCCTGCGCAGCGGGCATCACTGCCCCATCATCTTTACCTCCTGCCTGGACGATGTGGACACCATCGTGCATGCGCTGGAATTGGGCGGTGACGATTTCCTCACCAAGCCCTACGACAACAAGGTGCTGGTGGCCCGCATTCTGGCCAACGTGCGCCGGGTGCAGATGGATGCCGCCGAGCCCAGTCTCCGGGGCTACACCTGCCCGGCTTTCCGGCTGGATGCCGACAACCGCAGTGTGCACTGCCGGGGCGAGGACATCCATCTGGCTGATATGGAATACCGCATCCTCAGCCTGTTCGTGCGCAACCCCAACACCTTTTTTACGGCCAATGAGCTCTACCAGAAGATCTGGGGCAAGGACAGCCTTGGCGATGTGCGCACCGTGCAGGTGCACATCCACAACCTGCGCAGCAAGATCGAGCCGGACCCCGCAAAGCCGGTGTACCTGTGCAATGTGTGGGGCAAGGGCTATGTGTTCCGCCCGGAAGGCAAACAGGAGTAAACAAAACAACAGCGCCGCAGAACATTTCTGCGGCGCTGTTTCCCTCTATACACAAAGTCTGTCTCAGCACACGGCGCGGTGTTCCAGTACGGGCACGGGCTCCACAACCGGCGGGTGCATGCCCTCGCGGTAGTCCAGATCGCCCTGATCCAGACCGCGCAGCAGCACCTCGGCGGTGGCAATGTTGGTGGCAATGGGCACGCCGTGCATATCGCACAGGCGCAGCAGGTTCTGCTCGTTCAGGCTGGAAGCATCCACCTTGAGCGGATCGCGGAAAAACAGCACCAGATCCACTTCGTCGCAGGCAACGCGGGAAGTGATCTGCTGTACGCCGCCCAGCTTGCCGGAGAGGTAACAATGCACAGGCAGACCGGTGGTCTGCGCCAGCATCCGTCCGGTAGTACCGGTGGCAATGACTACATTTTTGGAAAGGATCGCGCTGTAGGCAGTGCAGAACTGAAGCGCAAGTTCCTTGCGGGAATCGTGTGCAAGAATGGCAATCGTCATAGTGTTCTCTCCTTTGTTCTCAGTATAGTGTTGTGGGTGGCGGACAGTTTTGAGACGAAATGATGAAACACGCTGAAATCGTTATCAAAATTTCCAATATAGTTTTACCGCGCAAAAACAGGGGTGTCAAGAGTTTTTTTGAAGATTTTGCAAGAAAAAACGGAGAAAGTAACACTTTTTATTTGTGAGAAACAGAAAAAACTTGGATACAATAGTCTGCCCCAAAACACGGAAAAATCATCAAAAGTGAAAACAATCTTCAAAAATTGTTGCTGAAGAAAAAACGCTCCATGCCGATAAAACAAAAATGCAGGCCGGGACATCGGACGTCGGCCTGCACGAGAAAATTATTTTCACACTGGGGAGGTGGGGAACTCAGCGGATCTGCCCATCTCCGTGGATGATGTACTTGTAGCTGCAAAGCTCTTCCAGCCCCATCGGGCCGCGGGCGTGCAGCTTCTGGGTGGAGATGCCCATCTCGCAGCCCAGCCCGAACTCTCCGCCATCGGTGAAGCGGGTGGAACAGTTTACATACACGGCGGCACTGTCCACAGCTGCGGTGAACCGGTCGGCGTGGGCCTGTGTCCGGGTCAGGATGGCTTCGCTGTGGCCGGTGGAGTGAGCAGCGATGTGGGCAATGGCCTCGTCCACGCTGTCCACGACCTTGACGGCCAGAATGTAATCCAGAAATTCGGTGTCGAAATCCTCCGGCCCGGCGGGCGTGCCGGGAATGACGGCCGCGGCGCGGGGGCAGAGCCGAAGCTCCACCTGTTTACCGGCCAGACGCGCGGCCAACGCGGGCAGGAACGCTTCTGCAACGTCCCGGTGAACCAGGCAAACCTCGGCGGCGTTGCACACGGACGGACGGCTCGTTTTCGCGTTGTATACGATGTCCAGGGCTTTTTGCAGGTCGGCCGCGGCATCCACATAAATATGGCAGATACCCGTGCCTGTTTCGATGCAGGGCACCTTGGCGCTGTCCACGCAGGCGCGGATGAGGCCCTTGCCGCCCCGGGGGATCAGCAGATCCACATAGCCCACGGCGGTCATCAGGGCGTTGGCAGAGGCGTGGGTGGTGTCCTCGATCAGGCAGACCGCGTTTTCCGGCAGGCTGTTCTCCCGCAGTCCCTGCCGCAGCGCCTGTACAATGGCGTTGGCGCTGCGCCATGCCTCCTTGCCGCAGCGCAAGATGCAGGCGTTGCCGCTCTTGATGGCAAGGGCGGCGGCATCGCTGGTCACGTTGGGACGGCTCTCGTAGATGATAGCAATCACACCCATGGGCACGGCGGTCTTTTCGATCACCAGCCCGTTGGGGCGCTCCACCCGCTTCAGCACCCGGCCCACCGGGTCGGGCAGGGCAGCGACCTCTTCAATGCCCTTTGCCATGGCGCGGATGCGCTCCTCGGTCAGGGCAAGACGATCCAGCATCACCTCGCTGATATGTCCCTTTGCAGCGGCCATATCGTCGGCGTTGGCGGCAAGGATAGCCGTCATGTTTGCCGGGCTGCACAGCTGCGCAGCCATACTGCACAGTGCCTGTGCGCGGCTGGCGCTATCAGCCAGTGCCAGCGCAGCCTTTGCCCCGCGGGCGGCTTCCAGAATTTCCTGTGTGGTCATAGGTCAAACCTCCTGTGTGGACAGCACGGGCTGCTTGTGCCCGGCAAAACGGGTGCCGATGGGCTTGCCCGCAGCGATATCATACAGCAGTTCCGGGTGTGCGCCGTTGGCAATGACCATATCTGCGCCGCTGCCGGTCACCATGCGGGCAGCCCGCAGCTTAGTGGCCATGCCGCCGGTGCCCAGTGCGGAGCCTGCACCGTCTGCCAGCGCCATCACCTCCGGGGTGATCTCCTCCACCAGCGGGATCAGTGCCGCATCCGGGTGGGTGTGGGGGTTCGCAGTGTACAGGCCGTCGATGTCGCTCAGCAGCACCAGCAAGTCGGCCTTGCAGCAGCAGGCCACAATAGCAGCCAGCGTGTCATTGTCGCCAATGGAGGTGATCTCATCGGTGGCAACGCTATCATTTTCATTGATGATGGGCAGTGCACCCAGTTCCAGCAGACGGGTCAGGGTGTTCTGGATGTTCACCCGGCGCTCGGTGTGCTCCACGTCCACGCCGGTAAGCAGGATCTGCGCTACCGTGTGATCATAGGCACTGAACAGCCGGTCGTAGGTGTACATCAGCTCGCACTGCCCCACGGCAGCGCAGGCCTGCTTGGTGGTGGTATCCTTTGGGCGTGCAGGCAGCGAAAGCTTGCCTACGCCCATGCCGATAGCGCCGGAGGATACCAGAATGACCTCGTGTCCCTCGTTCTTTAAATCGCTCAATACCTTGACCAGTTCCTCTGCATGGCGGATGTTCAACCGCCCGGTGGGGTATGCCAATGTGGAGGTGCCCACTTTCACAACGATGCGCATGATTCCATTAACCCTTTCCCATTTCCTTTGTTTTGTCGTAAGCAGCCAGCACGGCATCCATCACCGCACCGCGCAGCCCATGTTCTTCCAGTACCCGCACGCCCTGAATGGTGCTGCCGCCGGGGCTGCACACAGCATCCTTTAGCGCACCGGGGTGCTTGCCGCTTTCCAGCACCAGCTTTGCGCTGCCCAGCACCATCTGTGCGGCGTATTCCTGTGCCTTTGCCCGGGGCAGACCGCAGGCCACGCCGCCATCGGCCAGCGCTTCAATAAACTGGTACACCCATGCCGGGCCGCAGCCGGAGACGCAGCTTGCAGCATCGATCATGCCCTCGGCTACGGCGTCCAGACGCCCTGCGGGAGCCATCAGCTGGCAGAATGCAGCCTCCTCCTCGGCGGTCACGTTGACGGAGCAATACTGGATCATGCCTTCGCCCACCGATGCCGGGGTGTTGGGCATGATGCGGATGACAGGGTAGTCGCCGCCCGCCATCTCCTGAATGCGCGCCACCGGCAGGCCAGCGGCCATGGTGCACAGCACGAACCGCTTGGTGCGCTCGGCAAGGATGAACCGCAGGGGCTCCAGCATGGCCTCCATCATCTGGGGCTTTACCGCCAGAAAGATCAGGTCACAGTTCCCGGCCACCTCGGCGTTGGTAGCCGTCTGACAGCCCAGCTCTGCGGCCAGCGCTTCGGCCTTGGCCGCCGTGCGGTTAGCCAGAAATACATTCTCAGGCTCGGTAGCCTTGCACACAGCACGTGCAATAGCGCCGCCCATGTTTCCACAGCCTAAAAACCCAATGGTTTTCATCATAGTAATAACCCTCCCTCGGCATGTATGCACTGCATAAAATTCTGCTTCTTATTCATTCTAAGCAACCGCTGGGAGAAAATCAAGACTTTTGTCTTATTTTTGGCGGATATAATGTAAAAACAGCCCCACCGGGGCGGGCAGCGCACACACAAACTTCATAAAAAGGTATGAATCTTTACTTGAAATAAGGTCATGTTTTGCGGTAAAATAAATCATGGGGTATCATTCACGGAAACGGCAGCGGCGTCTGCCGGGAAAGGATGGGTTTTTGTGTCACAAACGACAAAACGGGCACTGGAGGCATCTTTGAAGAAGTTGCTGCTGGAAAAGCCCCTGAACAAGATCACGATCAACGATATCACCGAGGACTGCGGGGTCAACCGCATGACCTTTTATTACCATTTCAAAGATATTTACGATCTGGTGGACTGGATCTTAGCGGAGGATGCCGCCAAGGCAATGGAAGGCCGCCGGGGCTTTGGTACATGGAGCGAAGCCTATCTGGACGTCCTACACCAGCTGCAGGACAACAAGACCCTTGTGCTCAACGTTTACCGTTCGGTGGGCAGGGAACAGGTGGAACAGTACCTTTATAGGCTGCTGGACCCCATCTTGAAGGATTTTGCGGACCGTGAATGCCACGATATCACCGTGCAGGACGCAGATAAGCAGTTCGTTGTCGATTTTTACAAGTATGCACTGGTGGGCATGACGCTGGAATGGACTCGCCGGGATATGAAAGGCGACCCCAAGAAGATGGTGGAGCGCGTGAGCACCATGATCCACGGAGATTTCCGCCGGGCACTGTGCCGCCTGAGCACTGGCAGCCTGAAAATAGAGGAATGAAGCGCTTTTTATCCGAGTGGCTTCAATAAAATTTTATCAAAGAGCGCGCCGTGATGGGTTTTCCATCACGGCGTATTTTCTGTTTATGGCACAAAAACACGCAAAGTAGTAAGATGTGGTCAAGCAAAATAAGGATTTCCAAAGGAATCATTTCGGGAGGAAAAAGCTATGAATACATCTCTTGAGAATCTGACTCACAAGATGCAGCGTGCTGCGCTTGGTAAAATAGTGGACGTGGCGCTTTCCCGCGCCGAGCAAGACCGTGAAAAGACGATGAACCAGCTGGTAGATGCTGCAAAGCAGTTCTACGGCAGCGGCTTCAGCGACGAGACCTACGAGAACGCCAAAAAGGTGCTGACCGACCCCGACAGCAAGTGGACGAAACTCATCAACTGCGTGCTGGACCAGACCGACCCCCATGTGGCGCGTACCACTGCGCTGAATCTGGGTTACGAAGCCTTCTTCCGCGGCACTAAGATGATCCGTGAGAACCGTGTCAAGTACCAGTGCAACATCCCCTGGCTGATTTTGTTCGACCCCACCTCTGCCTGCAATATGCACTGCGTGGGCTGCTGGGCAGGCGAGTACGGCCACAAGAACAACCTCAGCTTTGAGGATATGGACAAGATCGTTACGCAGGGCAAGGAGCTGGGCGTGTATCTGTATATGCTGACCGGCGGCGAGCCGCTGGTGCGCAAGAAGGACGTGCTCAAGCTGGCAGAAAAGCACAACGATGTGCAGTTTGCCATCTACACCAACTCCACCCTCATCGACGAGCCCTTCTGTGAAGAGGTGCAGCGTCTTGGCAATATCGCCTTTATGCTGTCCATCGAGGGCACCCCGGAGACCAACGACGCCCGCCGTGGAGAAGGCCACTATGCCGCTGTAATGCACGCCATGGACCTGCTTAAGAAGTACGGCATTCTCTTCGGTACTTCCATCTGCTACACCAGCCAGAATATTGAAGCCGTCACCAACGACGCGTTCATGCGGTTCCTGTGCGAGAAGGGGGCACACTTCGGCTTCTACTTCCACTATATGCCCGTAGGCAATGAGGCCGCCCCGGAGCTGATGCCCACCCCGGAACAGCGCAAGTATATGATCGACCGTATCCGCTATCTGCGCTCTTCCGAGTGCGATATCCCGTTCTACCCCATGGACTTCCAGAACGACGGCGAGTTCGTGGGCGGCTGCATCGCCGGTGGCCGCAACTACTTCCACATCAACTCTGCCGGTGACGCCGAGCCCTGCGTGTTCATCCACTACTCCAACGCCAATATCCACGACCAGTCTATTCTGGAAATTCTGCACAGCCCGCTGTTCATGGCTTACCACAACGGTCAGCCCTTCAACAAGAACCATCTGCGTCCCTGCCCGATGCTGGAAAACCCCGAGCTGCTGGAAAAGATGGTGCACGAGACCGGTGCCCACAGCACCGACCTGCAGTCCCCGGAAAGCGTCGAGCACCTGTGCGAGAAGTGCAAGGCTTACGCTGCCGACTGGCAGCCTACCGCCGATGAGATCTGGTCTCACCACAAAGTCCGCGAGAGCCGGTACGAAAACTATAAGGACTGGAAGCCCACTCAGCCGCTGGACTGAGCTGAAACCTGATTCAAAACAATAACAAGACCCCCGCCCTGTGTTCCTTCCTGGAACATAAGGCGGGGGTCTTGTTGTACAAGTTGGCGGTTGCTTATTTCTTGTCGCGCTCTTTAAGTGCTTTCAGAATACAAATTTCCATAGCTAAGACAGGAAACAGCACCCTGAGAGCTAAAAAACCTTGTGGGTCTCCAAAATCGATGTTTGCGTCTGCAAATAGTCCAACGAACCATGCCGCTAAAGTAGAAATGATCGCGATTGTGTAAGTCATTTGTCAAACCTTCGTGAATTATTTCTCGGTTGTGTTTTTGCCCCGTACAAGCATACCGGCAATTGTGATTAAAAGACCTGCGGCTCCACCAACAAAAGCAAAAATGTTACTTATAGATAAGGCAATCCCAGCCAGAATAACAGCGATACCCAATAACATCATTTTAATACCCATTAAATCGTTCTCCTTTATATACGCTCTTATGATACAGCATAACTAAAAAATACCCCGCATCGGAAGGGCTCTGATGCGGGGCAGGGAAGGTTTACTGGTTTTCAGCAGATTGCGGTGCAGCAGGCTGTGCGGCTGCATCGTCTGCGGGGTCGCCGAACTGGTCGTGATAACTGTTCAGCAGGGTCAGCTCCTGATGGCGCTGCAAGCCGTGAATGACCAGCTTTTTGATGACGTCGTAGATAACGGCGAACAGCGGCACGCCAACGATCATGCCCACAAAGCCCCACAGGCCGCCAAACAGCAGGATGGCGAACAGTACCCAGAAGCTGGAAAGGCCGGTGGTGTTGCCAAGAATCTTGGGTCCGATGATGTTGCCGTCCAGCTGCTGCAAAACCAGTACGAACAGCACGAACCACAGCGCCTTGATGGGGTTCTGGATGAGAATGAGCAGGGTGGCGGGAATGGCACCGATGAAGGGACCGAAGAAGGGGATCACGTTGGTCACACCGATGATCACCGACACCAGCAGCGCACTGGGGAACTTGAAAATCAGACAGCCGATATAGCACAGCACGCCGATGATGGCAGAGTCCATGATCTTGCCGTTGATGAAACCGCCGAACATTTTGTCTGCGTACTTCACTTCCTCAGTGATCAGCTGCGCCCAGCGGGGGCGGACGATGCTGTGCAGCACCAGCTTGCCCTGCTGGACGAACCGCTTGCGGCTGGCCAGCATATACACCGCCACGATGATGCCGATGATCAGGTTCTTGGCCACCGTCACCACGTTCAGCACACCAATGGCTGCGCCGCTTACAATGTTCTGCATGGAGGGCAGCAGGGTGTTCTTGAGCCATGTGTTCCATGTGTCTAGATTGGTATTCAGGGCAGCGTAAGCCGAATTAAGCAGTTCCGTGATCTGTTCGTTCTTTTCAATAAACTCCAGATGGTTTGCCCAGTTCATGAACTTTGTAATGTTGGCCTGCGCGGTGTAGTACAGGGTAGTTACGCTGGTAATGAGCTGCGGCACGATCATCATGACCAGTGCATACACCAGCAAAAGCCCGAACAGGATGGTAAGCGCCACGGACAGCGCGTTGATCAGACCATTCATCTTTTCCGGGATGAACCGGCGCAGAAAGCTTTCGATGCTGTTGCACACCGGCTTGAGCAGGTAGGCAATGACGGCACCGTAGATAAAGGGCATCAGGATGCCGGTCAGGGTAGAGATAGCCGAGCCGAAGCCGTCAAAGCGGTAAATGAGGAAAAAGAAGATGATGCTCAGTGCAATGGCACCAAACCCTGCGAGCATCCCATAGAGATACGGTTTGATGTGCGGCTTTTTGTCCATCATGACAAACTCCATTCCTGCTGCGGGCAGCGGGAATACCCACAGCACTTATTAAATTTTGTTGCTTCTGCGCCAGATATGCAGCTTTTCAGCCTCGCGGATCAGCTCCTCACGGAAGTCCGGGTGTGCCACGCTGATCAGAGCCTCGGCCTTTTCCCAGGAGGTCAGGCCCTTCAGGTTCACGCAGCCATACTCGGTGCACAGGTAGTGCACGTTGGCGCGGGTGTCGGTAACGATGCTGCCGTTCTCCAGCGTGGGACGGATACGGCTTTCCAGCTGGCCGGTCTTTTTATTAAAGAAGGTGGAGGACAGGCAGATAAAGCTCTTGCCACCCTTGGAAAGGTATGCGCCCAGCACGAAGTCCAGCTGACCGCCTGCGCCGGAAATGTGCTTCACACCGGCGCTCTCGGCGTTCACCTGACCAAACAGGTCGATATCCACGGCATTGTTGATGGAGATAAAGTTGTCCAGTGCGGAAATGCTGCGGATGTCGTTGGTGTAGTCCACCGGGGCAGACATACACTCCGGGTTATCGTTCAGGTAGTCGTACATCTTCTGGGTGCCGGCACCAAAGGCGTAGACCTGACGGCCCTTGTCCAGCTGCTTGCGGCTGCCGTTGATCTTGCCGGCCTTGGCAATATCCACAAAGGCATCCACATACATTTCGGTGTGCACGCCCAGATCCTTCAGATCGCTCTGCGCGATCAGCCCGCCGATGGCGTTGGGCATACCGCCGATGCCCAGCTGCAGGCAGGCACCGTTAGGGATCTGCGGCACGATGAGGTTGGCTACCTTCAAATCAACCTCGGTGGCGGCACCGGCAGCGGCCATCTGACCGATGGGGGGATTTGCGCCCTCCACAATGCCGGTCACCTGAGAAACGTGTACGCAGTTCTCCATGCCGCCAAGGCAGCGCGGCATATTGGTGTTGACCTCCACGATGATCTTCTTGGCTTTTTCACACACAGCACCCAGATGCGAAGCGCTGGGGCCGAAGTTGAAGTAGCCGTGCTCGTCCATGGGGGTCACCTGAAATACTGCCACATCCACGGGGTCGCTGCTCTCGCGGTAGTAGCGGGGCAGCTCAGAGTAGCGGATGGGGGAGTAGAAGGAAAAGCCCTGTGCAATGGCCTTGCGCTCAATACCACCCATGTGCCAGCTGTTCCAGGTCATGTGGGCAGCAGGGTCGTTGATCTGGAAGATCTCCGGCACCCACATCAGGATGCCGCCCCGAAAGTTGACCCCTTCCAGCTCCGGCAGGCGTTTTGCCAGCTCGGCGTCCACGGCCACAGGGGTGTTCACAGCCCAGCCGTAATCCACCCAGTCGCCGCTTTTGACCAGAGCGGCAGCCTGCGCAGCAGTCATAAGCTTCTGTGCGTACAGTTCCTTGCAATCCATTATAAACCATCCTCTCTTAAAATACATAAAAGAATTGTAAACAATTCTGTGCGGACAAATTATGCGGCTGTTTTACGCCTGTTTTGCGGAATGCACACCGTTTTGCCACATCTGTGTGGTAACCTTATAAATAAGGCAGCAGTGTGTGCTCCGCTTTGCGCAGAACAGCTCAACTTAGTTATAACATTAACAAAGTGTAGAATCAATAGTTTTGGCTAAAAAAACAGCCGGTATAGCATAATGAACAGTTTTCTTAGCTTTATGTGGGGATTGTTTGGTACGCAAAAAACAAAAAAGTTGAGAAAAAGTCTTGATAAAATTTTGACGATGTGCTTTACTAATAGCGTGGGAAGCAACTGCGGAGCAGTGCGGGATGATTCGTTTAAAATTTAACGATAAAACGCACCGCAGCAGTTTCAGGTTGCACCCAAGGCTGGAAAGTGCTATCATGGCAGAACCACATCGCGCTTAGTAATTACAGCGCACAAGGAGGACACTGACCGATGGCAACAGCAGTTTATCCCGGGTCGTTCGATCCGGTCACCAAGGGACATCTTGATATCATCAAACGCGCAGCAAAGATCAACGACCACCTCATTGTGGCGGTACTGATCAACAGCGCCAAGCATCCGCTGTTCACAGTGGAAGAGCGGGTGGCTATGCTGCAGGAATGCTGCAAGAACATCCCCAACGTGACCGTGGAAGGCTTCGACGGCCTGACCGTGGAGTTCGCGAAAAAGCGTCACGCATCCGTAATGGTGCGGGGACTGCGGGCAGTAACGGACTTTGAAAACGAGATCCAGCTTGCGCAAACCAACCACGCACTGATGCCCGGCATCGAGACCATGTTCCTTGCCACCAGCATCAAATGGAGTTATCTTTCCTCCACCATCGTAAAGGAAGCAGCGTACTACGGCAGTGACATCAGCAAGTTCGTCACACCCAATGTGGAAAAGGCCGTCAACGAAAAATACGCACAGCTCCGGGAGAGGGAAGAGATCTGATACCGCAAAAATGCCGCAGGGCGTTTTGATAAATGGGTAACCGATAAGTAACACACATACACAATTCAGGAGGCTATTCACATGAAAAAGATCGTTATCGCATCTGCATGCCGCACCGCTATCGGCAAGTTCGGTGGCACTCTGGCCAACGTTCCCGCTGCTGAGCTGGGCTCCATCGTCATCAAGGAAGCTCTGGACCGTGCAAACGTCAAGCCCGAGCAGGTCGATCATGTTTACATGGGCTGCGTCATTCAGGCTGGTCTGGGCCAGAACGTCGCTCGTCAGGCTGCCCTGAAGGCTGGTCTGCCCATCGAGACCCCCGCTGTCACCGTCAACGTGGTCTGCGGCTCTGGTCTGAACTGCGTGAACATGGCTGCTCAGATGATCGAGGCAGGCGATGCTGATA
>OGWT01002657.1_pt1 | contig 11953 bp, 7 predicted proteins | sample 1576101 | NCBI WGS metagenome assembly OGWT01 (sample SAMEA3541481, study PRJEB24748) | human gut metagenome | biome: human gut; feature: human-associated habitat; material: faeces | place: China | collected 2012 | reverse complement strand
AGGTCCAGTGCCTCTGCCAGCGGCTGCGCCATGCGTTCCGGTACATTGTTTTCTACATGGATGCTTACATCCTGCAAGGCATGTACCTTACCGTATTTTCCGGAAAAGGTTTTGTTTGCGTGTTCTACTTTTATCATACTCATCACTCCATCTATGTGTGTTTTTCGTATCTCAGATTCGATATGCGTATGATACTGCTTTTACCCTACCTTGTCAATAGGTTTTATATGTTTTGTATGTTTTTCACTAATTCGGCAGCTATTTTGAATTATTTCTATTCATTTTTTTATTCGTTTACATAGTATACTGTTATCTTTGTTCTCAATCTCTCCCATCTTCCACTTTTCACATCATTGACGCAACCAATCAGAGCGCTTATAATATTCTCGTTATTTACAGAAACTATACATAAGATTGGGGAATTTATTATGACCAGAAGACAATATTTCACCGCCGGTTTCAAGGACGGAATACCGATCTGTCTTGGATACATAGCGGTTTCATTTACATTTGGGATCATGGCAAAAAAAGTCGGAATTTCGATCTTTGATGCGGTTCTGATCTCTCTGACAAATGTGACCAGCGCCGGACAGTTTGCACAACGTGGACATACCTTTTTCATAGGCATTCCTCCCGTAAATTTTTTATTTTCTTATTTTCTTTCGTACTGCTTTCCTAATCCCACGAGTAAAAACAGCCTTTAATGAATGGCAGGTCTTCTGACTGACTCCTTATCTTGAAGCCTTCCCGATGTGAGGATTGTCACATCAGTGGCAAAGGTATTTTTCAAGATTCCAGCAGAGCTTCACAGCAGCGGGACTGTCCGGGATTTGCACCCGATTCCCTTTTAATCCGAATAGCAGATAGACTATCCGAAACCAATTCGGGGCAAAGATAATGGATTTTATAATTAAACGAAGCGGAAAAGATGAAAAAAGTGTTGCTTGAAGTTTTTTTTCTTTTTCCAGTTGTTTTATTGATTTAATTCCTAACTTTGTCAGTAATATCGGTTTCCGGATTAGCCGTTGGCGCGAAACGGAATTAAAAGGGAATCCTGTGCAAATCAGGAACTATCCCCGTAGCTGTAAGTTTTATCCTCCCATAGTGTGGGGAAGTGTTGTGACATTCTTAGCCACTGGTTATTGTGAAAACCGGGAAGGCGTTACAACGGAAACAAGTCAGAAGACCTGCCGTTATTGTTTATATCATTCATGGCTTTCGGGTGAAAGGCGATAGAACGAATCATACTGATCCTTTTTATTACTGGTTTCCATGAATTGTCGTGTGTGAAAGACTTATATTGAATAATGTGTGTTTTGTATAACCTTAATTTATAAGTATGATTAATTCAGAGGTATTTATTATTAAGAGAGATGGTAAAAAAGAAACTTTCTCTCTTGATAAAATTAAAAATGCAATAGCCAAAGCATTTTTGTCAGTAGGAAGTTTTGCTACCCAGGATGTGATTACTACTGTATTGAGTCGCGTTAGTGTCAGTGATGGAATGAATGTGGAAGAAATCCAGAATCAGGTGGAGGTGGCCCTGATGGCTGAACATTATTACAGTGTTGCCAAGGCGTATATGCTGTATCGTCAGAAACATTTGGAGGATCGTGAGGTGAGAGATAAACTGAAGTTTTTGCTTGACTATTGTGACGCTTCCAATCCGGCAACCGGCAGTAAATATGATGCGAATGCCAATGTGGAGAATAAGAATATTGCTACGCTGATAGGAGAGTTACCCAAATCAAATTTTATTCGTCTCAACCGTCGTCTGTTGACTGACCGTTTGAAAGACATGTATGGAAAGGAATTGTCCGATCGTTATTTGGAACTTCTGAATCATCATTTTATTTATAAAAATGATGAAACTAATCTGGCTAATTATTGTGCCAGCATTACTATGTATCCTTGGTTGAATAATGGTACGATAGCAGTGGGAGGGAACTCTACGGCTCCTACTAACTTGAAATCTTTTTGTGGTGGATTTGTCAATATGGTTTTTATTGTATCCAGTATGTTAAGTGGTGCCTGTGCTACTCCAGAGTTTTTGATGTATATGAATTATTTCATTGGTTTGGAATATGGGCAGGAATATTATAAGTATCCCGATAAGATTGTTGATTTATCTACCAAACAAAGAACAATAGACAAAATCATTACAGACTGTTTCGAGCAAATAGTATATTCTATTAACCAGCCTACAGGGGCGCGTAATTTTCAAGCCGTCTTTTGGAATGTAGCTTACTATGACAAATATTATTTTGAAAGTCTTTTTGGTAACTTCTTTTTTCCCGATGGAAGCCAACCTGACTGGAATTCACTAAGTTGGTTGCAGAAACGTTTCATGAAATGGTTTAATAAAGAGCGTACACGTACTGTTTTAACATTTCCTGTAGAAACAATGGCGCTTTTGACTAAAGATGGTGATGTATTAGATAAGGAATATGGTGACTTTACGGCTGAAATGTATTCCGAAGGTCATTCTTTCTTTACTTATATGAGTGATAATGCAGATTCTTTAAGTAGTTGCTGCCGTCTTCGCAATGAGATACAGGACAATGGTTTCAGCTATACTTTGGGAGCAGGTGGGGTTTCTACAGGCTCAAAAAGTGTGCTGACTATTAATTTGAACCGTTGCATCCAGCATGCGGTGAAATCCGGTATACTTTATCCGTTTTTTTTGGAAGAAGTGGTTGATTTGGTACACAAAGTCCAGTTGGCTTATAATGAGAATCTGAAATTGTTGCAGTCGAAAGGTATGCTGCCTTTGTTTGATGCTGGTTACATCAATATGAACCGTCAGTATCTAACTATCGGTGTTAATGGTTTGGTGGAAGCAGCGCAATTTATGGGTATTGAAATCAATGATAACCCTAAGTATGAAGCATTTGTTCAGGAGATTTTAGGAATGATTGAACGATATAATAGGAAGTACCGTACAAAGGATGTTTTGTTTAATTGCGAAATGATTCCTGCTGAGAATGTAGGAGTGAAGCACGCTAAATGGGATAAAGAAGCAGGCTTCCAAACATTCCGAGAATGTTATAACAGTTATTTCTATATTGTAGAAGACAAATCGTTGAATGTTGTCGATAAATTCCGTCTGCATGGACGCCGCTATATAAAGCATTTAACGGGAGGCTCGGCCTTGCACATGAATTTGGAAGAACATCTTAGTAAGGAGCAGTACAGACAACTACTTCGGGTAGCTGCTATAGAAGGCTGTAATTACTTTACATTTAATATACCGAATACCATTTGCAATGAATGTAAGCATATTGATAAGAGATACTTGCATGAATGTCCTGAATGTCATAGTCGGAATGTGGATTATCTGACACGTGTTATCGGGTATATGAAGCGGATCAGTAATTTTTCTCAGGCAAGGCAGAAGGAGGCTGCACAAAGATATTATGCTCCGTTACGTTGATTATGACATCGTATTTCAAGAAATTCCGGATGAAGTCACTCTGGCGATCAATCTCTCTAACTGTCCCAATAGGTGCAAGGGCTGTCATAGCCCTCATTTGTTGGAAAATGTAGGAGAATCTTTAACGGAAGAAAGTCTTGGGCATCTTTTACAGAAGTATGGAAAGGCGGTGACTTGCGTCTGTTTTATGGGAGGCGATGCCGAACCCTTTGAAGTGGAAAGGTTGGCAGGATTTCTTCACCGACAGTCTATCGCTTTGGTAAAGGTGGGTTGGTATTCGGGGAAGAATGAATTGCCGGAAGGTCTTTCCGTTCAGAACTTTGAATATATAAAGTTGGGACCGTATATTGAAAAATTGGGTGGCTTGAAATCTCCTGATACCAATCAGCATTTCTATCGGATATACGGGGATGAGATGAAAGATATTACCTATCGGTTTTGGCGTATCTGAAAAAGGCGGAAATAAATTCCGCCTTTTTCAGATAAATATATTAAGTTGGTTATGCTTCCGGTTGATAGTCTTCACCATTCTCCCATGCACTGTCGTCATTCCAGTTTTCATATAAATGGTTTACCCAAATTTGGCGAATCTCAGGATAACTGCCAAGGGCTTTCATATTACATCCGTCTTTAATACCATGATCAGCTCCGGCTTGATCTATCGGGTGGCTTTCGAATGTTCTGTCCACTTTGAATCCTAATTTCTCCAAACGTTCACGCCAGCTATATTCATTTGTATTGATTTCCACATTACTTACATCGTCATCTTCGGCCATAGCTTCCAGTCCCCAAAGGTCGTTGTGGGCATGGTCACCGGCAATTGACATGAAAGGTGCAAGATAAACATTTACTTCTGATGGGTTCAGACCGTTCTTTTCGCAATAGCTCATCACCTTAGAGTACATACAGTCGGGATATTGGGTTTTGTCAAATCCTTCTACAGGAATTCTATTAGCCGGTTCTTCCTCTATTTCTTTCGGGAAGAAAAGCATGTCACCATAATCCACAGTACCTACAAAGATATTGTTGTTGGCAGCAAGTTCCTGCAATGCTTTTTCCATGTCAGAGTACTTTTTGTTAGCATTGTAATTCTCATCCGGATTACCGTGTCCCATTAGAAGCACGATGTTGTTCTTGCCTGCTAATTTAGACTCATAGTGTTTGTAAAGTATCTCTGCTACATCTTTAGTATCTTCTGCACTGGAAAGAAGGTTGGCACCTTTCAATACATCAATATGCGGATACCATTGAATCATAAAGTATTTTTTTACATCAGTATTCATTAATGAAAGATATTCTTCGCCTGGAATTACATGCAATGATTGTACAGCCACACGTTTGTATCCTGCATCGCCTATTGCTTTCAACCATTGGTCCAATTCATAACGTGCTATGCCGGTAGATGCTTCTACACGTCCGATACATGTACGTGAAGTAAATGACATATAAATATCCGTATTGGGGAATTTAGCTTTAAAATCCTCAATCACATCATCATAAACAGAAAGGGACTCATTATAGGTACTGCCAAAAGTACAGAGCAAAATGGCTGTGTCGTGTTGCTTGGTTCTGGTTACTACATCCACAGCAGGATTAACAGTACTTTCTTCATCATCATTGTCACTACAGGAACTGAATCCTGTGCAAGTTGCGGCAGCAACAAAAGCCGCCATCAGATAATACTTGAATTGTTTCATACGAATAAAAATTAATTTATAAATTGTTGGTTATTAATTGTTTTTGAATTTAATGAGGGCGGAGACATAAAAAGTTCTTCCGGGAGTTGATGTGGCACGATTCCGTCCGAAAGGAGTACGGTCTACATAGTCAAATACATTATCTACCCCGGCATTCATCGTTAATGACCACCGTTTCATTTTTAATAATGAGTGGGCTGTGTTGATACGCCAAGTTTGGAATCCGTCGGCATTATTATCATTTATATAACGGCGTGTAGACTGATATCTGCCATAGATGCCGATACCCAAACGATACAGTTTCCATGAATGTTGCCATAAGACATTTAAATTTGCATTATGGCTGGAAGTAGCATCAATAGGAAGATATTTCATATAATCTATACCTTTGTTAGGATATTGCGCTTTTGGATCAGCATAACTATATCCGCCGGCAAGGCTGAGAGATTTTGCAGGACGATAGTTGAAGGTGAAATCCATACCATAAATACGTGCCTTTGTCAGATTCTTATATTGTTTGCTCTTTTCTACTTCAAGAAACTTTTCATCGGGAGTTACGGAAATTTCAACCAACTCAATCATGTTGTGAAGATAATTCATGTATCCGGTTAAACTGGCTTGGAATTTTTGCCCTACGTACTCGATACCGATTGAAGCATATTGTGAGGTTTGTGCTTTTAGATTTGTGTTGCCATGATATGCAGTCAAGGCACCGCCTCCGATAACGCCGGTATAATTATAATAAAGTTCTTTAATAGTGGGTGCTTTGTAGCCTAAAGCATAAGAAGCACGCAAATTAATATGTTCTCCGGGTTTATAAAGTCCTGATATTTTCGGACTGAAATTCAATCCTGTTTCCTTGTGTTGTGTTCCTCGTACCCCGGCAGTCAGAACCAGATTTTCTCTGGCTGTCCATTCCTCCTGTATATAAGCTGCCAACGTATAAACGGAAGCGCGGTCACCGTCAATGTGATGAGGTGATTCCAAATGATTGTACTGATATTCGATTCCTGCATTTAAAATATGGTCCTCTCCAAGATAAAATACACTTTTTACCTGGCCTAATATTTGTTTCTGAATACTTTGTTTGATACGTTGACCGGCAAAGTAGGTGATACGTTCATGGCGGTCATTGTCTAGAAAATAATCAGTATGCTCGTTTAGCTTATAGTCATAGAAGTAACCGTATCTGCCATACGAGAGGTCTGCAGTCAGATAATTCCGTTTTCCTAATTTATATTTACTTCCTACTGCAAATGTATAGTTGCGATAATAAAAATCGTTGGCTTGATATTTCCAAGGACCGTGTGTACGCATTACCCAACGCTCATAATAAGTGCCTTCTGCAGTGAGGTCTAGTTTGCGATTGACTTGCCATTCAATGTTCTCGGACAGGGTATAGTTTGAAGAACGGTTTACGGTCAACATAGTAGAGCCGGATTTCAATTGATTCTGATCCCACTGCAGGTCTGTATTCCGCCAGCCATCGGTATGCCGGAAGTTGATTCCGGTTACAGATTTTATCTTTCCATAATTAAAGCCGAAACTGGTACTTTGACGTATATCACCATATTCACCTATGCGGGATGTATTGGTGAGCTCCATTTTTTCACGGTTACGTTTGGTTATGATATTGATAACTCCGGCTATTGCGTCACTGCCATAAAGTGAAGAAGCGGCCCCTTTTACAATCTCTATGCGTTCTATATTAGCTGGATTTAATTGATTCAAGTCGTTTTGCCCTCCTACATCGCCATTCATTCTTTTTCCATTTATCATGATCAGGATATAGTCATTGTTCAATCCGTTTAGTTGGATATGGCTCCCCATATCACCATCATGAAAGGTCAATGAAGGACTAAGACCACTGAGCAAATCGTCTATACTGCGTGCCTGATATTGTTCCAAAGCTTTGCTGGTTATTACTTCAGTCTGTACGGGAGCATCTTTCAGATAATGTTCAGTACCTGTACCCGTGATGACCACTTCATTCAGTAATACGGACAATTCTTTATCGTCTTTATCTTTGAGAATACTTTGGGCACTTGCAATTTGTGTACCTAATAGTAGAATAGCAGGAAGTAAATACCTCATATTGTGTTTTATTTAATTTGCAAAATAAAACATCAAGTTTCCCTCTGATAAAGAGGAATGCCACAAAGGAATAGACGTTGGAAAACGCTTGTTCGAATGGACACATACTTCTAATCCTGGAAGCTTGGTGTTTATTGTTCAACAGACTTAGCAGGTATTCTGGCTTTCCTCTGATTGGAAACCTTCCCATTTCTTCAAATGAAACAGTGGTTTTGGACTATCCAATCAACATAATGAGGATTTACAGCTGCAGGTACAGCCCCGGATTTACACCGGATTCCCTTGCATCGGGCTATGTGATAGCCCGATTACTAATTCTGTTGCAAAGATATAGGTTTATTTTATATTATCTTCGATAAGTCTTTGATTTTTTTAGCTTTTAAATTTTAAAGACAAACTGATATAGAATGAACGTCCGGGGGTAAGAGTTGCATAATTGCTGTTATAAGGACGATCATCCGTATAATCGAACAGGTTTTCTATGCCACATCCGGGTTCTATGATTACAGATTTTAAGTTGAAAGAATGGCGTGTGTTTAAATCCCACAATTGATAGTCGGGAGCATAGCCATAACTTTTAGAGAAACGTTTGCTGTTGATACGACCGTTCAAATTTATGTTCAACCGATATATCTTCCATGAATGCGCCCATTGGGCATTGATATTGTATGCGTTTTTAATACTTTTGTCGATGGGTTGTTCCAATTCCACGTCTTGGGTATTAAGATGAGTATATCCTCCGCTTAAATTGAACCCGGCACCTAGGTATGCATTGGCGGATACATTGATTCCGTATACTTTAGCCTCCGCTATATTATCACGTTGACGAACTTCCTTATGACCATATTGCTCCATAGCTTTATCTCCCGTGGCAATCGTATTATAATCTATCATGTCACGAATATTATTATAAAAAGCATTGACTGATACAGAAAAACGCTCATGTACATACTCTGCACTCAATGAGAAATAATCATTCTTTTCCGGCTTTAAATCCAAATTGCCTATTGTTAACCTGTCATTTTTTTTAGCTATGTCAGTGGCATAGAGTTCAGACAGGGTAGGAGTTCGGAAACCTGCTGCATAGGAGGCACGGAAATTGAATTTGCCGGGTTTATACATCAGTGCTACATTGGGAGTGGCATGATTTTTGAAATTTTCATGATAAATGTAACGTACACCGATCAAAGCCTGTAGATTTCTCAGTAACTTTATTTCATCTTGTGCAAACAAGGCCAGTGTATAAGCATCTTCTTTAGCTATATTGTCTGTTTGACTTTTCAAGACATCAACGATATATTCTGTGCCGACTGAAAGTTTGTGCCGGCCACCTAATTTAAAGATACCTTTTATGCTAAGATTGTGATTGCGGGTCCGTTTGCGCACTTGCTCTTCACCTGCTTTTCCATTATAAGTTTTATTGTCTTTAAAAAAACAATAAGAGGAAGAAAAATGATCGGCGTAATAGTCTGCGGTAATATAATTCCCTTTACTTATCATGTATTGGGTACCAATACCATAATTAAAGGTTTCATGCAATATGTTGTAGTCGTATGCTTCATAAGGGCGGCGTGTCTTGTTGTCATAATATCCGCCGCGGGCATAAAAGGAGAGTTTGTCGGTAGCATCAAAAGTGAATTTTTGATTGACAGTATTTGCATAGAATCCTGTAGAAGCTACTTTCCCGGTTTCTTCCAGTTCATGAGTTTTGGAGTTCTCTTCGTATGGATTCAGTTGCCATCCCTCGGCCTGCTGACGGCGGTAAGAGGTGTAGGAGCCGAACTTGCCGGTATTGACATCTGCGTTTACGGACTGGGTAAAACGTCCTTTACTGGCATAACGGGTATCGCTGGAAACATTGATAGCATTTTTTGCATCATCAGTAATAATGTTGATTACTCCTCCGATAGCATTTGTTCCGTAAAGAGCGGAAGAGGCACCGTTCAATATTTCAATACGTTTGATTTTGGCAACATTGATTCGGGCGTAAGTATCATCTCCATACAGGCGTTTGCCATTTTCCAGAAAAATGAAATAATCATCAGGCAATCCATTCAGACTCAATGTTGTACCCATACCGTTGGTCATACTTGAGAAAGATGGGGTCAGCTTTTGTAAGGCCTCGTCCAGCGATGTTACACTGGCATTACTTAAATCCTTTGCGGTGATAACGGAAACAGGCACGGGACTATCCGTCATGCGGTGGTGTGTTCCTGTTCCGGTTACTACTACCTGGCCTATATTGGTAAAACTGTCTTGTAGCTTGATAAGAAGATTTTTTTCACCCCCTTTTGTGGTGACAGATTTGGGTGTGTAACTGACATGCGTGATTCTTAATACATGTTTTCCATCAGGAAGATTGTTGATATTAAACTCGCCTTTACCATTTGTGGTGCATCCTGAAAGGCTTTGGTCAATACGAATATTAGCCCCCACTACAGGTTCGTTGGTATCGGCACTCACAATCTTTCCACTGATACTGACTTGTGCCAGTACGTCAATAGCCAGACAGCTTAAAGTAATTGCTGTCAATAATAATTTTACTTTCATCGAAAGAATTTAAGAATTAATAATTGGCTTTCCTGACCCCGGGAGAGCGTGATTATCTATGTTTTGATTTGGCAGGTTTCCTGGCTTCACCCTGAAAAGCGCCTTCCCATTTCTTCATTTTCGAAACAGTGGCATAGCGAGAGTTGCTTTTCATCAAATGGGTTTCACAGTAGCGGGCACTGCTTCGGATTCCACAACCGAATTCCCTTTTATACAGATAGAGAAAAAATATCTGTATCACCAAACCGGGCGCAAAGGTAGACAATTATTTTATATATGTTTTAAGATTAGTGAAAAAATGACTGCTTAAAACGGAGAGAATATTGAAAAGAGGAGGGGATTTTGAACCGTAGAAGTGAATTTGATTCACTCCTACGGCAATATGAATTTGCAATAATTCGGATGGTGATTTCAGGCAAGCGCCAATATTAATATTTGTGCTGTAAGCACACGTAAAAACATGGTGAGCGGATAAACGGTGGCATAACCTACTGCCGGAGCGTCACAAGAGGTCAAATCATTGGAGTAGGCTAATGCGGGCGGATTGGTGGTGGCTCCGGACAATACTCCGATCAAGGTGTAATAGTTCAGTTTATAAACATATCGTCCTATTATTCCTACAATCAGTAAAGGCAGCAGCGTAATAATGGCGCCGTATGCTATCCATACATATCCGCCTTCGTTAATAATTGTTTCGATGAATCCTTTACCGGCTCCTAATCCTACGCAAGCAAGGAAAAGTGAGATACCGATTTCACGTACCATCAAATTGGCACTTATGGTGGTATAGGTTATCAATTTATAATGTGGTCCGAAACGGCTTATCAGGATGGACACAATAAGGGGGCCTCCTGCCAGTCCCAGTTTTACCGGTTGAGGGATACCGGGGAATAAAAAAGGAGTGCTTCCTAAAATACACCCTAATGCGATGCCTAAGAAAATAGGAATCAGGTTGGGATGATTCAAACGTTTCATGGAATTACCTAGAATCTTTTCGGCATGGGCTACAGCCAGTTCGTTACCCACAATCTTTACCCGGTCACCCATTTGCAATTGCAGGTTGGGAGTGGCCACAAGGTCTACACCCGAACGGTTTACACGGGTAATGCTTGCTCCGAAGTTATTCCTGATTTTTAGTTGAGCCAATGTCTTGCCATTCAATTCAGGCTTGGTGATCAGAATTTTTCTGGAAATAAGTTGTTTGTTCTGGAAATCCCATTCCACATTCACTTGTTTTCCAAAAAATACAGTGATAGCTTCTACATCTATCGGATTGGCGATAACAAGGATTTCATCGTGCATGTGAAATACTGTAGTGGAGTTCACTAGTTCTGTTTGTTTGTCTCCGTCACAATGCCGTATGCGTGAAATCACAAAATCACGATTCACCAATGGCTTGATTTCTTTTATTGTTTTACCTTCTACGGCTTCATTGCGTATTTCTAGTGAGATAGGGCGTACGGTCAGTTCTTGTAGATGTCCCAATCCCCGTTCCGCATCGGCTTCTTCGGTTTTTGTGTTGATGCGCAGGATATATTTCAATGCCAGCAGGGAGAGAATACATCCTACTACACCCAGTGGATAGGCTACGGCATATCCCAGTGCTATTTCGGGAGCGTCTATACCATTCAGATCACTGTTTGCTTGCTGTGCGGCACCTAGTCCCGGGGTATTTGTTACAGCACCCGAAAGAATTCCTACCATTGTGGTAATGGGGACACCTGTTATGAAATGGAGTATAATGGTGATGGTCACACCTAAAAATACAACCATCATGGCAAGCAGGTTTAGTGTGAATCCTCCTTTTTTGAATGCTGAGAAGAAACCGGGACCCACTTGTAGTCCGACTGAGTAGACAAATAATATCAGACCGAACTCTTTTAAGAAATGCAACAGATGTTCGTCCAGGTTCAGATTGAAATGACCGAATACAATTCCTACAAAAAGTATCCAGGTTACTCCCAATGAGATACCTGCCACTTTTATTTTTCCTAACATGATACCGAAAGCAATGACCAGTGAAAGAATAAGTACGGAATGTGCTACTCCGCCGCCCCATAAATTAGGGTACCCTTCAAAGAGATTTCTAAAAAGTTCCATAATTCATTATCTAGTTTAATTATTTATAGAGGAGTTCTATAAATTAAAATATTGTAGTACAGTTGTTTATATGGTTCCA
>OGWT01002648.1_pt1 | contig 11984 bp, 6 predicted proteins | sample 1576101 | NCBI WGS metagenome assembly OGWT01 (sample SAMEA3541481, study PRJEB24748) | human gut metagenome | biome: human gut; feature: human-associated habitat; material: faeces | place: China | collected 2012 | reverse complement strand
TCGTTCTCAAATCAAATCCTATGATGAGTTGGAAGATTTACTTTCACAGTATCTACGAGGATGTGGACTATTGGAACGAGATCTGCGACATTATGGAGTGGACAAAGTCCCACGTTTTTTCCACCCTGCACATCTGCTGGGCGGCGCTTGCCGGACTGTATTATCACTTCGACATTCCCAAGTATGACCTGGCGCAGAAGATGTTCGGCGTCTTTCCGCAGCACGTGCTGGAACCCCACTGCCAGCTGCTCCGTGGCTTTAACGATGTGTTCCATGCGCCCCATTCCCGCCATGCAGAGGTGCATCGGGAGGACATCGAAAAGGTGGAACAGCTGAAGATCCTGACGGAATCACCGCTGTCCGGCGTGCATATTGTGGCAAACAAGAACGGCAGACAGTATTTCATTACGGGACATTCGGAATATGACCGGGATACCTTAAAGGGCGAATATTTCCGGGACAAGGAAAAGGGCGCAGACATCGCTCTGCCCTATGACTATTTCCCGGACGACGACCCCACCAAGGAGCCGCACTACAGCTGGGGATGCAGCGCTAACCTGCTGTTCTCCAACTGGCTGAACTACTGCGTATACCAGCAGACACCGTATGATCTGACTTCCCTGGAACTGTACAACTGGGACTGGCAGGCAGGTCTCTGATGATCGCATAGAGGAGCGCTTGTTGATGCACAAGCGTTTCCACAGAAACAGAAAACCCCGTCCGCACCGGAGAGCCTTTGGTGCGGACGGGGTTTCGTTATGTTATCTCATTTCTGCACACACATTGCAGAAGTGGGATTTCTTTTTTAGAGGTATGTGAGGAACTGGGATGCCAGAACCACTAGAACCAGTGCGATCGGATAAGTTGCCGCATAAGCGCTTGCAACGTTCGGTGTGCCGCTAGTGTTGATGAGCGCACCCAGCGCCGGTGTGCTGGTCATGCCGCCGGTGATGGAACCCAGGTTGTTGAACAGGCTCAGCTTCAGCACCTTCTTTGCCAGGAAGAAACCAATGAACAGCGGAACAATGGTCATCAGTGCGCCCCACAGGAACAGCAGCGGACCATACTTTTCCAGTGTCTGTACGAATCCGGCACCGCCGTCAACGCCGGCACCGATGAGGAACAGAACCAGTCCCCATTCCTGGAAAACCTCCAGCAGGTGCTTGTTGACCTTCATGCTCAGTTTGCCGATTCTGCCGAAGTGACCAAAGACCAGACCCATAATCAGCGGGCCGCCAGTCGTTCCCAGGTTGAAAGAGCCTGCACCCAGCGGAATGTTGATGCAGCCCAGGATGGCACCTGTCAGCACGGTCAGCGCAAATGCACCCAGACCGAACTTATCCATCTCAAACAGCTTTTTCTGTTTCAGCGGACTGTCGTCGCCGGTGTCTACGGATGCCAGCTTTGCACGTTCTTCCGCCATGTTGGCTTTCAGCACCTTCGGGATGATCTGTACAAACAGAACAACGCCGATAACGCCGAACGGATATGCTACCGCATGGCCAACTGCGATTTCCTTGAATACCGGGCTGCTTTCGCCGATCGCCTCCTGTGCAGCGGCAAATGCCGGGGTACTGGTCAGCGCACCGGACAGCAGACCAACGCTCATTGCGGAGTTCATGCCCGGAACCAGCAGGGTAATCAGCGCACAGACGCCTGCGCCGGCAGCGATAATCACTGCACCCAGCAGAACATAGGACTTAGCGTTCTTTTTCAGATTCTTAAAGAAGGTAGGACCTGCAATCAGACCGACGGAGGTCACAAACAGGATCAGACCGAAACTCTGGATAAGCTTGAAGTAGAAGTTGACAGCGTCCTGCGCCTCAACATCAGCAATCCAGGCAGCGATGCCGTTCTCGCCGAACGCCACGCCCTTGAAATGTCCCACAACCAGCGCAACCAGGAAAATCGCAGCGGTTCCCAGAGAAACGCCCTTAATGTTGATCTTGCCCAGCAGATAGCCTACAACGATGATCGCAAAGACAAAGAACAGCACCATGACGATAGCAGACATACTGAAAATGTGGGTGCCTGCCACCTCGAATAATTTTAGATTCATGAATATACCTCTCCTTGTGATGTTTCGTGGAAGTTGCCGGCGGCTCTCCGGTCGGACTTCCAGAAAAAACATTTGTACACCGGACGGAAACATCCAGCGTACAGCATACCTTATTATTATAACTGATTTCATCTTTTTTGTCAATATTGCTGATTGATATTTTGAAAAATATACGTTTTGTATGAATTTCCACAGGAAAAGTGTCGATTAGGTGAAATGTGGTACAAAATCAGAGGAAACAGTTCGAAATTTTTAGGGAAGTTTCTTTGCCTGCGGCGGCGGATTTGACAGAGGGTGAGAAAATTGAATCGAATATAGGATATAGAAAAATCGCCTGTAACTTAACGTCACAGGCGGTTTTCTACGGCATTACCGCACGGAGCCATACAGCTTTGGGATTTGTACTGCCATTGTTTTTGCTCCGGGTTCTAAAGAACTAAGAAAGCGTTCAGTATTTTCCACCATGATGATTTCACCTCTTTTTTCACAGACTCTCTCCTATGTTACCACAATTTTTTCCGAAAGTCAATAGACTACGAATTTAATCATTTCAACACATTGAATTACTTGATAAGAGAGGAAGAGATGGTGTATAATAAAATGTCATATCTTCGTGAAACAAAGATATGTGGATTGAAAAAATGTCTTGAATTTATTGAATGTTGAAAGACAAGGAAAACCGCCTGTGATGTTGTGTCACGGGCGGTTTTTCTATCTCTTTCAGTAAAGTTTATGCCTCTTCCAGCATCTCCTCCAACAACTCCGCCGCTGTCTCCACAAACCGCACGCACGGCCGCACTTTATAGTATTCCTCCGTGCGTGGCTGCGGATCCTGTTTCAGCTTGCCGGGCAGCGCCTGCAGCAGCTCCCGACAGACCAGGGTATCGTGTTTCTGCCGGAACTGTTCCGCCAGTTCCCGGATGCGGGCATAGTGGGCTTTCTTGCCGTCGTAGTCAGCCGGATCATCGTATCCCTTTAACATTCCTGCCACCAGAAACATTCCGGTCACAGCGCCGCAGGTTTCCCGCATACCGCCCATGCCGCCGCCGAAAGACGACGCCAGCCGCACGGCATCTTCCAGAGAAAGCCCCATTTCCTCGTGAAATGCGCCCACCACAGACTGCGCACAATTGTATCCTGCACGGAAGAGATCCCGTGCCTTTTCTGCATGATTCATGCAATACACTTCCTTTTTGCAAAAATGCCAGTATGCGATCATACCGGCATTTGTTATCATAACATAGAAATCGGGATTTGTCAATTTTTCGCAGTCTCTGCTGTTTCAGCCTCAGCCTGTGCCAGCGCCTGGTACGCCTGTTCGTAGAAGTATTCCTGGGAGTTGACAAGCGGTTCCTTTGCCGGCTCTCTGGTGTATGTGCTGTCCGGCTGCTGAACACGTGCCTTGACGTTGTCCGTCATCATCACATCGAACATATCCAGGATGCGGTGCTTGATGCTGTCGTCATAGATGGGCGCAGCGACTTCCACACGCCGTCTGGTGTTTCGGGTCATCCAGTCCGCAGAGGCAATGTATACCTTGCAGTTGTCGTGCGCACCGAAGATGTAGATGCGTGTATGCTCCAGAAAACGTCCCACAATGCTGCGGATAGAGATATTCTCCGTCAGCTCCGGAACGCCGGCAACCAGGCAGCTGATGCCACGGACGATCATTTCGATCTTTACGCCGGCTTTGGATGCCTCGATCAGTTTTTCAATCAGATACTTGTCTGTGAGTGAGTTGATCTTGATGCCGATATAGGCGTGTTCACCTGCCTTTGCCAGGGCGGTCTGTTCGTCGATCATGTCCGCCAGCTTGTTCTGCAGGCACTTTGGCGCAACCAGCAGATGCTCCGTGTGTTCCACGGTCTGTCCCAGGCAGAGCGCATGAAAGACCCGGTTTGCCTCCAGACCGATGTCATGGTTTGCCGTCATCAGCGAATAGTCGGTGTAGATGGCAGAGGTCTTTTCGTTGTAGTTGCCTGTGCCGACCTGGGTGATATAGGAGATCTCTGTGCCGACCTTTTTGGTGATGAGACAGAGCTTGCTGTGTACTTTCAGATTGTCCAGACCGTAGATAATGCGGCAGCCGGCATCTTCCAGGCGGCGGGACCATTCGATGTTGTTCTCCTCGTCGAATCTGGCACGGAGTTCCACCAGTACCACAACATCCTTGCCGTTTTCGGCAGCCTCGATCAGCGCCTCCACAATTTTGCTGTTGGATGCGACACGATACAGGGTCATCTTGATGGAGACCACCTGGGGATCTCTGCCAGCCTCGTTCAGCAGCGTCAGGAACGGACGGATGCTCTCATAGGGGAACGCCAGGAAGCGATCCTTTTCCTCGACCTGTTCGATCATGCGCTTGGACAGGTCACGCCATGCCGGTTTCTGCGGCACACGGCGCTGATAGAACAGGCACTTGTTGTGGCGGAGCATATCCCGTACCACCGAGAGAACGGAGAGATTCAGCGGCGCCTCAGAGTAGAATACCTGTTCCTCTGTCAGATTCAGATAGCCGCACAGAGAATGGATGACGGCGGTATCCATCAGACGGGAGAATTCCAGCTTGATGGGGCAGAGCTTTTTCCGTTCCCGGATCAGCTGCTCCATTGCCTCACGATAGTCGCATTCTTCCTCCATGCGCTCGTCTGGTTCGATGTCCGCATTGCGGATGATTCGGATCAGCGATTTGCTCTTGATGGTGTGCCGGGAGAAGATCTCCGGTGCAAAGTGCAGGATCAGTTCCTCTGCCAGGATGAAACGGTTCTTTCCGGTGGGCAGGGAGACGATCTTCGGGAAAACGCCGCTGCTGCACGGCACAATGCCCAGCTTTTCCGTGCCTTTTTTCTCCAGCACGACAACAGCGTAAATGTTTTTGTTTTGCAGGAAGGGGAACGGCTGCTTTTTGCCGATGATCTGCGGAGAGAGCAGCGGCTCGATCTCAGCCTTGAAGTATGCCTCCAGCCATGCTGCCTCCTCGGTGGTGATGGTGTGGAAGTCTACGATGTCCACGCCCTGCATACTCAGTTCTGCACGCAGGTCAGCGTAAGCGTCGTCCTTGTCCCGGAGCAGTTCCCGCACTCTGGCGTAGATGGCGGTCAGCTGTTCCTTGCAGGTCATGTTGGTCTTGTTTTCCCGGAAGTGGGGATCTTCGCACATCTGGTCATACAGCGAGCCGCAGCGCACCATAAAGAATTCGTCCAGATTGCTTTGGAAAATGGAGAGGAAAGAAAGACGCTCGCAGAGCGGATTGGTCTCGTCCTTTGCCTCTTCCAGCACTCGCTGATTGAACTTCAGCCAGGATAATTCCCGGTTATCATAACAGTTTGATTTCATTGCTGATTCCTCCGATTTGTGGTTTGTTTTTCCGGAAATCTTCCGAAAGGATCTATTGCTGTGACCGGAACAGACCGCCGGAGCGTGTCCGGATGTTCTGTTTCGGTTCGGGATGATTCCATACCATTCTAATTATATTATAAAAGATTCGTCGATATTTTGACATCTTAAATATGTAAAATATATGTTATCTTTTTGTTAAAGGTCACACCTGTGAAATTAACCAGAATTTAACGGAGCGTTTGAAGAAATTCACTTGTATCATTGGAAAACAATGTTGTATAATAATACTAACCAATTATTTTTTCAGGACAGCCGTGCTGTCTGAACTAGGAGTGAAAGTATGAAAAAGTATGCAGTGATCGACATTGGTTCCAATACGGTTCGCATGGTGATCTATACGGCAGAGGACGCCGCATTTCACGGACTGTTTTCCAAGAAGTATACGCTGGGACTGGCTGGGTATATCCAGGACGGCATCATGACCCAGGAGGGCATCCATAAGCTGTGCGCCGCTTTGCTGGAATGCCGGATGATGCTGGAGCAGTTTGAGATTGAACGGTATTTTGTATTTGCCACCGCATCCCTGCGGAACATTCAGAACACCCGTGAGGCAGTAGACCAGGTATTTCTGGTGACAGGGTTTTCCATCGACGTGATCTCCGGTCAGGCGGAGGCGTATCTGGATTACTACGGCGTGATGGTGGACGCACCGCTGGAAAACGGTCTGCTCTTCGACATCGGCGGCGGCAGTACAGAACTGGTGACCATTGCGCACGATGGTCCGGGCGTGATCGAGAGTCTGCCCATCGGTTCGCTGACGCTGGCAAAGGAGTATGTGGACAAGGTTTTCCCGAAACAGAGCGAGTGCGAGAAGATCCAGGCACGCATCCGGAAAGAACTGAAAAAGCGCAAGCTGCACCGTCTCCCGGCACATACAGCGCTGTGCGGCGTAGGCGGCACGGCGAGAGCCTTGCTGATGTTGGCACAGGAACAGCAGGAGCTGCCGGACACACAGCGGCTTTTGACGGTGAGCCAGCTGAAAAAGCTGGAAAAGGCGCTATGGAAAAAGGACGGCAAGGCACGGGAAATGCTGCTGAAAACCTGTCCCGACCGGCTGCACACCATCTATCCGGGAATGCTCATCCTGGACGAGCTGGTGCAGCTGTCCCAGTGTGAGACCATCTATATCAGCAAATACGGCGTTCGGGAGGGATACCTCCGCAGAGAACTGGCACGGAAAAAGAAAACCATAGAACCGGAAAAATAAGGACAATATCACAAAAGCCCGGCTGCATCATCGGGACGCAGCCGGGCTTTTTCGTTTGTTATAGAGTGCAGATGCTTATGCGCTTTCCACAGGCAGCTGGTTTTCCAGATGCACCAGGAACCGCATCAATACCACGGCATCATTGCCGGAAAGGTCGCCGTTTGCATCACAGTCTGCATTCTTGGTTGCCTGTGCATTCAGCGAAACGGAGCCGCTTACGGCACGGTTCAGCAATACCGCATCTGTAATGTCCACTCTGCCGTCCAGGTTGGTGTCACCATACAGAACGTCAGCTGTGCCGGTGTCAGAACCGCTGCCGGAAACCGAGGCGGAAGTGACAGTCGTTGTGGTGGTACTCTGCATCGTGGTGGTTGTCTCAGACGGCTTGGTCTCTGTGGTGTCAGAGGGTGTTGTGCCGTCCGGCTCTTCGCCCCAGACCAGCTCGCCGTTGGCATAAGCCGGGATCTTTTTGGTGATGGCTGCGGCGTCGTTGTCATCCTCAAAGCTGATGAGGTCGCCGTAGCTGTAGTCGTTGGAGGAATCCCATGTGGTGTCATAGGTCTCCGGATTCATCTTGTTCAGCAGTCCGAACTGGTATACCCGGCTGCCGTAGAAATTGCAGTTTTCCCATGCGATTTCGATATAATAGTTGCCCTTGTCGTCGTATTTGATCGGCTCAGAAATGGTGGCGCTGGTCTTGTTGTTCGTCATGGCGCTTTCTGCGTCATAGTCCACACGGGTCTCTACCATGGAGATATCTTCGCCGATGGCAGTCAGTTCGTCGATGTTGAAGAAGTACCGTACTTTCAGATCGTCACAGAACTGCGGCGGATTGATGGTGCGGTTGTGAATGACGATCTTGACCTGCAGACCGGCTTTGTTTTCCTGTGCCTTGCCGGCGGTGACGTAGAATCCGGTCGGGGTGTTTTCGTCCACTTCATAGCCTGCCTTGGCATTTTCGGACATATTGAAATCCGGAATGACCGCATTCTTGTCTGCCAGTTCCTTGCCCTCTGTGCCGTAGAAGTGGTACAGTCCGGCGAGGTCGCCGCAGAATCCGGCGTTGTAGTCGTCCGTGACCTCATTATAAATGTAGTCGCTGGTCACATCGTTGTGATAGTCCTTCAGATCCGGACCGCCGACCAGTGCACCCCACAGGGTGTGCGTCTGCGGATCGGGTTCGTCCATGCTCTGGGTGGAGGAGCAGGAGGAAGAACGATGGTGGGGATGTGTGGCATAGCTGTTCTCGTATCCCACTTCAAAGGAATAGCCCATGGGGTTGTCGCCCAGGATGTATTCCATCTGATCCTTTGCCCACTCAGCGAAGGTCAGATCGTTTGTCTCCTTGGCGTAGACCATAGCGCACAGACCGGCAGCCGTGTTGTAACGGGCGCTGCCGTAGTCGGAAACAACAGCGAAACCGGCAGGGGACTTGGCGATCCATGCGCCGTCCGTCTCCGGCAGATCCTTGATCTCCGAGGCAGTGATCTTGGTGTTCCACAGCTGGTCGTCCATGCCGAAGTACTTGTGCTTGGTGACCGGAACGTCGAAGTCCGCATTGGCGGCATCTGCCTCGCTCAGACCGGACCAGAATTCCAGGTTCCAGCGGAAAATGTACCAGTCACGGGAGATATTCGTCACCGGAGCAAGCTTTGCGAATACGCCGCCCCAGACAGTATCCCAGCAGTGTACCCAGATGTTCTGCCAGCAGTTTCCGGTGTCCTTGATGATGCGCTTCATATAGCCGGTGTACGGGTGCGCACCCATTTCGCCGGTAACGCTTTCGTCAACGCTGATGATATCGTCAATGTAGTCATAGTTTTCGGTGCAGTAGTACAGCCATACCGCTGCCCACGCCAGTTCGTCATAGTCATAGCTGGAGGTGTAGAAACCGCCGTCATAGCCCAGGCTGTCTACGGTCTGGGTGTCGTCGCCCACTTCGTGGTGCGTCTTTACGGAGAAATCGTACAGCGCCAGGGCGTAGTCCAGGCACTTCTGCGCATATTCCGGGTCAGTGTCCTTGAAGTTCAGATAGTTCACTGCCAGAGATGCGGCTGCACCGGCGGTCTGGTCGGATGCCGGCGTTTCGGTGGTTGCGAAGTATGCCGGACGCTTGACGGCGCAGGAAGAGGTGGCAACATAGGTGTCGTCTACCTGCAATTCCGGTGCGCACCAGTAGTTGTGGTCGTTGTTGCCTTCGCCCACCTGGTAGCAGTATGCCACTACATTTCCGTCGTCATCCAGGAAAGTGGCTTTTAAGAAGTAGTCGTTGATCCAGCGCAGCTCATCCTCCACGTGTTTCTGCAAGCCGGTTTCAACGTAAGATTCCCGGAACTCATAATAGCCCCAGCCCACGGTAGAGGCAGAGTAGCTGCCCGGCAGACCGAACTTGACGTGGTCACCGGCATCGTGCCAGCCTCCGGTCAGATCGACGCAGCCGTCGCCGTCCGGGTCCAGATATTTCTTGTTGGCGTCAATGAATTCCTGGCTCATGTTGGTGCCGACATAGAGACCCTCTGCCGCAGATGCGCCGCCGTCACCCTTGCCGCTGTCCTCGTTGGCTTTGCCGCCGCCCAGGCTCTGCATGGGAACCAGAGGGATCATGCCGTCCTTGACATGACAGTTGCCGCGCCAGGTGTAATAGCCGTCATCTGCCACCTCGTCGCCGCACTTATTGGCATCGTAGAAACACAGCGCCAGCTGGAGTGCCTCGGCGAAGTTGTCGTAGTTGTTGGGATTTTCCTTGTCCACAACAGCCGCACTGACCGGCGAGACCGCAGCTGATGCGATCATTACGCCGCTCAGGAGTCCGGCGGAAACACGCCGGAGAAGTTTTCGAATCATTTTTTCACACATTCCTTTCTGCGAATTTGTTCCCGTCCTGCCGCAGTTGCTTTCCTGTGACAGCATACCGGGAGATTTTTTGATTTCCTATCTGATAACCGTGCCATGCCGGACACGGACGTATCCATTATTTTTCTTCTGTTTTTTCGGTTCGGTCGAAGATGATCTGATAGCCGTCACAGCCGTCCTTGATGGCACGGTTGACCCGGCTGATGGTGGCGGTGCTTGCGCCGGTCTCTTCGACGATCTCATGAAATACGTGACCCTCGTGCAGCATTTTTGCCACCTGTAACCGCTGCGCCATGGCGTTCAGCTCCTGGTAGGTGCAGAGATCCTTGAAAAAGGCATAACATTCTTCCGGAGAACGCAGCGTCAAAATCGCCTCAAACAGCGCCTCCTGGTCTGTATTCTGTCGTTCTTTCTTCATGTATCTTCTCTCTTCCTTCCTCATGTTTTCTGTGAACACACTCCAATGATATTGTACCATATCAGTTGGATAATGTAAATACTGCACAGGAAATTTGTTTGGATTTCGGCAAAACCACCAGAAAACCGGCTGTGTTTTTGACGAATCGGAAATGGAACCGGCTCTGCTTTGCAGGATCTGTTGCCTTTTTCGGCAAATATGATGGAAACGGGCAGCCAATTTGGAAAAACATACCGGAATACCGATGCTTTTCCGGTTTCGGAACATTCGCACAGAATATGCAAAAAAATCAAACCGCACCTGTGAGATTCCCATTCACAGATGCGGTTTGACTGCATTTTTATGATCCAATCAGGAGTTGTTTTGAAGAAACAGGCGCTCAGACATCCTGCAAAGCGTCATATCCGGTCTCGCCGGTACGGATCTTTACAACATCTTCTACATCGTAAACGAAGATCTTGCCGTCGCCGATTCTGCCGGTGTACAGGACCTTCTTGACTGCGTCGATGATCTTTTGCGGCGGGATCTTTGCCACAACAGCCTCGACCTTGACCTTCTTGAGGAGTTTTGTTCCCTCGGTCTTGACGCCACGGTAGTAGGACTCGTTGCCCTTCTGTGAGCCGTAGCCCATTACGTGTGTCACGGTAACGCCGTTGACACCCATCGAGGACAGGGTTGCCTGGAGTGCGTCCAGTCTGTCCGGGTTGCACATAACGACCAGCTTGGTCATCTTTGCCTTTGCGCCGTTTGCCGGTTTCATAATCATTTCCGATTCCGGAATGGTCACGCCGGTTGCTGCTGCGTCAGCGGCATCCGATGCCATGGAAACGGTAGACGGCATGAAGTCTGCATAAGCGGAAGGCAGGTTGTGTTCGGTTGCGTCCAGACCCAGAACTTCTTCTTCTGCGGAAACACGCAGACCGATGGTCTTTTTGATGATGAAGAAGGTGAGGGCGATCATGACGGAAGTCCATGCCAGGATGCAGACAACACCCAGTGCCTGGACACCCAGGACAGTGAAACCGCCGCCGTAGAACAGACCGTTGTATGTGTCGTTGTCCGGAACGGAAGTTGTTGCAAACAGACCAACTGCCAGCGAACCCCACAGACCGTTCAGGCAGTGTACTGCAACAGCACCTACCGGGTCATCTACGTGGAGAACGTGATCCAGGAGCCATACGCCGAAGCATACCAGCAGACCGGCAACAATACCGATGATTGCAGAACCGAAAGCATCGACTACGTCACAGCCGGCGGTGATTGCAACCAGACCAGCCAGGGATGCGTTCAGGCACATGGAGACATCTGGCTTGCCGTACTTGATCCAGGTGAAGATCATGCAGGAAACGGTTGCCAGTGCCGGAGCAATGGTCGTGGTGAGGAAGATGGTGCCCAGCTGCGGAACCGATGTTGCAGCAGCGCCGTTGAATCCATACCAGCCGAACCACAGGATGAATACGCCCAGTGCGCCGATGGTCAGCGAGTGACCCGGGATTGCGTTGACTTTTACCTTGCCGTCCTTGGTCTTGGTCTCTTCCTTGACGCGCTCGTGGCAGTTCTTGAAGCAGATGAACAGCATGATGATGGAAACGATGGCGTAGAGGATGGAAACCTCAATCCATGCCTGCTGGGTGTCACCCAGACGGGTAACCAGCGGGAAGGTTACTGCGGTGATGACCATGTTGCCGAGGGCGGACATACCGGTACGGAACAGGTTGACAACGGCGCGCTGGTCGGTGTCGCGGGTCATCAGCGTTGCCAGCGTTGCATACGGGAGGTTCAGTGCGGTGTAAACAACGGTGGTGCAGAAGTTATAAGTAATGAAAACGTAAATGCCCTTTACGATCGGCGTAGCAGGCGGAACGGTGAACAGCAGGATTGCTGCGATGCCGTACGGAATCATCATCCAGAGAATCCATGCACGGGATTTGCCGTGCTTGGAATGCGTGCGGTCAACCAGGTGACCGATCAGTACGTCGGAAATACCATCGAAGAAACGCGAGAACAGCACTCTGGCCACATCGCGAAGACGAATAATAGACCCATTG
>OGWT01002647.1_pt1 | contig 11984 bp, 11 predicted proteins | sample 1576101 | NCBI WGS metagenome assembly OGWT01 (sample SAMEA3541481, study PRJEB24748) | human gut metagenome | biome: human gut; feature: human-associated habitat; material: faeces | place: China | collected 2012 | reverse complement strand
AAAGAACGATCCTGAACAGGAGATTTTTTGAATGGCAAAAAAGAAAACCGACGAACCAAAAGTATATAAAGAACACCCTTCGGTCGATCAGCGCATCACGGAGACGCTGCGCGAGAGGGGGTTGCAGATTTTTCTGGAAACATCGGGCTCGCACCCTTTCAGCGGTGTTTTCGACTGGGTGTGTCTCTCGCCGAAGCGCCGGCAGCCGCCCCTGGACGAGGCGTTCGAACGGGCCGACGAACTGAAAGTGATCGTCGAGTCGGAGGAGGATTTCGAATGGGCCGAGCGGAATGCCGCCCGCGTAGGCGGAAAGTGCCTGCTGTTCCTCCAGCCCGAGTGGAGCGTTGCCGAAAGGGTCATGCCCGCAATAGTCGAGTACGCCAAGGCGCATCCGCAATGGAATATCTCCATTCAGACGCACAAATACATGCATATACCGTAAAGAGAAGTAATCGGATGATTTCACGCTTGGTCCGCTGTCGATCGCTGTCGTTGCCGCCTGCGGCGTCAGATGCAAGTCTGACCCCATTCCGGCCTTCCCTCGGAGAGGGAGATGGCGTAGGCTTCGGGCGGTTGGCAATACGATAATTCCTTAAATGAAAATTCAGTTCGGCCGCAGGTTCTGGATCGTCGCAACGGCGGTCATCGTCGTCTTCACGGTGTTCGTCGTGGGGCGCAACGCCCTGCATGCCGTGAAGATCAAGCGGCAGATCAACGCCCTGACACGCGAGCAGAGCTATTATTCGGAGAAGATCGCACAGGACAGCACCCTGCTCGAACGGCTGAAATACGACGATTACCTCGAAGAGTACGCCCGGGAGAATTACCACATGCAGGGGCGCAACGAACACGTGTACATTATCAGGGAATAGGGCTTTCCGATTTCATAGGGCCTCTTTGCGCGTGCTTTCGTGCAGCGCGAACGGGACGTACTTCAATAACCGCCCGGCAAACGGGGGTGGCTGCAAGCCATCCCCGTTTGCATTAATAGTGCTCGAAGCCGTGCCAGTCCAGCGGCTCGGGTTTTCCGTTGCGGAGCCACACGAGACCCGGTCCGGAAGTGATGCGGCCGATGGAGTGGAGCGGCGTGCCGAAGCGGATGCGGAAATCAGCGGCGAGGCGTTCGGCGGCCTCCGGCGCGGCGGTGAGCAGGAGTTTGTAGTCCTCGCCTGAGCAGGCGGCCATGCGGACGTCGGCGCCCGGGGCTGCGGGGATCTGCTCGACGGCGACTTCGGCGCCGACGCCCGAGCGGTCGAGGATATGCTTCAGGTCGGAGGCCAGACCGTCCGAAAGGTCCATCATGGCGCGCACCTCGGGACGGCTGCCGAGCCAGATGCCTTCGGCGACCTGCGGCTGCGGGTTGCGGTGCACGGCGGCCGCGGAGGTTTAACTCAGGTGTATCAACAGCCTGAAGCACAACATGTGTACCACCCTGCAGATCAAGTCCCTGTTTAATGGAATTTGACAAAGGCGAAATATAAACACAGAAACCCCCGATTATCGCCAACGAGATAATCAAGAATTTGCCTAATTCATTCCATCTCAAAATTAGCTGCCCCCTTTAGTAAGTTCATCAAAACTTTTATAAACAAGCTACTCACAAAGAGTAACGTTTGTTTCAGTAACCAGATACTGCACCGGTTTATCATAATAATCTACTGGTATTTTACTGCATAACAGGGCATTATAAGTCACACCCATCAGCACAGCTTTATCAACCTGTGCCAAGAAGCGGTCATAATAACCTGCACCCATGCCTATTCGGTTGCCATTTTTAGCAAACCCAACTCCAGGTACCAATACCAAAGCTATTTCATGTGGATTTATCACAACATCTGTACCACTAACACTGCGGATTCCGTAACGGTCAAGTGATAACTGACCAAAACCTTCAAACCGCACCGCACAAATCTCTGTTTCTGAAATTATCTGCGGAACACAAACCGTTTTACCAGCGAGTCTAGCCTGCTCTAAAACAATGTCTATATTCGGTTCGTTTCCGAATGCCAGATAACCAAAAATGACGTCAGCATGACGATATTGTGGCGAAAGCATAATATTTGCACAGATTTTTTTGCTCCAGCGGTCAACCTGATCCCTAGAAAGCTGATTGCGCAAAGATTTTAACTCCTTGCGCAATTGTTGTTTCTTCATTATTTTTCTGCCATTTCCTGCTTAACGGGATCTTGAAAAGCACTGATAGCGGAACGTGCAAAATCAACTTCCACGTCTTCAGCCAGCTTTAAGGTAACCTTTTTTTCACTGATAGCGGTAATCACACCAAACATACCGCCAATAGTCACTACTTTATCGCCTTTTTTCAAAGAATCAAGCATTCTCTGACGTTTTTGTTGTTCTTGTTTCTGAGGACGATACAGCATAAAATAAAAGATACCGCCCATTAAGATAAACGGCCAGATCGCATTGATCATCGCCATAGTATCTCCACCTTGCATGGGAACACCTCCTTCATAATTCTCCCCTATCTGGGATTATATTCGCCATAAAAACGAAAAATCCTGTTTTAGCCTCGATAATTTTCTAAAAATCTTTCGCGCAACTCAGGGAAAGTATCACTGGCAATAGCAGAACGAATCTGCTTTGTAAAATCAAGCAGAAAATGTAGATTGTGAATCGTAAGCAGCCTCAGAGCAAACAACTCTTCTGCCTTAAACAGATGCCTGATATAGGCCCGTGAAAAATTACGGCAAGTATAACAGCCGCAGCGTTCATCAATAGGACGAAAATCCTCAGCATATGCTGCATTCCGTACAACCAGCCGTCCTTCTGGGATCATTGCTGTACCGTTACGCGCTACCCTTGTTGGAAATACACAGTCAAACATATCGACACCCAGGTTTACTGCCTCTACTATACAGTCTGGGGTTCCAACTCCCATTAGATAACGGGCTTTATTCTTTGGCATATGCTCAGTTGTTTGGTTTAAAATGTCATACATCAGCGGCTTAGGTTCACCAACACTCAGTCCACCGATTCCATAACCAGCAAAATCCATTTCCGTCAGCTGATCAGCACTCATTTTTCGAAGTTCCGGATACATTCCACCCTGAACAATGCCAAACATAGATTGGTCTTCACGGGTATGTATATCTAAACAGCGTTTGGCCCAACGCGTAGTTCTCAGAGTTGATTCTTTTGCATAATCAAAATCAGCCGGATAAGGAATGCATTCATCAAAAGCCATTGCTATATCGGCGCCTAATGCTTCCTGTACTTCTGTGGCTATCTCTGGCGACAGAAATTTTTTTGAACCGTCAATATGCGACCTGAATGTCACACCTTCTTCTTTGATTTTTCTCATGGCTCCCAAACTGAAAACCTGAAATCCACCGCTGTCTGTCAGCATCCCCCGGTCATAACGCATAAAATTATGCAAACCTCCGGCTTTCTTGACCAATTCGTGGCCAGGCCGTAAAAACAAATGATAAGTGTTAGACAAAATAACCTGACTGCCCATAGCATATAATTCTTCTGGCGCTAATGTTTTTACGGTCGCCTGTGTTCCAACAGGCATAAACATCGGCGTATCAAAAGTTCCGTGTGGAGTATGTAATTTACCTAATCGCGCGCCGCTCCGACTGCACTCTTTTATTAATTCATATGTAACTGCGTGCATAAATTCTCCTAAAAATTATTTATTCAAATCAGTAATAAACATAGCGTCACCAAAAGAAAAGAAACGATAATGTTCGCATACAGCTTCAGCATAAGTCGACAGCATAATCTCACGTGTTGACAGGGCTGATACCAACATCAAAAGCGTGCTCTGCGGCAAATGAAAATTAGTTATCAATGAATTTACCAGTCGAAAGCGATATCCAGGATAAATAAAGATATTTGTCCAGTTCCCGCCAGCTTTAATCACACCACTTTCACCCGCAGCTTCTAAAGTACGTACCGCAGTAGTTCCTACAGCAACGATACGCCGACCTTCAGCTTTAGCCTTATTAATAGCTTCAGCCGCTTCAGGTGAAACAGAGTAAAACTCTCTGTGCATCACATGATCTTTGATGTCATCAACACTGACAGGGCGAAAAGTCCCAAGACCAACATGCAGTGTTACAAAAACCTCTTCGCAGCCAATATCCCTAATCTTTTGCAAAAGTTCTTTGGTAAAATGCAATCCGGCAGTTGGTGCTGCAGCACTGCCATTCTCTCTTGAATAGACTGTTTGATAACGTTCCTTATCTTCCAGTGGTGCCGTAATATACGGAGGCAGCGGCGTTTCACCCAAACGATCCAAAATCTCTTCGAATACGCCATTATAATAAAAACGCGCTATTCTTCCGCCAAAATCCGTATCAGCAATAATATCACAGGACAAATCATCACTAAATTTTATTTTTGCCCCAACGCGCAGTTTGCGACCAGGTTTAACCAAAACTTCCCAATCCGTACTATTTAAACGTGTCAGCAAAAATACCTCAACTCTTGCACCAGTATCCTTCACGCCATGCAGACGTGCCGGAATAACACGTGTATCATTAAAAACCAGTAAATCATCATGCCGCAAATATTCACATAAATCATAAAAATGTCTGTGTTCTATTGTTCCCGTATTTTTATCTACAACAAGCAATCTTGAGTGATCGCGCGGTTCCAACGGATACTGCGCAATCAATTCCTGCGGCAATTCATAAGTAAAATCTTTTACCTGCATCTTAATCTCCGGTTTCAGTAAATTTTTTCAACCCTGGTATCTGTATAATAATGAGTTAAAATTTCTTTATAATAGTCCCTGCTGCGTGGCGGCGCACTATTTGCCATCCCACGTGCTCCCCACTGGGAAAGCCCCAGTCCGGACCCCTGCCCACGACCTTTAAAAGTTACCATCTCACCTTTTTCACCGCTGACAAAATGCAGATCCTTTAAAATATCTTTAAAACTAATACTACGTTCGCTGACTTTTATCGGGACTTCCTTCCTGCCGATTTCTATTCCATAAGGATTTTCAATAGGAATCTCAATAGAATTTGGTACAGGACGATTGACTTCCACTTCAAAAAAAGTACTGTTGAGCCCTAATATTTCCTGCACCTGCTGTCCTGTAAAAAGAAATGTCCCGCCGCTGCCGCTGAATAGCATTTCCTGCACCCGTCCGCTGGCAGTGCGATCATTTCCAAACATTTTGCTACTGCCTTCCAGCGGTGATAAACGTATGCTTTCAAGTTTGCCGACAGCATATCCACGCGTCGATAAACGTCGTTCGATCTCACTTGCAGGCAAAGCTTTTTCCCAGTTATACATAGGTGCATCCCAGTCGTAATCCTTCACACTGCGCAGATAAGGTACATATCTGCCCCACACATCGCGGCTGTTTTCCGTCTGCCCGCCACCACTTTGGTGATAAACAGCTTCAATTGGCTGCCCGTTATAAGTGACTACCATTCCCGCTGTGACATCGACCAGTTTATTAATAGCCTGTTTTTCTGTTGTCAGTCCATAATAATCCTGCCCTTCTTCACTGGCTTTCAGATCATAACCTAAACGACTGCGGTTTCCAAGCCTGTTATAAGCCAGCGACCTTGCTGCTACAGCCTGGGCCTTAATTGCCTCATCAGGGAAAATCACAGGTATTTCTTCGCCCACAACACTATATAAATACTGCTCTAACGGCAGTACATTGACCACATCTAAAGTCTTTCCGTCAGCGGAAATACGTACCTCAAAGCTTCCACGGTAAGCTTTTTTATTTACTTCAATGGGCTTGCCATTTTCTTTTACCACAAAACGTAACGTTTTGGCGCCAAACTTCCGCGCACCCAAATTGACAGTACCACCCTCAGCATTTACAAAATACCTATCCGGTTTCAAAACCATTTCCTCTCCGGTATCCGGTACTCTTACCATCAGTTCATCCTCACAGCTAAGCTCAGCTGCAAACTGACCATGTACGACAGCAACAGCAATATCAGGCGATGAAGCCATTACTATGCCACAATTGATACAGAATACCCATGCGACAAGCAGCAGCAGTTTTTTCATGAGGACGCTCCCTTCTCTAAAACTAGTCTAACTTTACCTTAGGCTTCTTCTCATAACGGTCCCTTTCACTGAATACGCAGCCACAGTATGGCTGACGATATAACTCCAGCTCTAGGCTTATATCAACACCACGCTGATAACCTTTGCGAAAATCCTCATAGTAAAACGGGATATCAAATTCCTTCCCAGCTTCTTCAGCCATTTGTATGATCAGTTCATGCTTCTGATACGGACTGACTAATAAAGTCGTTGAGAAAGCATCATAACCATTTTCTTTGGCATACTGAGCTGCATAACGCATCCGCACTCTGTAGCAGTAAGCGCAGCGTATTACAGGTTCATCCAGCATCCCTTGCACACAAGTTTCCAGAGGGTAACTTTTATCTACAATCAGCTTATAACGTTTTTTCTCGCATAACTCTCGTAAAGCATTTAATCGCCGTTTAAATTCCTTATATGGATGGATATTTGGATTAAAATACAAAATATCAAAAGCCTTGCCGTCAACCAACAGCTTCTCTGCAGGATAGCATGCACAAGGTCCGCAGCAGGCGTGCAATAGCAGTTTCATCACATCATCCCTTTTCCGGGAAAGGCACTCCCAAATAACGATACGTTTCACGTGTGGCAATCCGCCCCCGCGGTGTACGCTGAAGCAGCCCCAATTGCATAAGATATGGCTCAATTACATCCTCAATAGTATCTGTTTCCTCACTTACTGCAGCCGCAATGGTTTCAATACCAACAGGTCCACCGCAAAATGTTTTAACAATCGTTTGAAGAATGCGTCGATCATTGCGGTCAAGGCCATAACGATCAACCTCTAAGCGTGCTAAAGCTTCATCTGCCATTTGTCCAGTAATAACCGCAGCACCTGACACCTGTGCAAAATCGCGCACGCGCTTTAACAAACGATTCGCTACACGCGGAGTTCCGCGACTGCGGCGTGCAATTTCCTCTGCTCCGTCAGCAGCGATCTCAACACCTAAAATCTCAGCAGCACGTGTAATAATAAACTGTAATTCATCAGGCTTATAAAATTCCAGCCGGCACTGTACACCAAACCGATCACGTAAAGGAGCCGCAATGGCTCCTAAACGTGTCGTAGCACCAATAAGCGTAAATTTTGGCAAATCTAACCGCACGCTGCGCGCACTCGGGCCTTTACCGATAATGATATCCAAAGCATAATCTTCCATGGCTGAGTACAAGATTTCTTCCACTGTTTTGGATAAGCGGTGAATCTCGTCAATAAAAAGCACGTCATTATCACCTAAATTAGTCAAAATCGCTGCCAGATCACCCTGTCGTTCAATAGCAGGGCCTGACGTAACACGAATATTAACATTCAATTCATTGGCAATAATATTTGCTAATGTGGTTTTCCCCAGACCAGGCGGCCCAAATAAAAGCACATGATCTAGCGCTTCTTTCCTGTCGGCAGCAGCCTTGATGAATACTTCCATATTCTGTTTTACCTGATTCTGCCCGATATATTCGGCCAGGCGGCGAGGACGCAGGCTGTATTGCCATACATCGGCGTCCTGCTCCTGTCCGGTAATAATTCTTTCTTCCGGCTGCATTATTTCCTCCCGGCAAACAATTTGAGAGCCTGCTTAATAATTACCTCACTGCTAAGTTCTGCATAATTCGGAATCTGTTTTAAAGCAGGCATGATTTCCGAATTAGAGTATCCTAAAGCACACAATGCTTCAATAGCTTCATCCATAGCAGCACTACCGCCGCCAAATGCAGTATCGGCAAAACCGCTGTCGCTGTCACCGCCTATACCGCCTACTTTATCTTTTAATTCTAAAAGTAACCGTTCAGCGGTCTTTTTACCAATCCCTGGCAACTTTGTTAAAACCTTAAGGTCACGGCTTTGCACTGCCAGATAAAAATCATCCGGCTTAACGGCAGACAAAATGCCTAATGCAACCTTAGGACCAACACCGCTGACCCCAAGAAGAAGTAAAAATAAATTATAGTATTCCTGATTCAGAAAGCCAAACAGTAAAATAGCATCCTCGCGCACAGCCATATAAGTGTGCACTCTAGCTTCCATTCCTACAGCAAGTTGTCCCAAATGAGCCGCAGGCATAAAGACCCTGTAGCCAACACCGCTGTTAGTTTCCAACAAACAATATTCATTTGCCAGATAGGCCACCTTTCCTTTAATTGATCCAATCATTTACTTCAACTCCTGCCATCGTCTTGTCGCTGCCGTATGCAATCCGCAAATCGCCACTGCCAAAGCATCAGCGACATCATCTGGTTTAGGTTTTGTACGAATATTCAAGAGCTTCTGCACCATAAAAGTCACCTGCTCTTTGTTAGCGCCGCCATAACCTACAACAGCCTGCTTGATCTGCATCGGTGTAAATTCCGTGATCTGGATACCGCGGTTAGCTGCTGTCAAAAGTGCCACACCGCGAGCCTGACCAACGCTTATTGCTGTCGTTACATTGCGGTTAAAAAACAATTGTTCCACACTCATCACATCCGGACGATATTCATCCAATAAGACGCTCAGTTCATCGTAGATTTTTTTCAACCTGAGTTCAGGCAGCATATCCTTATCCGTAAACACAGCTCCATAATGGATAGGAGTCAGTTTATTTCCTACCATTTCCACCAGGCCAAAGCCGCAGATAGCAGTACCAGGGTCAATTCCAATTGCCAGCATCTCTTCGTGCTCCCTCCTGATTATGATAGAAAGCAGGCAGGCCTTGGTGAGCCTGCCTGTCGCACAATTTATTCTTCGTCTTCTTCCGGCAGGTCTGCGTTTGTATAAACATCCTGCACATCGTCTAAGTCCTCCAATGCCTCAAGCATTTTCCTGACTTTAACAACGTCTTCGTCAGACAGTTCTGCCATTGTGTCAGGGAGCATTGCGATCTCAGACATCATGACTTCGATATTATTATCAGCAAGAGCTTTTTCAACAGCATCAAAATCCTCAGGCTCGGTAACTATCTCAAAACCTTCTTCCTCAGCTTTAACATCTTCAGCACCTGCCTCTAACGCTATCAACATCAAATCATCTTCCGTATAGCCGGCTTCACTGTCGATACTAAAAACGCCTTTGCGTTTGAACATCCAATTTACACAACCAGTCTCGCCCATGTTCCCACCGTATTTAGAAAATACGTGACGAACATCGGCAGCAGTACGGTTACGGTTATCAGTCAAAGTGCTTACCATTACAGCAACACCAGCAGGACCATAACCTTCGTAAGTAATTTCCTCATAATTAGAAGCATCTGCAGCACCCTGCCCTTTTTGGATAGCGCGCTGAATGTTATCTTTAGGAACATTATTGGCCTTAGCTTTTGATAAAGCCAATTTCAATTTCATATTGCCGGTAGGGTCAGGGCCACCCATTCTTACCGCAATCGTAATCTCGCGGCCGATTTTGGTAGTAATCTGACCGCGTGCTGCGTCAGCTTTACCCTTTTTGTGTTTGATGTTTGCCCATTTCGAATGTCCGGACATTGTCATATTCCCCCTAAATCTTTAAACCTTACAAATCGCAAGATATTTTTACCATAATATTATACTATAGAGCCATTATTTATTCAAACTATTTTCGATGCCACTATTTAACATTAAGATATATAAAACGCAGCCGAAGTCATCCTCGGCTGCGTTTTCAATTGATCACTATGCTTACAGCACAATATTTTTCGCATTAGCTAAAGTATCTCTTGCTTCAGCTATCAATCTTTCCATCACTTCAGCACAAGGCAGAATGTCGTTTAAAACGTTCAGACTTTGCCCTACTAAAACAGCTCCGTGGACAATATCGCCTTCCACCGCACCCAAACGGTTAGTTCCCGTAGCAAAATCGTTTAATTCCTGCTGCGGCGCACCGCTGCATTCTTTTTCCAAATATTCTTTGGTAAACTCATTTTTCAGGCAACGCACAGCATTATTGCGCGAAAAACCAGTTACAGCAGAATCAGTATCAGTAGCCTTAATAATGGCTTCTTTAGCTTTAGGATGGGTAGGACATTCGTCCGTCAGAATAAAACGTGATCCCATCTGTACACCGTCAGCCCCCATCATAAGCGCTGCCGCAATTCCACGTCCATCTGAAATACCACCTGCTACCAAAACCGGTACTTTTTTGATTAGCGGCAGTACGTTTGTCATTAAAGCCATAGTAGTTTGCTGACCTATATGCCCGCCACCCTCCATACCTTCGATGACCATGGCATCAACACCTGCTTCTTCAACACGCTTTGCCAATTTGACACTTGGAACTACAGGAATAACTTTAATTTCTGCAGCATGAAATTTTTCGATATGAGGAACAGGATTTCCAGCGCCCAAAGTTACAAAGGCAACTTTTTCTTCACAAACCACATCAATAATCTCTGCAATATTAGGAGCCATCAGCATGATATTGACGCCGAAAGGTTTAGCGGTCAAATCTTTGGCTTTTCGGATTTCATCGCGGGTCCACTCTACAGTGCGGCCACCTGTAGCAATAATACCAGCGCCGCCGGCATTGGAAACAGCAGCTGCCAGATTTGCATCTGAAGTCCAGGCCATGCCACCCTGAATGATAGGATACTTGATTCCTAAAAGCTCAGTGATCTTTGTTTTCATATATCACACCTCTTAACTTAAATTTTATTATGTAAACCTGTTGCTTTTATATTATATAATAATCTTCTGTTCCTTGGCTACCTAAAAAGTCCCTTATCCTGTAAAAAAACGGTGAAATCATGGCTTACACAATTATCTGTTAAATTGACATTTTTCGTAAAATACCGTAAAATTTTTTTAATATCCTTATACTTGGATAGACAGACAGATAAAAGAGACATTTAAGGGAAAGAGGTTATTAAAATTATGCGTAGTGAAGAAGTAAAGCTTGGTTCAACCAGAGCAGCTCACCGCTCTTTATTTTATGCGATGGGTTACACCGAAGAAGACTTAAAAAAACCGCTTATCGGCGTAGTTAACGCCCAAAACGAAATAATCCCCGGACATATGCACCTCGACCAGATTGCCAAAGCTGTTAAACATGGTATTTTAGCTGCTGGCGGAACTCCGATCGAATTCCCTGCAATCGGTATCTGCGATGGCATTGCCATGGGCCATAACGGTATGAAATATCCTCTCGCCAGCCGCGAACTTGTAGCCGACAGTATTGAAGCTGTAGCTAACGGTCACGCGTTCGACGGTCTTGTACTCATTCCTAACTGTGATAAAATCGTGCCGGGTATGCTTATGGCAGCCGCACGTCTTAATATTCCCGCAATCGTTGTCAGCGGCGGGCCTATGCTTCCCGGACGTCTTAACGGAACCGACATCAGTGTTTCCACTGTTTTTGAAGCCGCCGGTCGTTTTGAAGCAGGAAAAATCGACAAAACAGAACTCAGCATCATCGAACATGCCGCATGCCCAGGCTGCGGCAGCTGTTCTGGTCTGTTCACTGCTAACACTATGAACTGCCTTACTGAAGTACTTGGTATGGGCTTACCCGGTAACGGTACTATACCAGCAGCTTACCAGGGTGCCCGTATCGCTCTTGCCAAACATGCAGGTGCTAAAATCATGGACCTTGTTGCTCAAAACCTGTGTCCGCGTGATATTATGACAATGGACGCTTTCGAAAATGCCATAACTGTTGATATGGCAATCGGAGGTTCTTCCAATACTGCCTTACATTTACCCGCGATTGCCCACGAAGCAGACTTAGAATTACCATTAGAATTATTTGATGAAATAAGCAAAAAAACTCCTTATCTGACTAAACTTAGCCCTGGTGGCAGCCATCATATCATTGACCTTAATGAAGCTGGCGGAATCAATGCCGTGATGCATGAACTCAGTAAACTCAACCTGATTCATAAGGGAGCAAAATCAGTAACAGGTCAGACTATGGGCGAAAATTTTGCTGATGCTGTTATCACCCGTCCTGATGTTATTCACAGCGTTGAGAATCCTTATCGCAAAACAGGCGG
>OGWT01002644.1_pt1 | contig 11992 bp, 10 predicted proteins | sample 1576101 | NCBI WGS metagenome assembly OGWT01 (sample SAMEA3541481, study PRJEB24748) | human gut metagenome | biome: human gut; feature: human-associated habitat; material: faeces | place: China | collected 2012 | reverse complement strand
GTCAGGCGAGCGCTGAGACGGTCAAACTGCGCGACGAGGCCGAGAAGCTCCGCAAGCAGATGGAAGACCAGCGCGAGAACACCATCAAGAAAGCCAAGGCGGACGCGCGCCGCATCATGGAGCAGACGCGCCGCGAATCCGAGAGCATCATCGCGGATTTGAAGCGCATGAAGAAGGGACAGCAGAACCCCGACGCGCAGGTGAACGCGATTCGCCGCCGCATCGAGAACAACGTGGACAATCTGTCCGAGGGCTTGCTGCAAAAGGTGGATACCGGGCTGCCGCCGAAGGAAGTCCGCAAGGGCGACACGGTGGAAATCCTCACCATCGGCAGTCAGGGTACGGTGCTTGCCCCCGCCAACGCCAAGGGCGAGGTGGAGGTGCAGGCGGGCATCCTGAAGCTGAAGGTGAATATCAGCCAGCTTCGTCTGGTGAAGCAGCAGGACAAGCCGAAGCCCCAGCCGACGAGCGTACACCTGAAAACCGGCGCGATGGAACGCACGGTGCGGATGGAATGCGACGTGCGCGGCATGGCGCTCGATGAGGCGATTATGACGGTTGACCAGTATCTGGATCAGGCGATTCTGGCGGGGATGGGCGAAGTGAGCATCATCCACGGCAAAGGCACGGGCGTTTTGCGCAGCGGCATTCAGCAGCATTTGAAGCATCATATGCATGTGGCGAGCTGCCGCTTGGGCGTCTATGGGGAAGGGGAGAGCGGAGTCACGATTGTGACGCTGAAATAATCCTGCTAAGCGAGGATTTTTTCATCAGGCGCAGGGGTTTCGCCTCTGCGGAGGCGACCAGAGGGCAGTGGAAACAGACGAAGTCTGCGATCGCCCTCTGGACTCCTTCGGCGTGTCCTCTCCCATGTTTCTTGACTTGTATTGTTACTTAGGGTGACGAAGGGTACACAAACTAATAGTAGCCCCGATAAAGCTCAATAAACTTAGATGGGGGCGAAGCAGTCCAGAGGGCGACCGCAAAGCCCTCTGGTCGCGCCCGCAGGCGCGAAACCCCTGCTTAATACTATTTCCAGATTCACCTGCGCCATCTGCTTGCGCCTTTTCCCTTCTGGCGTCCGCTCATTCCACTTAGCGTAGCGCTGCTACGCTGCGTTTCATTCACGTTAGCCAGAATGAAAAATTCGCGGCGCATCTTGGCGCATTCTTATCTGGAAATAGTATAACACGCGGAAATTGCATGAAGAAGTCACCAACTCAATCGCGCGAATGGGAGTCCAGAGGGACGAAGTCCCTTTGGTGGGTTCAAGGGGCGAAGCCCCTTGCGGAGGTGTTTTATGAAAGAGAAGCCGTATATTCTCGTGGTCGATGATGACCCGAATATTGCGAAATTGGAGCAGCTGTATTTGGAGAAGGCGGGGTATGAGGTGAAGACGGTCGGGCGCGGGGATGACGCGATGACCGAGTTCCGCAAAATGCCGCCGGATTTGATGCTGCTGGACGTGATGATGCCCGGCATGGACGGCTGGCAGGTGCTCAAAGCCGTGCGGAAGTCCTCGAACATCCCGATTATTATGGTCACGGCAAGGGACGAGACGTTCGACAAGGTGCTGGGGCTGGAGCTGGGCGCGGACGACTACATCACCAAGCCGTTTGACAGCAAGGAGATGGCGGCGCGCGTCAAGGCAGTGCTTCGCCGGACGATGGGGCAGACCGAGGAAGAGGAAGAAACGGCGGATGACACGCTGTCCTTCCCCGGACTGACAGTCAGTTTGAGCCGCTACGAAGTGTTCTACGAGGGCAAGAAGCTGGAGATGCCGCCGAAGGAACTGGAAGTGCTGTACTTCCTTGCCAGCCACGTCAACCAGCTGTTCACGCGCGGTCAGCTGCTTGACCAAGTGTGGGGCTTTCAGGTGGAAGTCGAGAGCCGGACGGTGGATGTGCACGTCAAGCGCCTGCGGGATAAGCTCGTGGGCTGCGAAAAATACGGCTGGCGCATCCAGACCATCTGGGGGCGCGGGTACAAGTTTGAGGTTATAAAGTAGGACTATTTTCTGCATTCGTCTGAGCCATCTGCTCGCGCCTTGGCTCATTCTCATTTGTAAATAGTAAGAGGCGGGAAACATCATGTTTGGTCGGATTATGGCGGTGGTTGTGGCGGTGATTGTGCTGCTGACAAGCGTGCTGTCGGGGCTGGGGCTGTATACGCTCACCAGCCGCCAGACGGCAATTCGGCAGGAGAACCTGCGGGCGGAGGCGCGCGAGATTGCGTATCTGGCGAGCCTGTATTCCGGCGGCAGCAGCACCTACACGCTCGGCACGTCGCTGTTTTCGGGCAGCGCGCAGAATACCGTGGCGCTCAAGCACCTCCGCTGGAAGGCGGCGCAGGTGTACGACGAGTACGGCGCGTATATCGCGATTGTCGACCGCTCTGGGCAGGTGATGGACAACATGGCCGTCACCTACGAGAAGAATCCCGATTTCGCCAAGACGCTTAACGGCAAGGATATCTACGAAGCGCTGCTGACCATCATCGGCGGCGACGAAATCAGCATCCGCCGTCAGGTTGATGGCGACTGGTACTTCACCGTCGGTGTTCCGTTCGTGTCGGGCGGGCTGGTGCGCGGCGCGGTGTTCATCCAGACGCCCGCGCAGGAAATTGAAGTGCGCGCGGGGACGCTGCTGCTGCCGGTGCTGGGGGTTGTACTGGGTTTCTGCATTCTGGCGGGCGGGGCGCTGCTGCTGTATCTGCGGCGGATACTCCATCCAATCAGCGTGCTGTCCGGCGCGGCGAAGGCGATGTCCGAGGGGAATTTCTCCGTCCGCGCGCCGGAAGGCAAGGCGACTTGCCCCGAAATCGCGGAACTGAGCGCGTCGTTCAATACGATGGCGGAGAAGCTGTCGCAATTGGAGGAGAGCCGCCGCGAGTTTGTCGCGAACGTCTCCCACGAGCTGCGAAGCCCGATTACCGCGATTTCCGGCTACGTCGAGGGAATGCGCGACGGCACGATCGGGCAGGAGGACTATCCGCAGTACCTGACGATTGTCTCCGACGAGACGACGCGACTCAAAAACCTCATCGGCGACCTGCTCAAGCTCTCCCGCTTGGAGAAGGATAACGCGGCGCTGAACAAGACGAATTTCGACATCTGCGAGCTGCTTTCGCGCGTGCTGCTGCACCGCACAGGCGACTTGGAGGCGAAGAAGATGGACGTGGAATGCGACTTCGCCCCCGAACCCTGCATGGTGAGCGCGGACGAAAGCCGCATCGAGCAGGTGGCGGTCAATCTGCTGGACAACGCCATTAAGTTCACGCCCGACGGCGGTGTGATTCGCATGAGCGTGCGCGTGAATCAGGGCATTTGCACCGTCATCGTGCAGGACAACGGCGTGGGCATTTCGCCGGAAGACCGCCCGCACGTCTTTGAGCGCTTCTACACGGCGGATAAGGCGCACACGTCCGGCAAAGGCACGGGGCTGGGACTGAGCATCTGCCAGCGCATCATGGAAATGCACGGGCAGAAGATTACGCTGATGGACACCGGCGACGAGGCGGGCGCGGCGTTCGCGTTCACGCTGGACTGCGCGAAGTAAGAAAAACACGAAACAAATTGCAAGAGCTTGGGAAAACGGATGAAAAAATGCGCACGAAATTCAATAAACCCTTATCATTGTTTGATATAGTGCAGGAAAATGCGCATTTTGCTTGCCAAGATGGACGGAATACGCTATAATGGCAGCAAGGAAACATAAGACGGCAGCGCGCGCTGTCAGCAAGGATGGGCAGAAGAATGCGGGAACTTGCACAGATCCGGCAGGAGTTGGATGAAATCGACCGGGAGATGGTAAAGCTGTTCGAGCGGCGGATGACGCTCTGCCGGGAAGTGGCGCGGACAAAGCTGGTGCAGGGGAAGCCTGTGCTGGATGCCAGCCGCGAAGCGCAGGTGCTGGAAAGCCGCGCGGCTATGCTGACGGATGCATCACTGGTGGAGGCAGTGCAGGCGCTGTACCGGGAGATGATGGCGCTCAGCCGCCAGGAGCAGGAAAAGCTGCTTCGGGAGGCGAACCATGCTTAATCGACACGTCTACATCATCGGGATGCCGGGCAGCGGCAAAAGCTCTTTGGGCCGCCGTGTCGCCAGCAACCTTGGTCTGCCCTTTATCGACACCGACCAGCGCATTGAGCAGTCTGTCGGCTGCTCCACCAGCGACATTTTCGCCCACTACGGCGAGCAGGCGTTCCGCAACGCGGAGACGAATATGCTCATTGAACTGTCGCGGGAGCAGGGAAGCATCGTATCCACCGGCGGCGGCTTGGTGCTGCGCGACGTGAACCGCGAAATCATGCGGAACACGGGCGTGATTGTGCTGCTGGATCGTCCGCTGGAGGAAATCATGGGCGACATCAAGCTCAACCGCCGCCCATTGCTGGCACAGAAGGGGCTGGGTGAAGTGGAACGGCTGTACCACGAGCGGATTGACCTCTACCGCAAGGCGGCGGACGCGACGCTGGACAACAGCCATGGTTATCAGGCAGGCATGTATGGGCTGCAGAAGCTCATCACAACCATGTTCAACATTTACGCATGATGCTGTTCCCGGCTGGATGGGCTGCAAATTTCCAATCGGAAATAGTGATAACGGATGTACAGGCATCCATGATGAAAGGTGAACGCATTGAAAACCCTAATCGTGTTTTACTCCCGAACGGGCCGTACCGCGTCTACGGCGCGCAGGCTGGCACATGAAATGGAAAATACATCGCGGCTGGAAATCGTGCCGATGGCGTATCGAGGAACGGCGCGGGAAAAACTGCATTACCTATACTGCACCTTGACACGAAAAGAAATGGAAATCGACCTGTATAATGTCGATTTTGCGAAATATGATCGCATTGTTCTGATGATTCCCGTTATCTGCGGCATGATGAGCGCGCCGATGCGCTCGTTTATCCTGCAGGAAAAGGGAAATTTGAAGAACGTAGAGTATATCATCATACACAAGGGGCTGAAAGCGCGTCAGCCGGGGCTGGTTCGCTGGCTTGACCGCCATATCGGGCAGAAGCACCTGGCCTGTTCGAGCATTTGGCAGCAGGGAAAGCACGAACTCCACATCACCTATGTGGATGGCGAAAGCGTGCTGAAGCAGCGGAAATAACCCAAAACTTTGGGGGGAAAAAAGCAGCGATGATGGACTACCAGTTTGACCTTGTCGGCAAAATCGGCTCGATGGCGCTGATTCGCAAAGAGGACAAGGATATTGACTACAACATCTTTTCCCGGCTGGGCGCGGAACTCAAGCCCGGCATGATTTGGGTCACGTCCGGCGCGACGGAAATCGGGCGGCTGGACTACCTGAAGCGTACCGGGTGCGAACTCTGCGGCAGCGACGACGAGATAAAGGCGGATTATGCCGCACAGGGGCAGAGCATCCTGATGCAGAACTACCGGCAATTCATCCATCAGGAGTACGGCGTGCGGCAGCTGCTGGTGGAGCACACGCACTTCAACGACCCGGAGAAGCGCGAGCATATCCGGCGGCTGCTGATTCGCGCGGCGCAGCAGAAAACAATTCCGATTGTCAATTACAACGACCCTGTCAGCGACGAAGAGAACCGCAAGATGGAATTAGCCATCCGCCGCAGCCACGGCGACCAAGTGGTAGAGTGCGTGGATAACGACGAGACGGCGGCGGTGATTGCAAACCTCGTCCATGCGAAAAAGCTGGTGCTGATGACCTCCACCGAGGGCATCTACCGCGATCCCGCCGACCCCAAAACGCTGGTGGAGCAGGTGACGGCGAAAAGCATGGAAGAGTTGGAGGAGAAGGTGCGGCAGCTGCAGGAAAGCTGCGTCGGGGCGTCCCGCGCGGGGGCGAACGGCGCGAAAGCCAAGCTGGAATACGCGCTCAAGTCCGCCCGGCAGGGAACGATGGTCATCATCGGTCATGCGCGCCATCGGCTGAGCGATTTGGTGGAGGGGCGCGTGGCGTGCACCCGCATCGGATTGGAGTAAAACACAATGACCTTGCAGGATACGGTTCGATATTTCATCGAGGAAACAAAGATTCTGCCCTGCCTGTCCGTGACGTGCGGAGGGGCGGGGCTTTGTGTTCAGGCGCGCGGCGGCGTCATCAACGAGCAGGGCACGCCGGTTTCGGACAGGACACTGTTTGATTTGGCGAGCCTGACGAAATTGTTCACGGGGCTGCTGACCATGCGGCTCTGGGAAGAAGGCAAGCTGGATTTAACCCGCCCGGTGACGGACTACGCGCCGCAGTATCGCTATCTGTCGGACATGCCGGTGGAAAAGGTGCTGGGGTTTGAAATCGGCTTGACAACCCCAGAGCGCATCGACACGCAAAAAACGCCCGAAGCCGCGAAACAGCAGCTCTGGGCGGTGCAGCCGGGGGAAATCCGCGGGCGTGCGTATTCCGACATCCACGCCATGGTCATCCGGGACGTGATTGAAGGCGCGGCGCAAAGCAGCTACGGCGCGGAACTGACCCGCTGCATCCTGCGTCCGCTGGAAATGGCGGAAACGTTTCTGCATGTGCCGGAAGAACGCAGAGCGGACTGCATCTCCTGCCGCGGCGAACACCGCATTGAGCAGGGAAAACACATCCTGCGCACCGATGCGCAGCCGGGCATCCCGCATGACCCGAAGGCGGCGAAGCTGTATCCCGAAATCATGGGACACGCCGGGCTGTTCTCCACGCAGGGCGACATGGTGAAGTTTGCGCAGGGCGTTCTCCGTCAGCAGGTCATCAGCAAAAAGGCGATTCGCGTCATGGCGCGCAACCGCACGGGCTTCCGCCGCGCAGACGGGACGTATCAGCAGTATCTCGGCGCGCTGTGCTACGTCAAGCACCCGGTACAGTATTTCAGCGAAATCCCCGCCTACGAGAGTGACGAAGCGATTGGCTTGGCGGGCTTCACCGGGCAGCACATGTCCATCGACATTGGCACGGGCGTGTTCACGCTGTTTCTTGGCAACCGCGTGATGAACCGCCTGACGGTGCTTGTGCCTGAAGCGGGAAAGTCACTGACGGATTACGGCCTGCAGGCGGACGGGCGCGGCAGCATCGTCTGGGACGACGGGACGCGGGTGGTCTCCTCCGTCAATTATGTGCATCAGAAGGATGCGCACTTTCATCAGGCGGTGGCGGACACTTTGGGACTTCCGGTGTGGCGCAGAGCGGGCACGGCATGCTCATAAGCCCCGTCAGCGCCTGCGCACCGGGGGCACTCATCGGTGCGGGCATCACGCCGGTGAAGTCGGTCGGGCTGACGGCAGTATCGGGGAAGAGCGACTCGTCGCCATCGATGGGAAAGAGCGGTGTGGGCTTCGATTGCAGAAAATCGCGTTTTTCGGACAAAACTGTTCACCTCCACGGAGACAGCGTGTGCGGAAAACGCGCTTTTTATGTGGTGAAATCGTGAACAATCCTTGAAATTTCAGGAAAACAGGCGTGGAACGCTTGCATTTTCGCGAGAATATGATATACTGGTTATGGTCAAAGATAGTCAGAATTCGAGGCGAAAGATATGCGACTAAGTGACTCTATCGAGACTTTTATCAAGACGCTTCTGGCGGAAGATGAGCCGGAGGTGGAACTGAAGCGAAACGAACTGGCGGAATATTTCGGGTGCGCGCCGAGTCAAATCAATTATGTGCTGGCGACACGCTTTTCCCCCGACCACGGATACCTGATTGAATCCCGGCGCGGCGGCGGCGGCTACATCCGCATCGTCCGCATTGTGCAGAGCGGCGCGCAGCAGCTGATGTACCTCATCAACGAGCGCATCGGCGACGCCATCGGGGAGGAGGAAGCGTCGCGCCTTGTGCAGCAGCTGACGGAGCAGAAGCTCGTCACGGCGCAGGAAGCCGCCCTGATGCGCGCCGCCATGAGCGCACAGGCGCTCGCCATCCCGATTCCCGACAGCATGAAGGACGCACAGCGCGCCCGCATCTTCAAGGCGATGCTGACCAGCATTGCACGGCAGAATCGGACGATGCCATAGGGGAACCAGCCCGGCTGCACAGCGCTATGCTGCATTGCGCAGCCGGACGAGTCCTGAGAACCCAGAAAGGAGCATTCCAACATGCTTTGCGAAGAATGCCATCAGAATGAAGCCGTCTACACCATCTCCGTGATGATGGGAGAAGCCATGACGCAGCGCCATTTGTGCGCCGACTGCATGGCGAAAATGAATATGAACATCGCCAGCGGCAACATGCAGAAGCTGCTCGGCGCGATTTTGAACGCCATCAATCGCGGCGAACAGCCCGAAGAAGGCGAAAAAGTGCCGGACGACCAGCCGGACATCACCTGCCCGCGCTGCCGTATGACGCTGAGCAAGTTCATCAAGACCGGGCGGCTTGGCTGCCCTGACTGCTATCAGGCGTTCGCGGCGCAGCTGCACCCGATGCTGCTGCAAATTCATGGGCGTGTACAGCACGCGGGGCGCAAGCCGCTGCAGTCCGAGACAGACCAGCGCAGCCGCTATGAGCAGGAAGAGCTGACGCGTCAGCTGCAATTGGCGGTCAATGCGGAGGATTACGAGCACGCGGCGGAAATCCGCGACCGCCTGCGCGCGCTGCTGGGGAAGGAGGAAGCCTGATGCAATCGGATATTGTGCTGTCCTCCCGCGTTCGGCTGGCGCGAAATTATGCGGATTTGCCCTTTGACCTCGCCAGCGAACCGGAACAGGCGGAAACCTGCATCCTGCGCACGCTTAGCGCACTGCGTCAAGCAGGGCTGGAGGAGCAGTACGACCTGCTCCGCCTGCGCGACATGAGCGACGTCAGCCGTCGCGCGATGGAGGAAAGTCACCTCGTCAGCCGCGACCTGCTGCGCAGCCCGGAAACCGCCGCCGTGCTTGTCAAGCGCGACAGCAGCGTCAGCATTATGATGAATGAGGATGACCACCTGCGCATTCAGGCGGTTCGCACGGGGGATGATTTGCTCAGCGCGGCACAGGCGTGTTTCTGTGTCGACGACGCGCTTTCGCGGCAGAACGAGTTCGCGTTCGACCAGCAGCTTGGCTACCTGACCGCGTTCCCGACCAATGCCGGCACAGGGATGCGCGCGTCGCTCCTGCTGCACCTGCCGCTGCTGACCCGCAGCAAACAAATGGGCAACGTCGGGCAAATGGTGGCGAAAGTCGGCTTGAACATCCGCGGTGTGTACGGCGAGGGAGCCGAAGCACTGGGCAACATCTACCAGATCAGCAATCAGGTGACGCTCGGCCGCACGGAGCAGGAGCTGATTACGACGGTAGAGGCCGTCGGGCAGCGGCTGACGATGATGGAGCAGAATCTGGAGGAAAAGGCGCTGACGACCGCGAAAATCGAAACGGAGGACGCGGTGCAGCGCGCATTCGGCATCCTGACCCATGCGCGGATTCTGCCGCGCGGCGAGTTCTACCAGATGTACAGCAATCTGCGCCTTGGTGCGACGATGGGGCTTTTGCCGCTGTCGGTGCAGAAGGTGGATGAGGTGCTGGATCAGGCGCAGGATGCGCACTTGTGCATCTATGCGGGCGAAACGCTGTCAGGGCAGGCGTTGGACGCCGCCAGAGCGGATCGGGTAAGGGAATTGCTGGGGGAGTAATTCCCTTATGATTCCTTTTCCAAGTTGATTTTTGGAAGTAACTTGATTTTTCGTGTAGCAGGGGGAATCGCCGCTGCGGCGGCGAAATCCCTGCATTAACACGCGAGAATAGCATGAGAGTGTCACCAACCCAATCGCGCGAAAGGGTCAAGGGACGAAGTCCCTTGCAGGGTGCAGGGGCAGCGCCCCTGCCGGAGTCCAGAGGCAGAGCCTCTGGCGCCTCCCTTTCGTACTGAAGGAGAGATGAGAATGGCAATATTCGGACAGTTTACGAAGCGCGCACAGCAGGTGCTGATGACGGCACAGGAATGCGCGACAAGGGAGGGGCAGCCGTATGTGGGCACGCTGCACTTCCTGTATGGACTGCTGGACGTGGGCGAAGCGCCGGAAAGCGTGACGCGCCATATCCAGAAGGAAGACGTGAAGCAGGTGCTTGACCAAATCGACGATGAGGTCAGTTTGCATCCGGGGCATGGGCCGGTGCAGATGACGCCGCGCGCGCGCCGGGTGCTGGACGGCAGCATCATCGAGAGCCGCCGCCTGGGGCAACTGTACGTCGGCACGGAGCATATGTGGCTGGGGATTCTGGCAAATCCGAACTGCAAGGCGGCGGAGCTGCTGGCGCACCGGGGCGTGGACGCATCGGAAGCACGCGAAGAACTGCTGGCGCGCATCCGCCAGCGCAAGGCGGAAACACCCACACCGCCGTTCGCCGCGATGGGCGATGGCAATGGTGATAACCGCCAGCAAGTGCCGCAGATGCCCCCGCCCCGCCGCAAGGATGACCAGAGCGCCCTTGCGCAGTACGGCCGCGACCTCACCCGCTGTGCCGAGAATGACGAGCTTGACCCCGTCATCGGCCGCGACACCGAAATCACCCGCCTGATTCAGATCCTGATTCGCCGCACGAAAAACAATCCCGTGCTGATTGGCGAGCCCGGCGTGGGCAAGAGCGCGGTGGTAGAGGGGCTGGCGCAGCGCATCGTGGCGGGCAATGTGCCGGATATGCTGATGGGCAAGCGCGTTGTGTCGCTGGACATCGGCAGTATGGTCGCGGGCAGCAAGTACCGCGGCGAATTCGAGGAACGGCTCAAGAACGTACTGTCCGAGATTCAAAAGGCGGGCGACGTACTGCTGTTCATCGACGAAATGCACACCATCGTCGGCGCGGGTTCTGCGGAAGGGTCGCTTGACGCGGCGAATATCCTGAAACCCGCCTTGGCGCGCGGCGAATTGCAGTGCATCGGCGCGACGACGCTCGACGAGTACCGCAAGCACATCGAGAAGGATGCCGCGCTGGAGCGCCGCTTCCAGCCTGTGCATGTCGGTGAACCGACGACCGAGGAGACACTCGCCATCCTGCATGGTCTGCGCGAACGGTACGAAAAGCACCATCAGCTGCACATCACCGACGAGGCGCTCGAGGCCGCCGTCACCCTCTCCGACCGCTACATTGCCGACCGCTATCTGCCCGACAAGGCAATTGACCTGATGGACGAGGCGTGCTCGCGCGTGCGCATTCAGGCGTACACCGCGCCGCCGGACGTGCGCAAGCAGGAGCTGGCGCTGGAGAAGGTGCTGGCGGACAAGAAGGAAGCCATTGCGCATCAGGACTACGAAACTGCCGCCCGCCTGCGCGACGAGGAACGCTGCCTGAAGGCCGAAATCGACCAGAAGCGCGAAGCGTGGAACGAGGGCAAGCCGAAGGTGGAGCTGTCCGTGTCGGAGGACGACGTGGCGGCGATTGTCTCCGGCTGGACAGGCATTCCGGTGACGAAAATGACGCAGAGCGAGAAGGAACGTCTGCTCCACTTGGAGGATGTGCTGCACGCGCGCGTGATTGGGCAGGACGAAGCCATCAGCGCAATTTCCCGCGCGATTCGCCGCGCCCGCGCCGGACTGAAAGACCCGAAGCGCCCGATTGGCAGCTTCATCTTCTTAGGCCCGACGGGCGTGGGTAAAACCGAATTGTGTCGGGCGCTGGGCGAAGCGATGTTTGGCGACGAGAGCGCCGTCATCCGCGTGGACATGAGCGAATACATGGAGAAGCACACGACCTCGCGGCTGGTCGGTTCGCCGCCCGGCTACGTCGGCTACGAGGAGGGCGGTCAGCTGACCGAAGCCGTCCGCCGCAAGCCGTATTCCGTCGTCCTGCTGGACGAGGTGGAGAAGGCGCACCCGGATGTGTTCAACATCCTGCTGCAAATTCTGGAGGACGGCCGCCTGACCGACAACACGGGGCGCACGGTGTCCTTCAAGAACACGATTATCGTCATGACCTCGAACGCGGGCGCACACGACATCGGCGAAGGGCGCGCGATGGGCTTCGGCTCGAAGGCGCTGGCGGACGCGACGAACTACAACGCCATGAAGGACGCCGTGATGAAAGCGGTGAAGGACGTGTTCCGCCCCGA
>OGWT01002634.1_pt1 | contig 12048 bp, 9 predicted proteins | sample 1576101 | NCBI WGS metagenome assembly OGWT01 (sample SAMEA3541481, study PRJEB24748) | human gut metagenome | biome: human gut; feature: human-associated habitat; material: faeces | place: China | collected 2012 | reverse complement strand
TGGACACGTTCTTGAACAGGTTGATCAGGTTTGCAGGTGCAAAAAAGTTCGGATGATCCGCAGCGCGTACAAAACTTTTCTCCTTCTTTCGGAATTCTTCCGCAGGAGGGACACGCTGACCGCATCTTCGAAGCTGCCGGGTTCTTTGATACGGTTTCTTCCGGCTTGATTTTTTTCGATTCCGTTTTTTTTGATTTGATTTTTTCCGGCTCAATTTTTCTTGAAATACTTTTCTTTGAAGCACTTTTCTCTTTAGAAACCATTCCCCACAGTGCAAATATAAGAATCAGAACATGAAGTGCTATCCACACCCACACAAATTCCATGCGAAGCGGCATTCCTGTCATCTGGCCGTTATAATCAACCTTGTTTTTCCATCCCCAGCTGAGTCGTTGCATTGACCACGCAAGACCTCCGTTTGTCACGATGGATAATACAATTGCCAGAACATAGGTCTTTTTTCCATTTAACAGCGTAACCAGAACTGATCCCACAAGCGTTACTGCCGCTGTTCCAATCAACCATGCGTTGATATTTTCAAAGACACTTTCCTGCATCAGTTTCCAGATCATCCCTCCGACAAAAGAGTCTCCTTCCTGGCTTTCCATTCCATAGAGAATCACATCGTAAAGCCGGATGGCATCATCTTTCCAGCCGATCATTCTGCAGAAATATAGTGGTATCGTACATAAAAACAGAATTACAATGACGTATTTTGCTTTTGTTTTCATCTGAAAATTCTCCTGTTCTGCTCTATTTTTATACTTCTTCGGATGGTTCCAGCACCATTTTGCTATCTGCTGTATCCATTTCCGAAAATAACTTTTTGCCTTTCAGATCGTAATAATCTGTCTTATCTACCTCGACATATTCCGACTCACCATCCACAGTCTCTTTTTCTTCCTCGCTGTATGTTACCTGCAGGATTCCATCACTGACCAGTTCTCCTTTTTTTCCATCCTCAACGGTATATAACAGATTCCCGCTTAAATCATACAATTCTTTCTGATCGATCAGTAATGTCTTATCTTCCATGGAAAAAGATTCTCCGGCAATCGGATCGGCAATTTCTTTCATGGTATCCGCATTGATCAGGCAGACATAAAACTCCGCATCAGCGCAAAAAAACGCAATAGCGCAGGCTGCACCCTGCTGGCTGTGGGCATCACCTTTGCTGTAATCTTCGGGCTGGGCGGCATTGGCTGCATCGTGGCAGCGGAAACCGTGATGCCCGGCCTTATTACGGAGACCATGATCGGTGACACGGTGGCGGAGGGCGTGGCCTATACCTTTACCACCGGCGCTTCTATGGCCACGACGGTGCTGGAGATCACAGGCAATGTGTTGACCCTTGTCGCCTGTGGCTTTGGCGCGATGATCGCCGCCGGTGCCTCCCGGCTGTCGGCCTCCAAAAAGCTGGGTCTGCTTGCAGATGCAGCCGAAAAGCTGAACGTACAGAAGGGACTTTCGGTGGAGATGCTGGCCGACCTGACCCACCAGACCAAGAAAAAAGTGCTGAAAAAGCTGCGCAGCTACATTCATAAGGGCTGGCTGAACGCATGGCTGGACGATGAGACTGAAACGCTCTACCTGACGGCAGAGGACTACCGCGCCGCCAAGGAGGCAGCTACCGCTGCCGCCGCGCAGCCGCAGCCGGAAAAGGCGGAAACTAGCGATACTCCGCTCAATCTCGATACCGCCCGCCGCTTTGCTGCCGTGCTGGAAAAAGAGCAGCAGCTCATGCAGGACGCGCAGGCACGGGAAGAGCTGGCCGCCATGCACAAGACCACTACCGCCATCTGCGACTGGCTGGAGGCACACCCGGAAAGCCAGCCCAAGACCCGCCGTTTTGCGGAATATTATATTCCCACCACCCTCAAGCTGCTGCACACCTATAACGATGTGCAGGGGCAGCAGGGCGAAAATGCCGAGACAATCCGCCGGGACATCGCAGGCATCCTGCATACCTTGAATCAGGCGTATGAGAACCTGTACAATTATCTACTTTCGGACGTAGCTATGGATATTTCTTCCGAGATCGCCGCTTTGCAGGGAATGCTGGCCAACGATGGCCTGACCGGGAGGGAATTTGAATGACCTACCGCGCTTGGGAACAAAAACCGCTGGACCGCACCGCTGTGCGGGAGCTGACCGCCGCCATTGCGGAGCAGGCAGCAGCACAGCTGGAAGAGCAGGCCATGGACGAAGCGCCGTGGTCGGACGAAAAATATAAGGCCGTGCTGGCGGCGCAGCAAAAGGAAAACGCCCTGCTGGCGGGCATTCTTGCCGCCCGGGGCATCACCGACCCCGCCGAAGCGCTGACCTTGCTGGCAGGGGAGGAAGAACTTTCCGACCCCGCCCTGCTGACCGACATGGACGCCGCTTGTCAGCGCATCTGGCAGGCCATCGACAACGGCGAGACTATCGCTGTTTTTGGCGATTACGATGTGGACGGCGTGACCGCTACCGCCCTGCTGTACCAGCACCTCAAGGGCATGGGCGCGACCGTCAAGTGTATGCTGCCCAGCCGCGAGGGGGACGGCTACGGCCTGTCCCAAAACGCCATCCAGTCCATGCACAACAAGGGCTGCACCCTTATCGTGACGGTGGATAACGGCATCTCTGCCGTGGAGGAGGCTGACTTTGCGGCTTCGCTGGGCATGGATCTGATCATTACCGACCACCATCTGCCGCCGGAGACTTTGCCCAAAGCTGTGGCCGTGGTGGACCCCCGCCGGGAGGACGACCACAGCCCCTTCAAGGGTCTGTGCGGCGCAGGCGTAGCCTTCAAGCTCTGCGCCGCGCTGGACGGCTGCCCGCCGGAGGAGATGCTGGATTACTGCGGCGACCTTGCCGCCGTGGGTACGGTGGCAGATGTGATGCCGCTGGTAGGGGAGAACCGCACCCTTGTCAAGGCCGGGCTGCGGCAGCTGCAACAGACCGACCGCCCCGGCTTTGGGGCTCTTTTAGAGGAAGTCGGCCTTGCGGGCAAGCCCATCACCGCCGAGAATATCAGCTACGCCATTGCGCCTCGCATCAACGCGGCAGGCCGCATGGATAACGCCGTCACCGCTTTGCAGCTGGTGCTCTGCGAGGACCCGGACAGAGCCGAGGAACTGGCGCACAAGCTGAACGAGATCAACGCCCACCGGCAGGAGACCGAGCAGCAGATCTTCAAAGCTGCCGAGGAATTGTTGGAGCAGCAGCCCGAGCGGCTGGATGACCGCATTATGCTGCTGTGGGGACGGGACTGGCATCCCGGCGTCATTGGCATCGTGGCTTCCCGGCTGGTGGAGCGCACCGGACGCCCGGTCATCGTGGTCACCATTGATGAGCACGGCGAGGGCAAGGGCAGCGGGCGCAGCGTGCAGGGCTTTAACCTGCACACCTGCATCGGCTCCTGTGCCGACCTTCTGGTGCGCTACGGCGGCCACGCCATGGCGGCGGGTCTTTCCGTCCGGGAAGAAAATCTGCCCGAGCTGCGCCGCCGCCTGAACGACTGGGCCGCCCGGGAGTGCCCGGTACTGCACACACCGTCCCTTACCTGTGATGTGACCATCCATCTGGACCGTATCACAGTGGAGAGCGTGCGCCATCTGGATCAGCTGGCACCCTACGGAGCCGAGAACCCCACCCCGGTGTTCCTGCTGCAAAGCGCCGTGGTGGACGGCGTATACCCGGTATCGGAGGGGCGGCACAGCCGCCTGCGGCTGCGGCAGGGCAATAGCTGCCTGTACGCCGTCTGGTTCGGGATGCCCGCCGAGCAGCTGCCCTACGCACTGGGCGATGTGGTGGACGTGGCGCTGAACCTTTCGGTCTACGAGTCCGCCCGGGGCGCGCAGCTTTCCGGCCGCATCATCGACCTGCACCCGGCAGGGCTGGGCGCAGAGCTGGCGCGGCAGGCTGCACTGGTGCAGGCGCTGCGCCGGGGCACCCCCCTGACTGAAGAACAAAAGAAACAGATCGCCCCCGCCCGCACGGATATCATTGCCGTGTACCGGGAATTGCAGTCCCGCCGCTGGCACGCCGAGGACTTGCAGCCCCTGTGCGCAAAACTGGGCGAGGAACAGACTGGCAAAACGCTGGTGGCAGTTGCCGCCTTGGAACAGGTGGGGCTGATCACCGCAGCGGAAAAAGGCGGGGCAAAATTCTGGGAGCTGGTGCCGACAGCAGGCAAAAAGAACCTTGCCGATGCCCCCATCCTGAAATGTCTGGAGGAACTATAAATGCCTGAGGGAAAGAAAAATACTGTCCCGATCCCGGCTCCGGTACGGGACGAGGACGGCTACTCTGCCAAGACCCATCTGCACCAGCCGGTGCAGGAAACCGCCACCGTAGCCGCTACGGCACTGCTGGCAGACGCACCGGAGGGGGCGCTGCCCTCTGAGGTGCGCCCGGAGATCGTAACGTGGGAAAAGCTGTGCGAGGCCATTCAGGCCAGCGGCAAAGCCTACAATATGGAGATGATCCAAAAAGCCTACGAGCTGGCCAACAACGCCCATAACGGCGTGTGCCGCCGCAGCGGCGAGCCCTATATCTGCCACCCGTTGGCAGTCGCCCGGCTGGTGCTGGATCTGGGCATGGACTCCGAGAGCATCGCCGCCGCCCTGCTGCATGACGTAGTGGAGGATACCCCCACCACGCTGGACGACCTGAAAGCCGCCTTTGGCGAGGAAGTGGCACTGCTGGTGGACGGCGTGACCAAGCTGACCAAGATCCAGTTCTCCAATATTGAGGAATTGCAGGCCGAGAACCTGCGTAAGATGCTGCTGGCTATGAGCCGGGACGTGCGTGTGATGATCATCAAGCTGTGCGACCGGCTGCACAATATGCGCACCGGCGACGCTTGGCCGGAGCAGAAGCGCCGCGATAAGGCCCGCGAAACCATGGAGGTGTACGCCCCCATCGCCAACCGCCTTGGCATCCTGAACGTCAAGGAAGAGCTGGAGGATCGCAGCCTGCATTATCTGGACCCCGTGGGCTACTCCGAGATCAGCCGGATGCTCAGCGAGCGCGCCGGTGAGGAATTTTTGATCAAGGTGTCCGGCGTCATCGAGCGCCGTCTGGTGGAAAGCGGCATCGAGGGTGCCACCATCAAGCGCCGGGTCAAGAGCATCTACGGCATCTATCGCAAGACCATCATGCAGAATAAGTCCTTTGACGAGATCTATGATATCTATGCGGTCCGTGTCATTCTGGATTCTCTGGCCGAGTGCTACAGCACCCTTGGCCTCATCCACGATATGTACCACCCGCTGCCCAACCGCTTCAAGGACTATATCTCCACCCCCAAGCCCAACGGTTACCAGAGTCTGCACACCACCGTCATCGGGCACGAGGGCATCCCCTTTGAGGTGCAGATCCGCACCCGAAAGATGGACGAGCAGGCCGAGTACGGCGTTGCCGCCCACTGGAAGTACAAGGAGGGCCGCGAAGGCCACGATAAGCTGGACGACCGTCTGGCGTGGGTCAGCCAGCTGCTGGAAAACCAGCGCCTGAGCGAGGATTCTGGCAATCTGCTCCACGATCTGAAGAGCGACCTTTTGCCGGAAGAAGTGTTCGCCTTTACCCCCAAGGGCGATGTCATCAACCTGCCCACCGGCGCTACCTGCATCGATTTTGCCTACGCCATCCATTCGGCGGTGGGCAACCGCATGGTGGGCTGCAAGGTGAACAACCGCATGGTGCCCATTGACCATGTGGTGTCTACCGGCGAGATCATTGAGGTGCTGCTGGGCCCGGCAGATAAGGGCCCCAGCCGCGACTGGCTCAAGATCGTGCGCACCAGCGAAGCCAAGAGCAAGATCCGCAACTGGTTCAAGAAGATGCGCCGGGAGGAGAATATCCAGCAGGGACGGGACGCCTTGTCCAAGGAGCTGCGCCGGGAGATGATCATCATCCCGGACGACCAGCTGGATGCCTTTATCGACGGCTGCTCCCGCCGGATGCGCCAGAACAACGCCGAGGAGCTGTACGCCGCCATCGGCTACGGCGGCATGACCATTGCCAACTGCCTGCCAAAGCTCAAGGAAGAGTGGCAGAAGCTCAAGGCTGCCGAGGCTGAGGAGAATAAGTCGGTGGAGGATCTGCCCAAGGTAGACCTGAGCCGCGTGCACGCCACCGACGGCGTGGTGGTGGAGGGCTTTGATAACACCCCTATCAAGTTTGCCAAGTGCTGCAGCCCGCTGCCCGGCGACCCCATTGTGGGCTTTATCACCCGTGGTTTCGGCGTTTCCATCCACAAGCAGACCTGTGCCAACGCCATTGCCAGCATGAAAGACCCCTCCAACGCTCCCCGCTGGGTCAAGGCCTACTGGGCAGACAGCGTCAAGGACAGCTACAAGGCCGGGCTGGAGATCATTGCCCTGAACCGCAACGAGCTGCTGCAGGACGTGCTCAGCGCACTGGCCGATATCCGGGTGCCCATCTATGCCATGAACGCCCGTCAGGTAGAAAACAACTGCGCCGTGGTCAGCCTGACCATCGGCATCAACAATACCGAGCACCTCAACCGTGTGGTGGCGCGCCTTTCCAAGGTGCGGGACGTGCTCAAGGTGACAAGGAGTTAACGCAATGCGAGCAGTTATTCAGGCCGTATCCTCCGCCAGTGTGCGGGTGGAAGGCGGCGAACCCCGCGCTATCGGGCCGGGAATCATGATCCTGCTGGGGGTCAAGGATACCGACACGCTGGACATCGTGCCCAAGCTTGCCGATAAATGCGCGGGTCTGCGCATTTTCCCGGATGCGGAGGGCAAGCTGAACCTGAGCGCCCGGGATCTGGGCTATTCCGCGCTGGTGGTCAGCCAGTTCACCCTTTACGGTGACACCAAAAAGGGCTACCGTCCCAGCTTTATCAAGGCTGCAAAGCCGCCCCTCTCGGTGGATGCCTACGAGCTGTTCCTTACCGAGATGGCGAAACACGGCCTCAAGGACGTGCAGCACGGCGAGTTCGGTGCCCATATGCAGGTGTCGCTGGTGAACGAGGGCCCCTGCACCATCATCATTGATACCGACGAGTGGAAAAAGAAGGAGTAACGATGCAAGGCTTTCACATTCCTGCGGCACCGCCGCTGTATACCAACACCTTTCTGCTCATCTCCGATGCAGGCCATGCCGTGGTCATCGACCCGGCGGCAGAGATGCACAGCTACGACGAAATTTTAAAGCAGCACAACGCCACCCTTACCACCATTCTGTGCACCCACGGCCACTACGACCATGTGGGCAGTGCGGCTGCGCTGAAAGCAGAGTGGAACGCCACCCTCTACTGTGAAAAGGCAGACCTTGCCGGCGACCGGATGTACCCGCTTTCCGCTGCGGACTGCGGCTATACAGAAGGCGAGCAGATCGCGGTGGACGAGCTGCACTTTACTGCGTGGCACACCCCCGGCCACACCCCCGGCAGCGTGGTGCTGCTGTGCGGTGAGCATCTGTTCTGTGGTGATACGCTGTTTGCCGGAAGCATCGGCCGCACCGACCTTGAGGGCGGCAGCAGCGCACAGATGGCGGACAGCCTGCGCAAGCTGGCACAGCTGCCCATCCCTCGCGAAACACAGGTGCTGCCCGGCCATGGCGAATTTTCTACCTTTGGCGCGGAGCTGGACAACAACTACTATATCCGCAGCGCCCTGCGCGGCGGCAACGACATTTTTTAAAGAGAGAACGACATGAAGATCTATATCACTGGGCTGCCCTCCGGGTACGAGGTGGAGCACCTTGCCCGCCTGTTTTACCCCATGGCACCCTTGACCCTGACCCCGCCGGAGCCTGCCGAGGACAGCCTGTGGGCAGAAAAGACCGATACCGGTCTGCGGGTGCTGGTGCGGCAGGGGGAAAAGAGCAAAATGCTGGAGGCCCCGCTGCCGGTGGAGCAGGGCGGCGAAACCCCGGAGTTTGCCCTTGCCAGCCTGACTTATGACCTGCTGCGCCAGTGGACGGGCATCCGCCCGCCTTGGGGCAAAATGACCGGTGTGCGCCCGGTGCGGCTTATCCACGATAAGCGCGCCGCCGGGTGGAGCGCAGAACAGATCGACCGCTTCTTTTTGCAGCGGTTCGACTGCTCGGAGCAAAAATACGAAATGGCGAAGGAAATTGCCGATTTGCAGGAGCCGATCCTGCGGCTGGGCAGCGCCCCTAAGACGTATAGCCTGTATATCGGCATCCCGTTCTGTCCCTCCCGGTGCAGCTATTGCAGCTTTGTCAGCTGCAATCTGGACCGCGACCGCAAGCTGGTGCAGCCCTATGTGGACTGCCTGTGCAAGGAGGTCGCGGAGATCCGGGCGCAGGCTGAGCGAGCCGGGCTGACTTTATGCAGCATCTACATCGGCGGCGGCACCCCCACCAGCCTTTCCGCCGCCCAGCTGCGGCAGCTCATGGGCACCGTACGGGAGAATTTTGATCTGACTAAGGTCGTAGAATATACCGTAGAAGCTGGCCGTCCGGACTGCACCGACGCCGAAAAGCTGGCGGTCATCAAGGAATACGGCGCTACCCGCATCTCCATCAATCCCCAGACCTTCTCGGACGAAGTGCTGGCAAATATCGGCCGCAAGCACTCGGCACAGGACATTCTGGATTGCTATGCCGATGCCCGCCGCGCCGGACACGAGGACATCAACATGGACCTCATTGCCGGTCTGCCCGGGGATACGGTGGAGGGCTTTGAGCACAGCCTGCGGCAGGCCATTGCCTTGCAGCCGGAGAATATCACCGTCCACACCCTTACCCTCAAGCGGGCGTCCCGCATCGTCATTGAGGATCAGAAGGAGAACGACTACGCGGACGTAGCCGCCATGCTGGAAAAGTGTCATCTGCTGGCCGAGGCGGGCTACCGCCCCTATTACCTTTACCGGCAGAAGAATACGCTGCAAAATCTGGAAAACGTGGGCTGGTGCAAGCCGGGTCACGAGGGTTACTATAATATCTATATCATGGAGGAAGTCCAGACCATCCTTTCGGCCGGTGCGGGCGGCAGCACCAAACTGGTGGCCGATGGAGGCAAACGGATGCAGCGCATCTTCAATTTTAAGTATCCGAACGAGTATATCCAGCGCTTTGCGGAGGTACTGGAACGGAAAAAAGGAGTGGCTGAGTTTTATGATCACAATCTGGGTACCGAAACGACTGGTTGAAGTAGACCTGTATAACGTAGCAGCCCGCAGTCCGCAGGCGCTGGCACAGCTGAGCGAGAACAGCTACGCCCGGCGGGTGCAGTATGCCGCCCAGAAGGTGCGCGGCTCCGGGGCAAAAATCGTTATGCTGACCGGCCCTTCCGCCAGCGGAAAGACCACCAGCGCCCACTGTCTGGCAAAGGCTCTGGTGCAGCAGGGCACCCCGGCGCAGGTGGTCAGTCTGGACAACTTTTTTAAAGGTGCTGCCTACTACCCCAAAATGCCGGACGGCACGCTGGACTACGAAAACCTTGAAACGCTGGATCTGCCCCTCATCAAGCAGTGCCTGCACCAGCTCAGCGAGACCGGCAAGACCGAACTGCCCATCTACGATTTTGCCACCGAGCAGCGCGCTGCCGCAGTGGAACCCATCGACCTGCAGGGCGGTGTGTGCATCGTGGAGGGTATCCATGCCCTCAACCCGGAGCTGACCGGCCTTGTGCCGGATGACCAAATCTACCGCATCTACGCCGGTCTGCGGGAGGAGTACTGCATTGACGGCCGCCGGGTCATCAATACGCAGGATATCCGCCTGTGCCGCCGCACCCTGCGGGATGCCGCAGCCCGCGGCCGCAGCCCCGCCAAGACCCTTTCCATGTGGGACAGGGTGCTGGACGGCGAGACCCGGTATATCAAGGGCTTCAAGACCACCGCGGATTTTCTGCTGGACACCTCCTTTACCTACGAGCTGGGACTGATCTCCCGGCTGCTGGGCGAGGTGCGCCGTCAGTTCACGCTGGAAGGCCACAATGCCGAGCTGTGGGACGAGACCGCCCGCCGCTTTGAGCAGGTGGACCCGCTGCCGCTGGAGCTGCTGCCCGCCGACAGTATGCTGCGCGAGTTCTACGGCAGCCGCACCTAACCGGTGAAAAATGCGTAAAATTTGTTTCCAAACCAGCACCAAACTGTAAAAATTGCGGTGCATTCGTTGCAATTGCCATAACGCTGCGCTATAATGAGGATACGACTCCGGTATGGCGCACTGTGCGCCGCAGTCTGCAGAGAATGCTGCCAGAATAAGAGAGGTGTCTTTTATGGATTTTAACAAGATCAAAGCGATAGGTCTGGAATATGCCGAAAAGGGCAAGAACGCTGCCATGGATCTGGCTGAAAAGGGCAAGACGCAGGCGCTACTGGTCAACGAGCAGGGCAAGCTGCTCAAGGCACAGCGTCAGCTGGGTGCACTGGTATACAGCCTTGCCAAGGGCAAGGAGGAAAATCAGCCGCTGGTGGATAAATACATCGAGATGATCGATACCATCGAGCAGGAGATCACCCGCCTGAAGGCTACCCTGACCCCGGCAGAAGCCGCCGAGGTGGACTACGAAGCCCCGGTGGAGGAGGAAGAAGCTGCCCCGGAACAGCCCGCCCAGCCTGCCCGCAAGACCTGCCCGCAGTGCGGCGCGCCCGTCTCGGACGATGCGCTGTTCTGCAATAAGTGTGGCGCACAGCTGTAAGCTGAAAACAGGAAAAAACTGCAACAGGGCGGTATCCCCCGCAGGATGCCGTCCTGTTTTTGTGAAAAGCGCAGAAAACCATGAAAAATGCTGGAAAATTGCGGCTTTTTGCTTGAAAAACCGCAGCAGCTGCGGTACAATTTACAGTATCTTTTCAAAAGGAGATGGAATGTGTGCTGGACTGGACCCCACAGCCGCCCTATACAGCGGAGCAGCTGCTGCAGGTGATTCGCATCCTGCGGGACCCGGAAAACGGCTGCCCGTGGGATAAGGTGCAGACCCATGCGTCCATCCGCAAAAACTTTCTGGAAGAGACCTGCGAGGCGCTGGAGGCCATTGACGCAGATGATGCCGTTCTGCTCCGGGAGGAACTGGGAGACGTGCTGATGCAGGTGGTGTTCCACGCCGCCATGGAGGAAGAGCGGGGACGCTTTACCTTTGAGGATGTGTGCCGCAACGTCTGCGAAAAGCTGGTGTTCCGGCACCCCAACATCTTTGCGTCCTCCGCAGCGGAAAACGCCGGTATAAATGGCTGGGATGCGCTCAAAAATAAGGAAAAGGGGCGCACTACCCTTGCGGACGAGCTGGCCACCGTGCCCGCTACGCTGCCCGCGCTCATGCGGGCGCAGAAGCTGCAAAAGCGTGCCGCCGGGCACGGCCTTGGGCAGCAGGATGCAGCCGCAGCGCAGCACCGGCTGGAGACCGCCGTGCAGGCTTTTGGCAAGGCAGAGGACACTGCAAAGCAGGAAGCCGCAGGCCAGCTGCTGTTTGCAGCAGTGAACGCCGCCCGGCTTGCAGGGGTGGATGCGGAGGAAGCGCTGACCTTTGCATCCAAGCGCTTTGCACAGCAGTGTCTGGAACAGGAACAAAGCGGTACTCAGGTCGAATGACCTGCTCCGATAGAACGAGAGAATTTAAGACAAATCAGATGGAGGCAAATAATATGACCAAGACCGACTTGATCGCACAGGTTGCGGCAAACACCGAAATGAGCAAGAAGAGCGCAGAGCAGGCTGTCAGCGCTGTTTTTGAGGCACTGGGCAAGGCAATGACCGAGGGCGAAAAGATCACCATTTCCGGCTTCGGCACCTTTGAGGTGCGCGAGCGCGCCGAGCGTCAGGGCATCAATCCCCGTACCCGCGAGCCCATCACCATCGCTGCTTCCCGCAGCATCGTGTTCAAGCCCGGCAAGTCCCTGAAGGACACCCTGTAATCGGTTCTGTCACGCCGCCGCTGCCTGCACAAGGTGCGGCGGCTTTTTTGCTGAAAGGAAAGGAACAACTCTAAATGCGTCTGGATAAGTATCTCAAGGTCTCCCGCCTGATCAAACGCCGCACCGTGGCAAACGAGGTGGCGGATGCAGGCCGCATCCTCATCAACGGCAAGGTGGCCAAGGCCAGTCAGGCCGTCAACGCCGGGGA
>OGWT01002632.1_pt1 | contig 12054 bp, 7 predicted proteins | sample 1576101 | NCBI WGS metagenome assembly OGWT01 (sample SAMEA3541481, study PRJEB24748) | human gut metagenome | biome: human gut; feature: human-associated habitat; material: faeces | place: China | collected 2012 | reverse complement strand
AGCTGCCGTCAAAGGGGTGCTCGGCCAGCGGCAGCAGCTCCACATGGGTAAAGTGGTGCTCCAGCAGCCACGGGATCAGCTCCCGCGCCAGCTCCTCGTAGTTGTACCACCCGTCCGAGCCGTCCGGCCGGGTGGTGCCGGGCTTATGCTTCCAGCTGCCGGCGTGCAGCTCGTAGATGTTCAGCGGGCGGTTGCGGCATTTGTCCCGCCGCTCCATCCACGCGGTGTCGTCAAAGGTGAAATCCAGCTTTGTCAGCTTGCTGGCGGTGCCGGGGCGCAGCTCGGTGGCAAAGGCGTAGGGGTCGCTGCGCATCACGGTGCTGCCGTCCGCGCCATGCACGCGGTATTTGTACAGATCTCCTTCCGCAAGGCCGGGGATAAAAGCGCTCCACACGCCGGTATCGGCTTTTTCCATGGGCACGCCGCGCTCCCAGCCGTCAAAGCCGCCGCACACCTCCACGGCGGTGGCACCGGGTGCCCACACGGCAAAACGCCAGCCCTCGGCGCCGTTCGGGTCGGTGCAGGGGTGCGCACCCAGAATGCGGTAGGCATCGAAGCAGTCGCCACTGAAAAACGTGCGGGGGATCACAGGGTAATTCATGCAAAGATCTCCTTACTTCTCTATGTTGACCGACGGTGTGCGCCGGTTGATACAAGGCTGTTTGGGCAAACTATCCAAGAAAAATGCTTTTTACCGGCACAGTAGCCGATAATCTTAGCGAATCTTGACAAAAATCGGCAAAAATACACATATTTGCCAGAGGGTGTGGTATACTGTTGCTACCGCCTTGCAGGCGGTGCAACTTTTTATAGCAATAGAATGGGAGCGAATGATCATGGCTTGGTATGACGAAGCAGTATTTTATCACATTTATCCGCTGGGGCTGTGCGGCTGTGCGCACGAAAACGACGGCCAGCCCACCCCGGGCGCTTTTGCAAAGCTGGAAGCATGGGCAGCCCACGCGGCAAAGCTGGGCTGTACAGCCATCTACATCGGCCCGCTGTTCGAGAGCGGCTCCCACGGCTACGATACCATCGACTACCGTCTGGTGGACCGCCGCCTTGGCACCAACGAGGAGTTCAAGGCTTTTGTGGCGGCCTGCCACGCCCGCGGGCAGCGGGTCATCGTGGACGGCGTGTTCAACCATGTGGGACGCGATTTCTTCGCGTTCCAGGACCTGAAAGCAAACCGCGAGAACGCCCGCTATAAGGACTGGTTCTGCGATGTGAACTTCTGGGGCAACAACGAGTATAACGATGGCTTTTCCTACGGCAACTGGGGCGGCTACAACCTGCTGGTCAAGCTGAACCAGCGCAACCCGGAGGTGCAACAGTACCATTATGATACCGTCCGCTTCTGGGTGGAGCAGTTCGACATCGACGGCATCCGTCTGGACGCAGCCGATGTGCTGGATTTTGACTTCATGCGCGGGCTGCGCCGTCTGGCAAACGAGGTAAAGCCGGAGTTCTGGCTGATGGGCGAGGTCATCCACGGCGATTACAGCCGCTGGGCAAACCCCGAAATGCTGCACTCGGTCACCAACTACGAGCTGCACAAGGGCCTGTGGAGCGGACACAACGACCATAACTATTTTGAAATTGCCCACACCATGCGCCGGCTGCAGGGGCTGTGCCACGACACCCGGCTGTATCTCTTCTCGGATAACCACGATGTGGAGCGTCTGCCCAACAAGCTGCGCAACCGGGAGCACATCCGGCATATCGCCATTCTGGTGTACAGCCTGTGGGGCATCCCGTCCATCTACTACGGCTCAGAGTTCGGCATCGAGGGCAAAAAGGAGTGGGGCAGCGACTGGCCGCTGCGCCCCTGCTTGGAGCTCAGTGACTACGCTGATGCAGAACGTACAAATCCTGTTACCAGTGTATACAAAGCGCTGGGGAAATGCAAGGCTGAGTTGCCGGAAATGACCTACGGCGAGGTAAAAGAATTGCAGCTTACTACCCAGTGCTACGCCTTTGCCCGGGTGCTGGACGGCAAGGCGGTGGTGGCAGTGCTGAACAACGGCGATACCCCCGCACAGCTGGAGTTCCAGCTGCCGGTGGAAGCAGGCAAGGTCACCGACCTGATGGCGGACACCGTGGGCGCGCAGGAGGTGCTGGTCTCTACCGAGTGGAACCGCATGAAGGTGCAGCTGCCCTCCAATTATGCCACCCTGCTGCGGGTGGAATAAAGCAACGCCTGCGGCGTGACCGGAGCGAAAGCCTTTACCCTTTGGGGATAGGTTTCCCCCTTCCGGGGGAAGCCTTTGTTCAGAAAGCTGAGATTGGAATAACCTTGCACATTTTGCTGCGTTTTGCTACAATAAGGAGAGAAAAGTCGTTTTACGGAAAGGAAGCCTGACCCTCTATGAATGCAGCACAGCGCAGAGAACGCATCCTGACCCGGCTGAACAGCGCCGGTGCCCCCTTAAGCGCCAGCACACTGGCGGCAGAACTGGGTGTGTCGCGGCAGATCGTGGTAGGGGATGTGGCGCTGCTGCGCGCTGGTGGGGCGCAGATCGATGCCACCCCCCGGGGCTACCAGCTGCACCCGGCGGAGAAGGGCTATACCGGCATTCTGGCCTGTGTGCACCGCACGCAGGAGGAGATGCGCCGGGAGCTATACACCGTGGTAGATCAGGGCGGCACAGTGGTGGATGTGGCGGTGGAAAACAGCCTTTACGGCGAGATCCGCGCCACGCTGAACCTGTGCAACCGGTACGATGTGGACAACTTTATCCGTCAGGCAGCCGATGCGCCTGAAAGTTTGCTGAGCCGCATGACCGGCGGCGTGCACCTGCACACCCTGCGCTGCCCGGACAAGGACACCTTTGCCCGCATCTGTGCGGCTCTGGAGCAGCAGGGGCTTTTGTACCGCAAGGAGTGACCCTGCTCCGCTTATACCCAGTATAAAAAGGGCTGCGGGGCTTGTCTATCCGCAAAACCGGAAAAACGTTGGAAAATCAACAAAAATGCAAAAGAGGTGGGTTTTCTGGATATCCGCATTGAAAAGACCGAGCGCGCCATCAAGCAGGCCTTTATGGAGCTGCGCCGCGAAAAGCCGGTGGAAAAGATCCGTGTCAAGGAGCTGTGCGACCGCGCCTGCATCAATAAATCCACATTCTACGCCCATTATCAGGATATCTATGCGCTGGCCAACGCCATGGAGGACGAGATGGTGCACGCGGTGGTGGAAAGCCTGCCCCGCCTGACCGCCAGCGATGTGAGCGAGCGCACCGAGTGGCTTGCGCGGGAGATGTTCCGCGCCTTCACCGCGCATCAGGCGGAGATCACCGTGCTCTTCTCCGGCTCCCGGCAGGGGCTGTTCATCAACCGGGTGGAGCAGGCCATGTGCCAGTGCATCGCCCAGACCGACCCCACCTTTGAGACGGACGTAGTGCGCAAGGTGGTGCTTTCCTTCTGCGTGCAGGGGTGCTACTACACCTTTACCACCTACTGCGGCCAGATGGACGAAAAGCGCCTTGTGACCCTGCTGGCCTCCATCGCCCGCGCCGCGCAGCGGATACGCATGTAACGGGACTGGCTTTGCATGCGCTCCGCGCTGCTCTGCGCATAAACAGCGGAAAAATTAGTTTTATTATCGGGATAGCGGAGCGTCTGCGGACGCTCCGCTATCCCATTTTTATAGGGGACGCGTGCTTTTGGCAGAACTGCCAAAAAATAAGACGAAAATTCGTCATCTGCACTTTTTTACCAGATTTTTTAAGAAAGAGTTTACACTATGCCGGAAACGGTGGTATTATATAAAATAGTATGGTATGGGGTAAAATGCGCCTGCGTACTCCGGGAGGGTATGGGATGAAGAACAAGATCTCGCGCCGCAGCTTTCTGGCGGCGGCTGCGGTCTCGGCGGCGGCACCGAGGCCGAGATCAACGGCGCAGTCACCTTTTTAAAGTGGTTCACCGAACCGCAGAATAATATCGCTTTCGCGGTGGAGTCGGGCTATCTGCCGGTGACCACCGCCGCCAACGACATGGACGCCATCCGCGCAAGCGGGCTGGAACTGACCGACGACTATTTTGAGGCGTGGTATCAGGCCACCCTTGCACAGTTACAGCAGTACGAGGGCTGACCGCCCGCAAAAAAGACGGAAAGGGGGCAGGGCGATGTTTGACGCATGGAAAGAGCGCCAGCGGCAGCGCTTGGAAAACAGACCGGAAAGAACTGTGTTCTACAATATTTTTGCCACCATGATGCTGGTGCTGGCGGTGGAGCTGCTGCTGGCGATCGTCAGCATCCTTGTCGTCAACGTGACCGGGCAGCTGGTCGAAAACGCCAAGGATCTGCTTACCATGCGGGTGCGCAACCGCGCCAGCTATGTGCAGGAGATCCTGCGGAACGCGGAGGATCTGGAGCAGCTGAGCGAGCAGATCACCGCCACCACCCAGCAGCTGCTGAAAAGCGGCGATATCTCGCTGGATACGCTGGATAACAGCAGCGAACAGAGCGATGCCCTGCTGGTGGCGCTTGCCCCGCAGCTTCTGGACACCCTGCGCACAAAGCAGGTGACCGGCATCTTTATCATGCTGAACACCCACGATCTGGACACCTGCGAGGTGGGCAAAAAAATGCCCGGCATCTACCTGCGGGATCTGGACCCGGATGCCCGCCCTTCAGAGCGCAACAACGACCTTTTGCTGGAACGCGCCAGCGCCACAGTGGTAAAAGAGCTGGGCATCGGCACGGATAAGGGCTGGCAGCCCGCTTTCCCCTATCAGGGCAATACCAAGGGCGGCATCCTGCGCTCGGTCTTTCAGGCTGCGTATAAGAGCGGTGCCAGCCTTTCGGCAGAAAACTATGGCCGCTGGACCACCAACTCCTACTGTCTGGCAGGGGACGACCGGAACGCCATTGCCTACTCGCTGCCACTGATCTTACCGGACGGCACGGTATACGGCGTGGTGGGCGTGGAACTGCTCACTGACTATCTGCAAACAAAGCTGCCTTTCACCGAGCTGGACGAGGACAAGGCAGGCACCTATTTTATCGTGACCACTACCGATGATGCGCTGACGGACGACGTGCTCTCCCTGCGCAAGACCGTGACCTCCGGCGAGGATCTGGTAACGGCGGATGCACCGCTGGGCGTTTTGAACTGCCGCAGCGACGGCAACTGGGCGGAGCTGAACGGCAAGCGCTATTACATGGTGCTGGAGCCGCTGCAGGTGTATAACCGCAACGCGCCCTTTGCCGCTGAAAAGTGGTTTCTGGCCGGTACCATGGAGCAGTCGGTGCTGCTGGCTTTTTCCGACCGGGTGCGCAAGGTGCTGCTGGCTACCATACTGGTCACGCTGGTGCTGGGCGTTTTGGGCAGCCTGCTGGTCTCGGCGCGGCTTGCCCGCCCCATCAACCGTTTGTACCGCGAGGTGGTGGACGCGCAGGAGAAAAAGACCTTCCCGCACCTGTCCCGCACCGCCATCCGGGAGGTGGACCGCTTTGCTGAGACCATTACCCAGCTGAACAAGGAGCTGGTGACCAACTCCACCAAGTTTTTGCGCATCATGGATATGGCCAGTGTGGAGATCGGCGGGTACGAGCTGCGCGTCGACACCGGCAGCGTGTTCGTGACCGATAATTTCTTCTCCCTGCTGGGCAAGCCCGGCATCACGGGCATGCCGCTGAGCGTGCGCCGCTTTGAGGAGGTGCTCAAGGGCATCCGGGAAAAGAATCCCTCTGACCGCACCGCCGAGGGCGATGAGCTGCTGACCATTCAGCAGCCGGACGGGGTGCGGTACATCATGCTGCGCAGCACCATCGAGGGGCACGCCAAGATCGGCCTTGCCGAGGACGTGACCGCCGCCGTGCTGGAGCGGAAGCGCATCGAGCACGAGCGCGATTACGATATCCTGACCGGGCTGTACAATCGGCAGGCCTTCAACCGGGTGTGCACCGAGCTGTTTGCCGCGCCGGAGCGCATGGGCGTAGCGGCGCTGATGATGATGGACCTGGATAACCTCAAGCACATCAACGATACCTACGGCCACGACTGGGGCGACCAGTACATCCGCCGCACCGGTCAGTGTCTGCGGGACAATACCCCCGCCGGGACGGTCTGCGCCCGCCTTTCCGGCGACGAGTTCCTTGTGCTGTTCCACGGCTACCGCAGCCGGGACGCAGTGCGGGAAAATATCGACCGCCTGACCAATGCCATGCAGCAGAGCGTGGCGCTGCTGCCCAGCGGCAACGCTTTGCACATCAGCCTTTCCGGCGGTATCGCGTGGTACCCGGACGATGGGCAGGACTGGGAGACCTTGAAAAAATACGCCGACTTTGCCATGTATCAGGTCAAGCACGCGGATAAAGGCCGGGTGGAGGAGTTCGACATCGGGGTGTACAACCGCGAAGCCTACGCCGAGCGCACCCGCCGGGAGTTCCGGCAGCTGCTCAGCAATGCGCAGGTGTTCTACTGCTTCCAGCCCATCTTCTCGGCGCGCAGCGGCAGGGTAGTCGCCTACGAGGCGCTGATGCGCTCCGACCTGCCCACCCTGCGCTCCCCGGCCACTATCATGAAGCTGGCGCAGGAGCAGGGAGCACTGTACGAGATCGAGCGCCTCACCTTTACCAAGGCGCTGGAGACCTTCGACAGCCTGTGCCGGGCGGGCAGCGTGTCCGGGGATGCCATGCTCTTTGTCAACTCCATCGCCAGCACCTGCCTGACGCAGGCGGATGTTGATTATATAGACAGCCGCTGGCATGAGTTGCGCCGCCGCATGGTCATTGAGATCACCGAGGAAGAAGCCATCGACCGCGAAGCACTGGAGAGAAAGCGCAACGATCCGGGCTCTTCCGGGATGTTTGCGCTGGACGATTACGGCAGCGGCTATTCCAACGAGAACAGTCTGCTGGAGCTTGCGCCCCGCTTTATCAAGGTGGATATCGCCATCATCCGGGGCATCGACACCTCGCCGGACAAGCAGCAGATCCTGCGCAATGTGGTGGCCTACGCCCACCCCCGCAGCATGAAGATCGTTGCCGAGGGCGTGGAGACCGCCGCCGAGCTGCGCACGGTCATCGAGCTGGGCGCAGACCTTTTGCAGGGCTATTTTCTGGCGCGTCCGGCCATTGTGCCGGGGGAGATCGCGCCGGAGGCAGCAGCGCTCATCCGGGAGCTGCAGCGCCGGAAAAAAGACTGAAATATATGCCCTCCCGGGCGCTGCGGCGCTGGGAGGGTTTTTGCAACGGAGGTAAAAAGATATGGTTCAGGTGGATCTCATCACCGGTTTTTTGGGCGCAGGCAAGACCACCTTTCTGCGCCGCTATGTGCGGTACCTTGTACAGCAGGGGCATAAGGTGTGCATTCTGGAAAACGATTTTGGCGCGGTGAACGTGGACGCCATGCTGGTGCAGGAGGTGCTGGGCCCCGGCTGCGATGTGGAGACCATCAGCGGCGGCTGCGACTGCGACACCCACCAGCGCCGGATGCGCACCAAACTCATCGCCATGGCCATGCGCGGCTTTGACCGTGTGGTGGTGGAGCCCAGCGGCATCTTTGACGTGGACGAGTTTTTCGATATCCTGCGGGACGACCCGCTGGACCGGTGGTATCAGCTTGGCAGCGTCATCGCTATCGTGGACGCCCTGCTGCCGGAAAGGCTTTCGCCGCAGGCAGAGTACCTGCTGGCCTCCGAGACCATGAACGCGGGCTGTGTGCTGCTGAGCCGCGCCCAGCTGGCAGCGCCCGCCCAGTGTGCCGCCGCCGCTGCCCACTTGGAGCGGGCACTGGAAGCCGCAAAATCCTCCCGCCGCTTTGCGCCGGGGGAGATCCTTGCCAAGGACTGGGACGCCCTGACCGATGTCGACCTTGCCGCCCTTGCCGCCTGCGGCTACCGGCAGGCCAGCTGCGAAAAGCTGCATTTTGACCAGCACGCGGCCTTTACCTCCCTTTGCTTTCTGGAGCTGCACCTCACCCCGCAGCAGCTGCAGGCTGCTGCACAGCGGCTGTTCGCAGCGCCGGAGTGCGGGCAGGTGCTGCGGGTCAAGGGCTTTGCACCCGCCCCGGCGGGCGGCTGGCTGGAGCTGAACGCCACCGCCGCCGGCTGCACCCTTGCGCCCATCCCGCAGGGGCAGGAGGTAGTCATCGTCATCGGTGAAGCACTGGACAAAGCCGCCATTGAAGCAAAATTGAAGGGCTACGAAAATTAACTTTTGCAGCGTGACCCGGCGCAAAAGCCTTCACCCCTTGGGGGGAAGGTGGCTGCGAACGCAGTGAGCAGACGGATGAGGGGTGATTTCGGCAGCAGCGCCCTCATCAGTCACCTGCGGTGACAGCTTCCCCCGACCGGGGGAAGCCTTCATTCGGAAAGTTGATTTTCTATTTTCAACTATGACAAAATACATTGTGGAAAAACAGGAGGGAGCATCATGCAGGAAGTACGCGCAGCCGTTATTGGCACCGGGGTCATGGGGCGCAAGTATGCCCAGATGATCGCAGAAAGAAAGGCGGGGGCATTGCGCCTGACCGCCGTGGTCTGCCGCAGCGCCGGGGCGCAGCAGTGGGCAAAAGATACCCTGCCGGATACGGTGCGGGTGTGCCCCAGCGCCGACCAGCTGTACGCCCACGCGGAGGAATTTGACGCTGTGCTGGTGGTCACCCCGCACAAGACCCACCCGGCGCTGGTAATGCAGGCTTTTGCTCACGGTAAGCACGTTCTGTGCGACAAGCCCAGTGCAAACGCGCTGGCACCGGCGCTGGAAATGAACCGCGCCGCCGAAAAAAGCGGCCTTGTTTTCGCCATGATGTTCCATCAGCGCCGCTACAAAAAGTATATAAAACTTAAAAATTTACTGGATGATGGTGCTCTGGGCGAGATCAAGCGGATGCAGCTGGAAAACAGCCGCTACTTCCGCACATGGATGTACCACCGCTCCGGCAGCTGGCGTTCCAGCTGGGCAGGGGAGGGCGGCGGCGCGCTGCTCAATCAGGGACAGCATATTCTGGACATCTGGCAGTGGCTGTTTGGAATGCCAACCAGTATTTATGCCGTGATACCATACGGTAAGTATAACGATTTTATGGTGGATGACGAGGCCACCCTGCTGATGGAGTACCCGCAGCAGCGCACCGCCACCTTTATCCTTTCCACCGGCGAGGGCAGCTACACCGAGCGGCTGGAAATCGTGGGCACCAAGGGCACCGCCCTGCTGGAAAAGGACACCCTCACCCTGCGCACCTATGCGCCGGACACCGAGACCTACCGCCGCACCGCAAGCTGCACCGAGCGCCAGCAGCTTACCGAGACCACCACCATCGAGCAGTTTGCCCCGCAGGCAGAACCCTACCCGGAGATGCTGGCAAACTTTGCGGATGCCATTCTGCACGGCACACCCCTGACCGCCCCCGGCGTGGAGGGCGTGCGGGCGCTGGAACTGACCGATGCCGCGTACCTGTCCGCGTGGTTGGGCGAAAAGATCACTCTGCCGCTGGATGCAGAACGGTTTGAACAGGAGTTGCAAAAACATATTCAGGAGGAACAGGCAAATGGCTAAGCTGCGGTTTATCGTAGTAGGCTCCGGCTGGCGGTCGCTGTTTTACTGGCGCATCGCGCAGGCGCTGCCGGAGCGGTTCGAGCTGTGCGCCATGCTTTGCCGTACCGAGGAAAAGGCCGAAAAAATGCACCGGGAGTACGGCGTGCCGGTAAGCACCTCGGCGGAGCAGTGCGCTGCCCTGCACCCGGACCTTGTGGTGGTGGCAGTGAATAAAGCGTCCATCGCCGCCGTCAGCACCGAATGGCTTGCCCGGGGCTTTGCCGTGCTGAGCGAGACCCCGGCGGCGCTGGAGGAGGACGCATTGCGCGCCCTCTGGCAGCTGCACCGGCAGGGCGCGAAGCTACAGGTGGCAGAGCAGTACTGGCTGTACCCCACGCTGGCAAAACGGCTGGCAGCAGTGCGCAGCGGCGCGCTGGGCACGCCGCAGTTTGCCCGGCTGTCGGTGGCGCACGGCTACCACGCGGTCAGTCTGGCGCGGCAGTTCCTGAACGCCGGGCAGCAGCCGGTGCGGGTGACCGGGCGCAGCTGGACGGAAAAGATCATCGAAACGGATTCCCGCTGGGGTGCGGTGCATAACGGCGCATTGGTGGAAAAGACCCTGCAGCAGCACACGCTGGAATTTGCAGGCGGCGGCACGGCGTTTCTGGATTTTAACGGCGTGCAGTACCACTCTTACCTGCGCAGCACCCACACCAGTGTGCAGGGAGAGCGGGGCGAAGTGTTCGACGACACCCTGCGCTGTCTGGATGCCGCCGGGGAGCCGGTGTGCCGTCAACTGACCCCGCTGCCCGACCCGCTGGCAGCTGCCGCCGCGCAGGCGGGGCTGAACGAGGACGAGACCGCCATCGCCTGTTTTCTGGACAGGATGCAGGGCTATCTTGCCGGCGGGGCAGAGGTGTATCCGCTGGCAGACGCCTTGCAGGACGCCTACCTTGCCCTGCTGATGGAGCGTTCCCTTGCCGCCGGACAGCCAGTGGAAAGCACCCCGCAGCCGTGGAATACAGAAGAAAAATAAAAAAGGCTCAGAAGCGCCGACAGGTGCTTCTGAGCCTTTTCCGTGAAAACGGGACAGCGGAGCGTCCGCAGACGCTCCGCTGTCCCAAAATTATAAATGCTTTTCCGCTAAAAATGCCCAGAGCAACGCGGAGGGCATTCAAATCGTTATACCCCCCCGAAAGGGGCGCAGGATCACATCAGGTCGATCAGCGCTTCCACCTCGTCCATGCGGGTGGCCCAGCTGGTGGCGATGCGCACCACGGTGTGGGTGTCGTCGAACTTCTCCCAGAAGCCGAACTTTGCCTTGCCTTCCAGCGCAGCCAGCTGGGTGTTTTCCAGCACAAGGAAGATCTGGTTGGTGGGGGAGTCCATAAAGAAGCGGTAGCCCTTTGCCGCAAACCCGGCCTTCAGGCGGTTGGCGGTGGCAATGGCGTTTTTGCTGATGGAGAAATACAGGCCATCCGTGAACAGCACGTCAAACTGGATGCCCAGCAGCCGCCCCTTTGCCAGCAGTGCGCCCTGCTGCTTGACCATGGTCATAAAATGCGCCGGTGCGCCGTGGGGGAACACCACAGCCTCGCCGCACAGCGCACCCACCTTGGTGCCGCCGATGTAGAACACATCGGTCAGCCGGGCAAGGTCGGCCAGCGTCACGTCCGTGCCCTCGGCAGCCAGACCATAGCCCAGCCGTGCACCATCGAGGAACAGCGGCATCTTGTACTCCTGACATACAGCGTGCAGGGCTTCCAGCTCCGCCTTGGTGTACAGGGTGCCATACTCGGTGGGGTGGGAGATGTATACCATGCCGGGGAACACCATGTGGTCGTGGTTATCGTCGGCGTAGAAGGTGGCCACCAGTGCCCGCAGCTCGGCAGCGTCCAGCTTGCCGTTGTGCTGGGGCAGGGTGATGACCTTGTGGCCGGTATACTCGATGGCACCTGCCTCGTGCCCGGCTACATGGCCGGTGGCAGCAGCCACTACGCCCTGCCACCGCTGCAGCATGGACGCGATGACGATGGCGTTGCTCTGGGTGCCGCCGGAGATGAACTGCACATCGGCCTCCGGGCAGGCGCAGGCGGCGCGGATCTTCTCGCGGGCGCTGGCGCAGTAGGGGTCGGTGCCGTAGCCGGAGACCTTTTCAAAGTTGGTCTCGGTCAGCTTTTGCAGAATGGCGGGGTGTGCACCCTCGCAGTAGTCGTTTTCAAAATACAGCATGGCAAAACGCTCCTCTATATAATTGTAAGAAAACAGTACCTCTATTCTACATCGCCGCGAAAACCCTGTCAAACCCAAAACGGTGCCGGCACACGCAAGGCACCGCAAAAACGCTTACAGGATACCCGGTGCGACACTATGTTGACCGGAACTACAGCCTACGACAGCTTTTTTTACGAAAGTATGATCCTTTCCAAAAAGATGAAAAGTTTTTCAAAAAAGTGCTTGACAATTCTGCTGCATCTGGTATAATAACTATCGTTCCCAGCGCAACGGCGCAGGAACACAACAGAATATGCGGATATGGCGGAATTGGCAGACGCGTTAGATTCAGG
>OGWT01002631.1_pt1 | contig 12054 bp, 8 predicted proteins | sample 1576101 | NCBI WGS metagenome assembly OGWT01 (sample SAMEA3541481, study PRJEB24748) | human gut metagenome | biome: human gut; feature: human-associated habitat; material: faeces | place: China | collected 2012 | reverse complement strand
TAAATAACTAGCAGCTCTAGCAAAAGCAGTTATAGAATGTTCACTATTTAATTCTGCCCCTTGTGTTTGAAATAAAATTACTGTTTTATTATTTAATTTTTTCAATAATTCCTGTACCATTTTATCTGGTTCGCCACGAGTAAGCCAATATCCTACAGCAATATTATCATAATCCTCAAGATTAAATTCATCTCGTATAGCAAAAATATTTGCCATATCTTCACCAAAACCATCATAAATAGCCTCTGCTATTTGTTTTGTATTTCCAGTTACACTAGAATAAACTATCAACCATTTTTTCATTATACACACTCTTTTCTTATAAATTAATTATTATTATAAATAAAAAAGATATAAATTCTGTTGTTTTTACAACTAATCAAACAAAAATAAAAAGGGATTAAGCATAAAGCCAATCCCTTAAATATAATTCCATTATTAATATTATTAAAATTCAATTTGTAATTTAAATTCAGTTTCCTGTTTTTCTTCTTTTGCCCAAGTATTTAACATATTAATCATAGCAATAAAAGAAGAAGCTGAAATATCTTCAATGATATTCTGATTTTCTTTAGAACGTCCACCTACATATTCTAAGCTAATGCTACTAGATAATCTTTCATCTGTTTCTTTAAGTAAAGTATTAATCACTGCATTTAAAGTTGCTTCATTAATTACTTCATAATCGCTCAAATCATTATTGCAAAAAATAGTTGTTAAATTAAAGAAACCTTTTTCTCTGTCGCTGATAGGTATAGCAAAATATCTATTTTCGTATTTTTTATTATAAGGCACATCGTAACTATGTTCATAATCCCTTACTTCATACTTACCTACTAAATAAGCAGTAGGCTTACTTTGCTCGTCTTTCACAACTTTTACCAATTCTTTAAAAGCTACTCTAAAAGTATTTTCTTTAAACCCTTGTTTATTAATATAGAGATAAACTTTCATTTAGTGCCAGGCCTCTTTTCTCCTCAAATTTCTATTAATAATAATACCATTATATTTATAAAACGTCTATTTAAATGAAAATTCAATAAAATTTTAATTTTTAATAATTATATTTAAACAAAAAAAAGGATATTCTTTTTAAAGAATATCCTTTTTATAACTTTCACATCAATTATTTATTATCTTTACCCCAAGTACGTTCAAGTTCTCTAACAATTTCAGCATGTTTTTCTTCTGTTAATTCAACTTTAGCTTTGTAAATGAATGTTGCAATGATGAGTAAGATAAATGGAATTGCAAACATGATAATTTGGAAGTTGAGTAAATCATCAGGAGTTATGCTTTCTGCTGTAACTTTATTACCAGACATACCAACCCAAACAGCTGTGAAGCCTACTATAGCAGATGTGATAGCACCGCCTAATTTATCAATTAAAGGACGTACACAAAGTACGAGTGCTTCATCACGATGACCAAGTTTTAATTGACCATATTCAACAGTATCTGTGATTGTCATTAATACAACAAGGAAGATAAGTGGCTGTGGTAATGCAAATAAACCAGCACCAAGTAATGTTAAATATACATTTTGACCTGCAAAGTAGTAAATAACTACTGCAATTAACATAATAGCGATAGAATAGAAGAATAAATTACGTCTGCTGAATTTTTTAGTTAATGATGGGAATAAAGCAACTGCCATTAAACCAATGATAACGTTGATTACACCTAAGAAGGAGAACTGAGAAGAATCACCTAATACATAAATGAAATAGTAAAGGTTGAAGTTATTGATAAGGTTTTGACCTAAACCAAAGATAAGATAAGCAAATGCAATCCATAAGAGCTGGTCATTTTTCATTAATACAGAGAAAACTTGTCCAAAAGATGTATCTGTTTTGTTTTCACGAAGAGCAGAGTCATGTTCTTTTGTACCAATACCAAGAATGATAGCACCTACAGTAGCAATTAAACCACCAATTGCAGCAAATGCGAACCAACCTGTAGCATCACCTGCACCACCATTGCTATTTTCAGAGAAAGCTAAAACAATTGGAATAACAATGATAGTTACGAGCTGACCACCGAATACAGAACCAATACGTGCATAAGTAGCTGTAATTTCACGTTCACGAGAATCAAAAGAAAGTGCTGGTATCATGGACCAAATAGCAACGTCTTTTGCTGAATAGAAAATATCCATAATTATATATAAGATAGCGAAAACAATTAAGTACATTATAGGGCTTGTTTCAGCTAAACCGCCAATATCTGTGAATAAGATAGCTAAAGTAACTGCGGCAATAACTGCACCAGAAAGAACCCAAGGTTTAAATTTACCCCATCTAGTTTTTGTTTTATCGATAGTATTCCCAATGAATGGGTCAATGAAAAGTTCCGCAACACGAATAACAAGAATAACTGTTGTTACAAGACCTATCATATATTCATTATAACTTGTATCATCTGTATTAAATAAATTACTTGTTACGAAAATCATAAAATAAGTACCAATCATTGCATAGAAAAAGTCATGCCCAAAGGTACCGCACGCATATGCCACACGTGATAAAAATCTTGACATATAAAGGCCTCCCATTATGTTATTAAAAATTTAATGACTACACTAAAATTATTTAACTGTGTTAATATATTCGATGATAGCATCAGCTATTTTATCTAAAGAAGCATTGCTAGTATTTACAATTAAATCATAGTTAGAAGCTTCGCCCCATTTTTTACCTGTGTAATAATTGTAATATCTAGCTCTTTTTTCGTTTTCTGCGTCCAATTCTTTTAAAGTTTTACCTTCGTAAACTTCTTTACCTCTTTTTTCTCTATATTCATCATTTGCACAAACAAAGATAGAGAAATGATTTGGCATATCTTCTAATACATAATCAGCGCAACGACCTAAGATAACACATGGTCCATCATTAGCAAGTTTTCTTACTACACTAGCTTCAGATAAGAACATGCCTCTACTAGATTCACCCATGCGAGTACCAAAAGAATGGAATGGCATGAATGTCAATGTCAATGGATGAACAGTATTTTCTATATCTAATAAATCTTGTTCAGATAAATCATTAATACCTAATTTAGCTGCTGCGATATGCACAATTTGTCTATCGTACAATTTTACATTTAATTTTTTAGCTAAAATTTCAGCTAATTCACGACCACCGCAACCATACTGTCTACTTATTGTAATTACTGTATTTGAGTTCATATTAAATCCCTCTCTTTAATATTAAAATATAATAAATAAGAAAATGCTCAACTTATCAAATATATAATAATAAATAAAAGTATATGATTTTTTTGAAAATTTTTATTTTGAAAACGTTTACAATTAACCTAAAATGTACATTTCTATCTAAAAGCTTTGTTATTATTATATTTTATATCGTTACCAATAGCAATGTTTTATGTTGCTAAAATTTGTTTAAATGTTGTATATTATGTAAAATTATAAAAAAAGAACTGTACTAAATTTTAGTACAGTTCTTTTATCTTCATATTTATATATTATTTACTGATATCTTTCCAAGTACGTTCAAGTTCTTTAACGATTTCAGCATGTTTTTCTTCAGTAAGAGTAACTTTTGTTTTGTAAAGTAATGTTGCGATGAGCATGAATACGATTGGCACAGCAAACATGATTAATTCGAACATCATTTTATTGCTATCAGTAATGCTATCAGCTGTAGCTTTACCAGACATACCAACCCAAACAGCTGTGAAACCAACGATAGCACTTGTTACAGCACCGGATAATTTGTTAACTAATGGTCTGATGGAAAGAATAAGGGATTCATCGCGGTGACCAATTTTTAACTGACCATATTCAACAGTATCTGTGATTGTCATTAATACTACTAAGAATACAAGTGGCTGTGGTAAGTTGAATAAACCAGCTGCGATTAATACTAATACAGAGTTTGTACCAGCGAAAGCATAGATGAGCAATGCAATGATCATGATTACGACAGAATAGAAGAATAAGTTTCTTCTTTTGAATTTAGTTGTTAATATAGGGAATAAAGCAACTGCTAATAAACCAATGATAACGTTGATAATACCTAAGAAGGATAAATAAGTGGAATCACCTAAAATGTAAGCGAAATAGTACATCTGGAAGGAGTTTACTAAGTCCTGACCGAAGCAGAAGATAAGGAATGTAATAGCGATCCACATTAACTGGTCATTTTTACCTAAGATAGAGAATACTTCTTTGAAAGTTGTTTCTTTTTTGTTTTCACGAAGAGCGGAAGCTTGTTCTTTTGTACCAAGACCAAGGATAACAGCACCTAATAAGGATACACCGCCACCGATTAAAGCGAAAGCTAACCAACCATTAGCATCACCAACACCGCCGTTAGCGTCTTTGGAGAAGAATAATACGATAGGAATAACCATTACTGTTACGAGCTGAGCACCAAATACAGAACCAATACGAGCAAATGTTGCTGTAATTTCACGTTCTTTAGAGTCGAAGGACATTGCTGGAACCATGGACCAAATAGCAACGTCTTTTGCTGAATAGAAGATATCCATTACTAAGTATAAAATAGCAAAGATAATTAAGTAGAGTAATGGATTAGATGTTGTTAAACCACCTAAGTCAGTGAACAAAATTGCTAAGCTTAAAGCTGCTACGAAACCACCAACGATAACCCATGGTTTAAATCTACCCCATCTAGTGTTTGTTTTATCGATAGTGTTACCAATGAATGGGTCAATGAAAAGTTCTGCTACACGAATTACAAGGATTACTGTCATGATGATACCGATCATATATTCATTATGACTTTGATCTTCTGTGTTGAAAAGATTACTTGTGATGAACATGATAAAGTATGTGCTAACCATCATATAGAAGATATCATGTCCGAAAGTACCACAAGCATATGATATGCGTTGCATAAGTTTATTACCATTATTACCTGACATTTATAAGTCCTCCTAAATAAAATTATAAATATTTAATAAAAAAATTATTAACAAAACTTATGTAGATAACAGCATCTATGCTGTTACCCTTCTATATTCTTTAGTTCTTTTATTCTTGAACTTTATTAATATATTCAATGATAGCATCTGCTATTTTGTCTAAAGATGCATTGCTAGTATTTACAATTAAATCATAGTTAGAAGCTTCGCCCCATTTTTTACCTGTATAATAATTGTAGTATCTAGCTCTTTTTTCATTTTCTTCGTTTAATTCTTTTAAAGATTTACCGTCATAAACGTCTCTTCCTCTTTGTTCCCTGTATTCATCATCAGCACAAACAAAAATGGAGAAGTGATTTGGCATATCTTCTAATACATAATCTGCACAACGACCTAAGATAACACAAGGACCATCATTAGCAAGTTTTCTGACAACACTTGCTTCAGATAAGAACATTCCTCTGCTAGATTCACCCATATGGTTACCAAAAGAATGGAATGGCATAAATGTTAAAGTTAAAGGTTGAACAGTATTTTCAAGTTCTAATAAATCCTGCTCAGATAAATCGTTGATGCCAAGTTTAGCAGCAGCAATATGAACGATTTGTCTGTCATATAAATTGACATTTAACTTTTTAGCTAAAATTTCAGCTAATTCACGACCACCACAACCGTATTGTCTACTAATTGTTATTACAGTGTTTTCTTTCATTAAAATCACCTACTTATTTATTTTATTATCAATATGAAATTGATAACGAGTTAATATTTCAAAATACCATATTTTTTATTTATAAATGCAATATTATATCAATAAATAAAACCATATGATTTTTTAGAAAATTCAATTTCATAAAATCGAAAACGGAAAACGTTTACACATTTTGTCAAAATACGAACTCATTTTATACATATCTTAAAGTTCTTGAACAAATGTTTGTTTTTATTTTTACAAATTTTCATTTAACTCAGCTTCATTATATTATTCTCATCACTTAAAGTCAATATATATTTCTTAAAAAATTTTTATGTAACAAGCTGGAATTTAATAAAAATCTCAACATAAATACAAAAAAACAAACGTTTACATCAACAAATTTACAATCTTGTTATGGTTTAATTATACCCATCTCCCTATATAAAGTCAATATACAATTTTCAAAAAATTATATAAAAAATTAAAATTAATTACAAAAAAAGATATGGTTCTAATATCACTACTAGAACCATATCTTCTTATACTTTTTTCTTCCATTTGCAAAAATAATTTTCTACCAAGTCTAAAAAACCAAACAAAAATAGACCTATTAAACTTAAAACTACAATACCTGCGTACATATCTAAATAATTTACACGAAGCCACGAATCCATTATAAAATATCCCATGCCATATTTAGTACCAAATGTCTCTGTAAAAAACAATACTGATATAGCTGTTCCCATTGCTACACGTAAAGATGTAATAAAATTTGGTAATACAGCTGGCCATAGTATATTTAAGAAAATTTGTCTAAAAGATGCACCTAAACTATATAAAGGAAAAAACATTTCTTTTGGTATAGTTTTTATACTATCGCGAATGGCAACTAACACTTGAAAAATCACAATCAAAAATATCATAATAACTTTTGGTAATTCCCCAATGCCAGCTAAAAGCATCAAGATAGGCAATAATGCAATCTTAGGAATAGGATATGTCAGATAAACAATAGGAGCTAAAATCTTATCACATTTTTTATAATATCCCATCATCACCGCTATCGGTACACCAATTATTATAGCTAAAAATACTCCTGCTATAATTCGCCAAAGACTATATAATGCATGAATAGCTATTGTTTGTGTAAAAATATTGCCCAATCTTTCCATTACCAAAACAGGCGAAGGAATAATTGGCAAATGTACGATTATAGATATAACATACCATAAAATAAGCAATAATATCATTGCAGGTAAATAAAAATGCCATGATTTATCTTTCATTCTTACTACCTGCTTTCTTCAAATAATTTCTTATTTCTTTACTTAGTGAACTAAAGATTTCTCTATCACGAAAATTCTTATCACTAAATAAAGGATTATCGATTATTTTATAGATACCTCCAGGTGCACTAGTCATCACTATTATTTTTTGCCCTAAATATAAAGCTTCTTCTACATAATGTGTAACTAATATAGTAGAAACTTTCTGCTTTTGCCATAAATCAATGAATACATCTTGCATTTCTTCTCTTGTAATAGCATCTAAAGCAGAAAAAGGTTCATCCATTAATAACAAATCAGCTTTTAAAGCAAAAGCCCTAGCTAAACTTACGCGTTGTTGTTGACCACCACTTAAATTATTAGGATAGCGATTGAGTAAATTACTTAATCCTAAATTATCTACTAAATTTTGAGGTAAACCCTGTTTAGCTTCTTTTTTTATTTTTAAACCTAATAAAATATTTTCTTTTACAGTAAGCCATGGCAATAATCCATAATTTTGAGGAATAAAACCTATAGTTTGTTTTTTAGGAGAAGGATTTTCGCCATTTATTTGCACTAAACCCTGATAATTTTTTTGTAGTCCTGCCAAAACATTCAATAAGGTAGATTTTCCACAACCAGAAGGGCCAATCACTGCACAAGTTATCCCTGTTGGCAAATTTAAATTAATATCTTCTAATATATTTGTATCATCATATCTTACATAAAGTCTATCTACGGTAATCATTTCGTTAAAATATCACTTACTATATCTTCATAATTATATTTTTCAGTTACTAATTCTTTTTTATTGAGCCAATTTATAGATTTATCCCAATCAGATTTTTCTGGTAATGCAGCTTTCATGTATTTTGGCATAACTAAAGCATCTTTAGTTGCTGGTGGTAATCCTGCTGTTTCAATAACTAAATCCATATATTCTTCTTGAGGTGTAGAATTTAAATATTCTATAGCTTTATCATAAGCTCTATACATAGCTTTTATAGCTTCTTTTTTATTTTCTACGCTATCATTTGTAAATACCATTACGCCTGGATTTATTTTCATAGCTTCAGAAGAATTTACTAAATAACTGCCATTTTTTACAGCAATACTGCCCATAGGTTCAGGAAGTACTGCACCATCTAATTTACCATTTTGTAACATTTCTAATCTTGTAGGTATCTGTGGAATTACTGTTTTATTGATATCTGCTTCAGTCATATTGTTTTGTGCAAGCATTTCATCTAAAACAAATTCAATAATAGTATTTTTAGATACGGATATATTCTGACCTTTCATTTCCGCTAAAGATTTAGCAGTATTGCCAGTACCTGCAATTAAACAGTAATTGCCATTAGTAGAAGAAGTTATTTTTACATCAAATCCTCCAGCTTTAGCAAATCCTGCTGCTAGCATATCAGATACGCCACCATCTAAATTGCCACTTTGAAGGGCACTATCTCTATCCATAGCACTTTTAAAATACTGTAGCTCTACGTCTACACCTTCTTCTTTAAAATAGCCTTTTTCTTGAGCAATAATAAATGGTATGGAATCAATGTCTGGCATTAATCCAATTTTTAAAGTTTCTGTTTTTGTATTATCTGCTACTTCTTTTTCATCTGTAGTTGAACCACAAGCTGTGCATAGCATAGATAAAATACAAATTGCTACTAATAATAATTTTTTCAAAGCATTCATTCCTTTCTTATATAATATATGCCTATGCTTAACTATTTAATTAATCCTTTTATATCATATAAAAAAAACTTAATTCATGCAATAAAAAACTGACGCTAATAAATAGCGTCAGTTTTATTTTATCAGCACGAAAAATTATTTACCTGCTAATTTTTTATATCCTTCAAGACGTTCTTTTGCATCTTTTTCTGTTTTTGCAAATAATTCATCTGCAATTTCAGGGAATGCACGTTTTAAGGATGTATAACGAACTTCACCTTGAATAAATTCTTGGAAGTTTCCTGTTGGTTCTTTAGAGTCTAAGCTGAATGGATTTTTATCTGTGCCACGTAATTCAGGATTATAACGATAAGTAGCCCAGTAACCAGCTTCAACAGCACGTTTAGTTTCAAGTTGGCTCTTGCCCATACCTGCACGTAAACCATGATTGATACATGGAGCATATGCAATGATAAGAGATGGTCCTTTATAAGCTTCTGCTTCAGCAATAGCTTTTAAAGTTTGGTTTTTATCGTAACCCATAGCAATCTGTGCTACATATACATAGCCATAGCTCATTGCCATCATGCCGATATCTTTTTTCTTAGTACGTTTACCAGTAGCAGCAAATTGAGCAATAGCAGCAGCTGGAGTAGCTTTAGAGGACTGTCCACCAGTATTTGAGTAAACTTCTGTATCGAGAATTAATACGTTAACATCTTCACCAGAAGCAAGTACATGGTCAAGACCGCCATAACCGATATCATAACCCCAACCGTCGCCACCAATGATCCATTGGGAACGTTTTACAAAGAAATCTTTTTTATCATAGATTTCATTTAAGAGTGCATTATCGCCTTTTTCTGCTTCAAGAAGTTCAGTCAATTTTTCAGCGCGTTCACGGCTACCTTCACCTTCATTAATGTTAGCTTGCCAATCAGCAAATGTAGCTTTAAGTTCATCACTACCAAGACCTTCTTCTAAAGCTTGAGTGATTTTTGAAGATAATGTTTCACGAACAGCTTTTGTTCCAAGGAACATACCTAAACCATATTCTGCGTTATCTTCAAATAAGGAGTTAGCCCAAGCAGGACCTTGTCCTTTATGGTTTTTAGTGTATGGCATAGATGGTGCAGAACCGCCCCAAATAGAAGAACAGCCTGTAGCATTAGCTACCATCATACGATCACCAAAGAGCTGAGTGATGAGTTTTACATATGGAGTTTCACCACAACCAGCACAAGCACCGGAGAATTCTAAGAGTGGTTGTTCGAACTGACTACCTTTGAGAGTAGTTTTCTTCATAGGATTTTTCTTAGGTGCAACTTTTGTAGCATCAACAGCATAATCAAATTCAGCTTGTTTTGCAAGTTGAGTTGCAATAGGTTTCATAGCAAGAGCAGAACCTTTTGGAGCTGGACAAATATCAGCACAGTTACCGCAACCTGCACAATCTTTTGCAGAAATAGTGATTGCAAAATTTAAGCCTTTAGCACCAAGAGCTGGTTTGGATTTCATTGTTTCTGGAGCATTAGCTACTTCTTCATCTGTCATAAGTACTGGACGAATTGCAGCATGTGGACATACGAAGGAGCATTGGTTACACTGGATACATTTATCAATATCCCATTCTGGAACATTAATAGCGATACCGCGTTTTTCATAAGCAGCAGTACCTACTGGGAATGTACCATCTTCAATACCTTTGAAAGCACTTACAGGAAGTTTATCGCCTTCTTGACGGTTCATTGGATTTTGGATATTTTTAATGAAATCAGGAATATTAGCATTTGCATCATCAGTATCTTTAGCATCTTTCCAAGAAGCTGGAACTTCTACTTTATGAAGAGCTTCGATACCTTTGTCGATAGCGCCATTATTCATATCAACGATATGTTGACCTTTTTTACCATAAGAAGTAACAACTGCATCTTTAAGATATTTAACAGCTTCATCAATAGGAATGATATTTGCAAGTTTAAAGAATGCAGACTGCATAACCATGTTAAAGCGACCGCCAAGACCAAGTTCTTGAGCAATTTTAACAGCGTTTACAGTATAGAAGTTAATATTGTTTTCTGCAATATAACGTTTCATATATGCAGGGAGTTTTTCTGTTAATTCTTCATCAGTCCAAAGTGTATTTAATAAGAATGTACCATTTGGTTTTAAACCAGCAAGTAAATCATATTTATCTACATAAGACTGTTGAGAACAGGAAATGAAGTTTGCTTTATTGATGAGATATGGAGACATAATTGGTTTTTTACCAAAACGCAAGTGAGACATTGTTACCCCACCAGATTTTTTGGAGTCATATGCAAAATATGCCTGTGCATACATATCTGTTTTATCGCCGATGATTTTAACAGCACTTTTATTTGCACCTACAGTACCATCAGAACCTAAGCCCCAGAATTTGCAAGCAGTTGTTCCTTCTGGTGTAAGGTCGATATCTTCATGATATTCTGGTAAAGAAGTGAAAGAAACATCATCATTGATACCAATAGTAAAGCCATTTTTAGGAGCATCTTTTTTGAGTTCATTATAAACTGCAAAGATTTGATCTGGAGTAACATCTTTACCACCAAGACCATAACGACCACCAACGATTGTTGGACGTAAATCGCTATTATAAAGAGCGGACTGAATTTCAAGATATAAAGGTTCGCCGATAGAACCAGCTTCTTTTGTACGGTCCATAACAGCAATTTTCTTAACAGTTTTTGGAAGTGCATTTAAGAAATGTTTTACAGAGAATGGTCTGTAAAGGTGAATGGATACAACACCGACTTTTTCGCCTTTTGCATTCAAGTAATCAACAACTTCCATAGCTGTATCACATAAAGAGCCCATAGCAATGATTACGCGATCAGCATTTGGATCACCATAGTAGTTGAATAATTGATAGTTACGGCCTGTTAATTTATTGATTTCAGCCATAGCATCTTCAACCATCTGTGGAACAGCTTCATAATAAGGATTTGCAGATTCTTGACCTTGGAAATAAATATCAGGGTTTTGGCTAGTACCACGAATTACTGGATGATCTGGATTTAAAGCATTATGACGGAATTTATTTACAGCTTCCCAATCAAGCATTTTGCCTAAATCTTCATAATCTAAAACTTCGATTTTTTGAATTTCATGAGAAGTTCTAAAACCATCAAAGAAGTTTACAAATGGTACACGGCTTTTGATAGCTACAAGGTGAGCAATAGCACTTAAGTCCATAACTTCTTGAACACTAGCTTCAGCAAGCATAGCGCAACCAGTTTGACGAACTGCCATAACATCACGTTGGTCACCAAAAATATTAAGAGAAGATGTTGCAAGAGCACGAGCACTTACATGGAATACACCTGGGAGCAATTCACCAGCAATCTTATACATATTAGGAATCATTAATAAAAGACCCTGAGAAGCAGTATAAGTAGTAGTTAATGCACCAGCCTGGAGAGAACCATGTACTGTACCAGCAGCACCTGCTTCAGA
>OGWT01002628.1_pt1 | contig 12066 bp, 9 predicted proteins | sample 1576101 | NCBI WGS metagenome assembly OGWT01 (sample SAMEA3541481, study PRJEB24748) | human gut metagenome | biome: human gut; feature: human-associated habitat; material: faeces | place: China | collected 2012 | reverse complement strand
TTGTTACACAGCAGCCTCTGGGTGGTAAAGCTCAGTTCGGCGGACAGCGTTTCGGAGAGATGGAGGTTTGGGCTCTGGAAGCATATGGTGCTTCTTATACGCTGCAGGAGATCCTGACTGTTAAATCGGATGATGTTGTCGGACGTGTTAAGACTTATGAAGCGATCATCAAGGGTGAAAACATCCCTGAACCTGGTATTCCGGAGTCCTTCAAAGTTCTGATCAAAGAGCTTCAGTCTCTTGGTCTGGATGTCAAAGTGCTCAAGGAGGACCAGACAGAAGTAGAACTTATGGAAACTGTTGACTATGGAGACACAGACTTACGTTCTGTCATCGAGGGCGACAACAAAGATTACAACAGAAAAGAGGAGTCCTCTTTCGGCGAGTACGGCTATACCAAACAGGAGTTTGAAGGCGACGAGCTGGTTGATGTACAGGAAGAGTCCGCACCGGATGAAGCAATCTTCAGCCCGGATGAAGTTTTCGAGGAAGAGTAAGCCGGAAGTGAAAGGAGAAACCATACATGCCAGAAACAACAAATAATGAAACGTATCAGCCAATTACGTTTGATGCCATTAAAATCGGTTTAGCATCTCCTGATAAGATCAGAGAATGGTCACATGGTGAAGTCCTGAAACCGGAAACCATCAACTACCGTACGCTGAAACCGGAAAAAGATGGTCTGTTCTGCGAAAGAATCTTCGGACCAAGCAAAGACTGGGAATGTCACTGTGGTAAATATAAAAAAATCCGCTACAAAGGTGTTATCTGTGACCGATGCGGAGTTGAAGTAACAAAATCAAGTGTACGCCGTGAGCGTATGGGACATATCGAGCTGGCAGCTCCGGTATCTCATATCTGGTATTTTAAGGGTATCCCTTCCAGAATGGGACTGATGCTGGATCTGTCACCGAGAGTACTGGAAAAAGTACTGTATTTTGCCAACTACATCGTTCTGGATAAAGGAACCAGCGAACTGCAGTACAAACAGGTACTGACTGAGAGAGAGTTCCAGGAAGCCAGAGAAAAATACGGTATGACATTCCGTGTCGGCATGGGTGCAGAAGCTGTCAAAGAGCTTCTGGAAGCCATCGACATGGAAAAAGAATCCGAAGAGCTGAAAAGAGGCTTAAAAGAAGCTACCGGACAGAAACGTGCAAGAATCATCAAGAGACTAGAAGTTGTAGAAGCATTCCGTGAGTCCGGCAACCGTCCGGAGTGGATGATCATGACTGTTATCCCGGTTATTCCGCCGGATCTGCGTCCTATGGTACAGCTGGACGGAGGAAGATTTGCAACTTCTGACCTGAACGACCTGTACAGAAGAATCATCAACCGTAACAACCGTCTGAAGAGACTGCTGGAGCTTGGAGCACCGGATATTATCGTCAGAAACGAAAAACGTATGCTTCAGGAAGCAGTAGATGCCCTGATCGATAACGGTCGAAGAGGAAGACCGGTAACCGGACCTGGTAACCGTGCTCTGAAATCTCTGTCCGATATGCTGAAAGGTAAATCCGGACGTTTCCGTCAGAACCTGCTCGGAAAACGAGTTGACTATTCCGGACGTTCCGTTATCGTCGTAGGACCGGAACTGAAAATTTATCAGTGCGGTCTGCCGAAAGAAATGGCAATCGAGCTGTTTAAACCTTTCGTTATGAAAGAGCTGGTAGCAAACGGAACATCACATAATATTAAAAACGCAAAGAAAATGGTAGAGAGACTTCAGCCGGAAGTATGGGACGTTCTGGAAGAAGTAATCAAAGAGCATCCGGTTATGCTGAACCGTGCTCCTACACTGCATCGTCTGGGTATTCAGGCATTTGAGCCGATCCTGGTAGAAGGTAAAGCGATCAAACTGCATCCGCTGGTTTGTACCGCATTCAACGCCGACTTCGACGGAGACCAGATGGCTGTACATCTGCCGCTGTCCGTAGAGGCTCAGGCAGAGTGCCGTTTCCTGCTTCTTTCACCGAACAACCTGCTGAAACCGTCCGACGGCGGTCCTGTAGCCGTTCCTTCACAGGATATGGTCCTTGGTATTTACTACCTGACACAGGAAAGACCGGGTTCGATCGGAGAAGGCAAGTACTTCAAGAGCGTGAACGAAGCAATCCTTGCTTATGAAAACAAAGCACTGACTTTGCAGACCAGAATCAAAGTGCGTATGACAAAGACCATGCCGGACGGTACAACAAAGACCGGTACGGTAGAGTCCACACTGGGACGTTTCCTGTTCAACGAGATCCTGCCTCAGGATCTGGGCTTTGTAAACAGAAGCATTCCGGAAAACGAAATGAAGCTGGAAGTAGATTTCCATGTAGGAAAGAAACAGCTGAAACAGATCCTGGAAAAAGTTATCAATACACACGGAGCTACCAAGACGGCAGAAGTGCTGGATGATATCAAAGCAACAGGATATAAATTCTCCACAAGAGCAGCTATGACCGTATCCATTTCCGATATGACCGTTCCGCCTGAAAAACCGGAACTGATCAAGCAGGCTCAGGAGACTGTAGACCACATCACAAAGAACTACAAACGTGGTCTGATCACAGAAGAAGAACGTTACAAAGAAGTTGTAGAGACCTGGAAAGAAACCGATGATGTTCTGACCAGAAAGCTGCTGGACGGACTGGATAAGTACAACAACATCTTCATGATGGCTGACTCCGGTGCCCGTGGTTCTGATAAACAGATCAAACAGCTGGCAGGTATGCGAGGACTGATGGCAGATACAACCGGTCATACGATCGAGTTGCCTATCAAGTCAAACTTCCGTGAAGGTCTTGACGTACTGGAATATTTCATGTCTGCACATGGAGCTCGAAAAGGTATGTCCGATACCGCTCTTCGTACAGCCGATTCCGGTTACCTGACAAGACGACTGGTTGATGTATCACAGGATCTGATCATCCGTGAGATGGACTGCTGCGAAGGCAAAGAAATTCCGGGTATGTATGTAAAAGCATTTACAGACGGCAAGGAAGAGATCGAAAGCCTGCAGGAGCGTATCACAGGAAGATTCTCCTGCGAGACCATTAAGAATAAAGACGGCGAAATCCTTGTAAAAGCAAACCATATGATCACTCCGAAACGTGCAGCACGTATCATGAGTGAAGGTGTGGACGCAAACGGCAAACCATTTGAACAGATCAAGATCCGTACGATCCTGAACTGTAAATCACATGTTGGTGTTTGTGCGAAATGTTACGGTTCCAACATGGCAACCGGTGAGCCGGTACAGGTTGGTGAATCCGTAGGTATCATCGCAGCACAGTCTATCGGTGAGCCGGGTACACAGCTGACCATGCGTACCTTCCATAACGGTGGTGTTGCCGGCGGCGATATCACACAGGGTCTTCCTCGTGTCGAGGAGCTTTTCGAGGCACGTAAGCCTAAGGGACTTGCTATCATCACTGAGATTTCCGGTGTGGCAACCCTCAAAGATACCAAGAAAAAACGTGAGATTATTGTGACAAACAGTGAGACAGGTGAGTCCAAGACTTATCTGATCCCTTACGGATCACGTATCAAAGTACAGGATGGAGTTTATCTGGATGCTGGTGATGAACTGACAGAAGGTAGTGTAAATCCGCATGACATTCTGCGAATCAAGGGCGTAAACGCTGTTCAGGATTACATGCTGCGTGAAGTACAGCGTGTATACCGTCTGCAGGGTGTAGAGATCAACGATAAACATATCGAAGTAATCGTTCGTCAGATGATGAAGAAGATCCGTATAGAGGATAACGGAGACACGGAACTTCTGCCGGGAACCATGGTAGACATCCTTGATTTTGAGGATATCAATGAAGAGATGATCGCTCAGGGCAAAGAGCCTGCAGAAGGAAAACAGGTAATGCTTGGTATTACAAAAGCATCCCTGGCAACCAACTCCTTCCTGTCAGCAGCATCCTTCCAGGAAACTACAAAAGTTCTGACAGAAGCAGCTATCAAAGGTAAAGTCGATCCGCTGATCGGTCTGAAAGAGAACGTTATCATCGGTAAACTGATCCCGGCCGGAACCGGTATGAAACGTTACCGCAACGTAAAATTGGATACCGGTGAGGATGAATATGAAATGGAAGATGACGATCTGATGCTGGATGAAACAGAAATGTCGGAAGAGCAGACAGAGATCACTTCGAAAGAAACAGCAGCAGATGCAGAAACTGCCGCAGCAGAGAATGCAGATGAGAATGTTGCAGACGATTTCGATGAAATCGATTTGACAGCGGAAGATTCGGATTCTACCGAAGAATAAAGAGAATAACAAAACCCGTACAGGGTGTGGATTTTTTAAGAAAGTTCTTTTTTCGCCACATAGCTATCGAAAGGTAGTTATGTGGCGTTTTTTTGTTGCCATGTTGAGAAAAAAGGGTACACCATCTTTTTGTATTGCGTTGCTGCGATATGTCATTGTCATTATTCCGGCAGCATTTCTGTTTGGAAAAATACTGGGAGCAAACGGCGTATGGCTGGCATTTCCGGTGGTAGAGGCAGAGGCATTGACAGCGGTGTTTGCAATCATACTATATCAGAGGTGAGATGATTCTCAACTGTAGGCGGCGGGCAACAAGATTTATTTCCTCTTCTGTTTCATGCATTATTTTCTGTAAATGATCACAAAACGGAACAAAATTTCTCGAATTTTTGATTTGACCATCTGGCGATTTTTTGATAAGATATGTAATATAGCATTGTATTATATTACAAACGATTAGGAGGATAAAGTATGGCTTTTTACAGTTTATCAGAAGCGGAACAGCACATTATGGACTACATGTGGGCACATGCAGATCAGGAGGAGATTCATCTGAATGAAATCATGGAGTACATGGAGACAAAAGGATATGTATGGAAACAGCAGACGGCCTATAGTTTTGTGATACGTCTGAAGAATAAGAAAATCCTGTCTTCTACCAAAAGAGGTAAACGTCGCTATTATTCTGTGAACATGTCAAGAAAAGAATTTATAGCAAAAGGTGTTCAGGAATACCTGAATCTTGCCTATGATGGTTCTCTGCTGGTGTTTTTACGTTCTCTTGAGGGCGATCATGGTCTCAGTGAAGAGCACAAACAGGAATTACAGCAATTTGTGAAAGAACAGCAGGAGAAGGAAGAAGAGAGACAGAAGCAGGAAGAAAGCAGCGAAAAAACAGAGTAACAGGGAACAGAATAATAAGCAAAAAACGAAAAATGATAAAACAAAAAATGCAAGTATTTTTGTCGGATGACGAAAGTACTTGCATTTTTTCGTTTAGTTTTAATCGAAACTCAATTTCCGATTTTATCTCAGTCGAGAAGACTCCCACTTCTGCAAGTGGCGAGCAACAAACCTTTACAGATCAAAGAACCAGTCTTTTTCATGTTTCTTTTTTCTTCGGTGCTGTACCGGAGGAGTCTGTCTTGGATCTTCCGCAGGTTCGTCTGGAACGGTACTTTCCGGATTCTCATATGGAGCCTGTTCTTTTTCTGGTGAATAAGATGGCTGTCGGGAAACATTTTCGGAACGGTCAAATCCCCAGTCATGATCATATGGATCATTTGTTTCCTGATAATTTCGCTCGGCATATTCCGGTTTGGCATTGAAGTCGATTTCCTGTTCTGGAGACCAGAAAGGATCGTTTGGATTAGTAGCCTTTTTGTCGGAAGTACGTGATGTATGCTCCGGATGAAGTCCGGCTTCTACTTCTTCCCTTGACCAGGTTCTGGTACTCTGCTGTGACTGCGACTCCCTGACGGGCTGCTCATAGTAATCGCGGTTACTGCGGTCAGGAGTCTGTGATTCGCAGTAATTCTGCTCGCAGTTGTCATATCCGTAACCGGTTTCCGGATTTTTGCCGCTCTGTTCATAATAATCACGATGTCCATGATTATCATAACCATAATTCGGATTGCCGCCGCGGTTATCATAGCCATAATTCGGATTGCTGCTGCGACCGTCATAACCATAATTCGGATTAACGCCGCGGTTGTCATAGCCGTAATTTGGGTTACCTTCCGGCTGACCATAATAATCGCGGCCGCCGCGGTTATCGTAACCATAATTCGGATTGCCGCCCGGCTGTTCGTAATAATTACGCCCGCTGCGGCTGTCATAGCGACTATCATAACCATAATCCTGTCCACGGTTGTCATAACCATAACCATATCCAGATCCTGGATTCTGGTAATAGCGGTCATCCGGCTGTGGTGGCTGGTAATTGCCGTATTTATCATAGTAAGTTGTTTTTGACTTACCGCCAAAGAGCTTTTTCTTTGGCTTTTTCTGTTTTACTTTGACTTTTTCTTTAAAGACCGTCTTCCGTCCGGTCCAGCCGATGATGCGGACGACGATGATCCCAAAAAACACGCCGACACTGTCGATACAGACATCTCTTGCCGAAGGACTTCGTCCGGCGATAAACGATTGGTGGAATTCATCTCCGCAGGCGAACCCGACGCAGATCAGCCCCGCCAGAAACATCAGAAGGATGCCGTGCAGTCCATATACATATAATGGAAAGGATACTGCGATGGCAAGAGCGAAATATTCGGTCATATGTGCTAGTTTGCGGGTGATAAAATCGATTTTATTTGCCCACTCATCGATTTGATCGTAACTGAGATTGGCGTTAAAAACATAGTCAGCTGTTTCGATGATCTTCACACTTGCCTGGTAGCTGAGCTGACCGGACATATCTCCGTCCTGAGCGGAGAAGGAGAAGATAATATACATCATAATGAGGGCAGGTACGAAAGAAAGTGGTTTCAATATTGTCCTCAACATAGCGATTCACCTCCATAATTATAAATAGCGAAAATGCCAGCATAAAGAGCATGCCGGTAAGCTAATTGCTTATGCGATATAATATCACTTTTAAAAGAAAAAGTCCAGCAAAGCCAGCCAGGTTTTCATGGATTTTAGGCGTATAATAGGGTAAAATAGAAGCAGTGAAAACAAACAGAAGTTGTGGAATGCAACGTTTGTAATGGAAAATGGAGATGATATATATGGGTGAAAAAAATTTGATCGTGGATGATGAAGAGTCGATGCCAGATCTTATCTGCAACTACTCTGAGAAAGATACAAAACATCAGGATATTCTCTTTAAAAAATATGCATAAAAAAAGTGCATAAAATTCCTGTAAATACTGCATAAAAAGCCTTGACAGACGCTGTTTCTGCCGATATAATGTGAATTGTGCGTGCCGATACACTATATCTATGTATCCACACACCTGAAAATGATTTTAAGCAACCACTACCGCAAATGCGGAATATTACAGGAGGTGAAAAGAATGCCAACATTTAACCAGTTAGTTAGAAAAGGTCGTCAGACTTCAGAAAAGAAATCTACAGCACCTGCTCTGCAGAAGGGCTTCAACTCTCTGAAAAAGAAGAGCACAAACGTTTCTGCACCACAGAAGAGAGGTGTCTGCACAGCAGTTAAAACTGCTACACCTAAAAAACCTAACTCAGCTCTGAGAAAGATCGCCAGAGTTCGTCTGTCAAACGGAATCGAAGTAACAAGCTACATCCCAGGTGAGGGACATAACCTTCAGGAGCATAGCGTTGTTCTGATTCGTGGAGGACGTGTAAAGGACCTTCCAGGTACAAGATACCACATCGTTCGTGGTACTCTGGATACAGCAGGCGTTGCTAAGAGAAGACAGGCTCGTTCCAAATACGGAGCAAAGAGACCAAAAGACGCTAAGAAATAATAAAAGTTACAGACTTTTAAGCGAAACAGTATAGAACAATAAAGTCGTATCACAAACAGAACTAACTGTTGTGCCGTATTCTTATTTACCAGTGGTTGCGGGTTAATATAGAAATTGCGAGCATGATACACAGTAGAACGACACATGTGAGTACCGATGAATTAATTTCAATGATTAAGGAGGGAAGTACCGTGCCACGTAAAGGACATACTCAGAAAAGAGATGTATTAGCGGATCCGCTGTACAATAATAAAGTGGTTACCAAACTTATCAATAACATTATGTTAGATGGTAAGAAAGGTGTAGCTCAGAAAATCGTATACGGAGCATTCGAAAGAGTTGCTGCGAAAACTGACAAGCCGGCTATCGAAGTATTTGAAGAGGCTATGAATAACATCATGCCAGTTCTGGAAGTAAAAGCTAGACGTATTGGTGGAGCAACATACCAGGTACCTATCGAGGTAAGAGCTGATCGTCGTCAGGCATTAGCACTTCGCTGGATCACTCTGTATTCCCGCAAGAGAGGCGAGAAGACAATGGAAGAGAGACTGGCAAATGAAATTCTGGATGCTGCAAACAACACAGGAGCATCTGTGAAGAAGAAAGAAGACATGCATAAGATGGCAGAGGCTAATAAGGCATTTGCTCATTACAGATTCTAAGGAGGAGAAAAACCTTGGCTGGAAGAGAATATCCATTAGAGAGAACCAGAAATATTGGTATTATGGCTCATATCGATGCTGGTAAAACAACACTGACAGAGCGTATCCTGTATTATACTGGTGTAAACTATAAAATCGGTGATACTCACGAAGGTACTGCTACCATGGACTGGATGGAGCAGGAACAGGAAAGAGGTATCACAATTACTTCAGCCGCAACTACCTGTCATTGGACTCCGCAGGAACAGTGCAAACCGAAAAAAGGTGCACAGGAATATCGTATCAATATCATTGATACCCCGGGTCACGTTGACTTTACAGTAGAGGTTGAACGTTCCCTTCGTGTACTGGACGGCGCTGTCGGCGTGTTCTGTGCAAAGGGTGGTGTAGAACCTCAGTCTGAAAACGTATGGCGTCAGGCTGACACTTACAATGTACCGCGTATGGCATTCATCAACAAGATGGATATCTTAGGTGCAGATTTCTACAACGCTGTTGATCAGATTCGTACAAGACTTGGTAAAAACGCAATCTGCCTGCAGCTGCCAATCGGCAAAGAAGATGAATTTAAGGGAATCATCGATCTGTTTGAGATGAAAGCTTACATCTATAACGATGAAAAGGGTGAAGATATCTCAATCACAGATATCCCGGAAGATATGAAAGACGATGCAGAACTGTATCATACAGAACTGATCGAGAAAATCTGCGAGCTGGATGATGACCTGATGATGGAATATCTGGAAGGTGAAGAACCATCCATCGACGCACTGAAAGCTGCACTGCGTAAAGGAACCTGCGAATGTCAGGCAATTCCTGTATGCTGTGGTACTGCTTACAGAAACAAAGGTGTTCAGAAACTTCTGGATGCTATCATTGATTTCATGCCTGCACCAACCGATATCCCGGCTATTACAGGTGTTGACGAAGATGGCAACGAAGTAGTAAGACATTCTTCAGACGAAGAACCGTTCTCCGCTCTGGCATTCAAGATCATGGCTGACCCGTTCGTAGGTAAGCTGGCATTCTTCCGTGTGTACTCAGGTACTATGAACTCCGGTTCTTACGTACTGAATGCAACAAAGAATAAAAAAGAGCGTGTAGGACGTATCCTGCAGATGCATGCAAACAAGAGAGCAGAGCTTGATAAAGTTTACTCTGGTGATATTGCAGCAGCAGTAGGTTTCAAATTTACAACAACAGGTGATACTATCTGTGACGAACAGCATCCGGTTATTCTGGAGTCTATGGAATTCCCAGAGCCAGTTATCGAGCTGGCAATCGAGCCGAAGACCAAAGCAGGTCAGGGCAAGATGGGTGAGGCTCTTGCAAAACTGGCTGAAGAGGACCCGACATTCCGTGCTCATACAAATCAGGAGACTGGTCAGACAATCATCGCTGGTATGGGTGAGCTGCATCTGGAAATCATCGTAGACCGTCTGCTTCGTGAGTTTAAAGTAGAAGCAAACGTAGGTGCTCCTCAGGTTGCTTACAAAGAGACATTTACAAAACCTGTAGATGTAGACAGCAAGTATGCAAAACAGTCTGGTGGTCGTGGACAGTACGGTCACTGTAAAGTTAAATTCGAGCCGATGGATCCGAACGGCGAAGAGACATTCAAGTTCGAATCTACCGTTGTTGGTGGTGCTATTCCGAAGGAATACATCCCGGCAGTAGGAGAAGGTATCGAAGAAGCAGCAAAAGCTGGTATCCTGGGCGGATTCCCGGTACTGGGTGTACATGCAAATGTATACGACGGATCTTACCACGAAGTCGATTCCAGTGAAATGGCATTCCATATCGCTGGTTCCATGGCATTCAAGGATGCTATGAAGAAAGGTAATCCGGTACTGCTTGAGCCGATCATGAAAGTTGAAGTTACCATGCCTGAAGAATACATGGGCGATGTAATCGGTGATATCAACTCCAGACGTGGTCGTATCGAAGGTATGGAAGATATCGGTGGCGGTAAGATGGTTAAAGGTTATGTACCGCTGGCTGAGATGTTCGGATACTCTACAGACCTTCGTTCCAAGACACAGGGACGTGGTAACTACTCTATGTTCTTCGAAAAATATGAGCAGGTACCGAAGTCTGTACAGGAAAAAGTACTGAGTGCAAAAGCAAAATAATCTGATATCAGATAAGCCATGGCTTGACAAAGGTTCTTCTTTTGGAGAGATCCGGAAGAAGAATCTGGTCAAACCGTTATAAAACTCATAAAAACAGGTAAATTAGGCTTGAAAATATCCTGGATTTGAAATATAATCGTAAATAGCCTATGTATATAAGGAAAATAAAGGTAAGCCAATACGGCTATTATTTCAAGGAGGACATTCAAAATGGCAAAAGCTAAATTTGAGAGAACCAAACCGCATTGTAATATTGGTACCATTGGACACGTTGACCATGGTAAAACAACTCTGACAGCAGCTATCACAAAAACACTGGCAGCTAGAGTTGCAGGTAACGCAGCAGTAGATTTCGAAAACATCGATAAAGCTCCGGAAGAAAGAGAACGTGGTATCACAATCTCTACAGCTCACGTTGAGTATGAAACAGAGAAGAGACATTACGCACACGTTGACTGCCCGGGACATGCTGACTACGTTAAAAACATGATCACTGGTGCAGCTCAGATGGATGGTGCTATCCTGGTTGTTGCTGCTACTGATGGTGTTATGGCTCAGACAAAAGAGCACATCCTGCTGTCTCGTCAGGTAGGTGTACCTTACATCGTAGTATTCATGAACAAATGCGATATGGTAGACGACGAAGAACTGCTTGAACTGGTAGACATGGAAATCCGTGAGCTGCTGAACGAGTATGAGTTCCCAGGCGATGATACACCAATCATCCAGGGTTCTGCTCTGAAAGCTCTGGAAGATCCGAACGGCCCATGGGGCGACAAGATCATGGAACTGATGGATGCTGTTGACAGCTGGATCCCAGATCCTCAGCGTGCTACAGATCAGCCGTTCCTGATGCCAGTAGAGGACGTATTCACAATCACAGGTCGTGGTACTGTTGCAACTGGTAGAGTAGAGCGTGGTGTTCTGCATCTGAACGAAGAAGTAGAAATCATCGGTATCAAAGAAGAAGTTCAGAAAACAACTGTAACTGGTATCGAAATGTTCCGTAAACTCCTGGACGAAGCTCAGGCTGGTGATAACATCGGTGCTCTTCTTCGTGGTATCAACAGAGACCAGATCGTTCGTGGACGAGGATCGTCTGGTTCATATAAGTGACCAACCATATTTGAAATGTTTGGTTTCAACATCCCTGTTCCCAAGATAATCAAGAATAGTGAGATGAAAAGAGACGTTAAGCCAAACGGAAGAGCTAAAACAACGTGCCCTAGGGTAATAAGGATACCGCCGATAAAGATTGTTTGAGATGCGCCGAGGACGCGGTCTGCAAACCATCCACCAAAAATACCAGAAAGGTATACAAGAGCTCCATAGATACTTACAATAGCCATTGCTTGTGGCTTAGGAAGTCCTAACCCTGCGTTAGCTGAAGTAACAGATGCGTACAAATAGTAAATTAAGATTGCACGCATTCCATAATACGAGAATCGTTCCCAAAGTTCTGTTTGGAATAAAGTAAACAAAGCCTTAGGCTGTCCAAAAAATGTTTTTTCTTTATTTTTTTCCATACAATTCATTATATAGATTTTTTTAATTTGGGCAAT
>OGWT01002613.1_pt1 | contig 12126 bp, 13 predicted proteins | sample 1576101 | NCBI WGS metagenome assembly OGWT01 (sample SAMEA3541481, study PRJEB24748) | human gut metagenome | biome: human gut; feature: human-associated habitat; material: faeces | place: China | collected 2012 | reverse complement strand
ATAAATAATTGTCAGAATGAACGTTTCATTACAAAACATTGACAAAGTAAGCGCACTGCTTACTGTAAAGCTTGAGAAAGCAGATTATCAGGAAAAAGTAGACAAATCATTGAAGAGCTTCCGTCAGAAGGCACAGATTCCCGGTTTCCGTAAGGGAATGGTTCCTATGAGCTTAGTTAAGAAAATGTATGGTAAGTCTGCATTGGCTGAAGAGGTGAACAAGCTGCTTTCAGAAACAGTATATAAGTATATCCAGGACAATAAGGTAAATATATTGGGCGAGCCTTTGCCCAACGAAGACAAGCAGCAGGAAATTGATTTCGATACTATGGAAGAGTTCGAATTCTTGTTTGATATTGCTTTGGCTCCGGAATTTAAAGCTGAAGTCAGTGCAAAAGATAAGGTAGATTACTATACTATTGAAGTTACAGACGAAATGGTGGATAACCAGGTCAAGGCTTACACTCAACGTAACGGCAAGTATGACAAGGTAGACGTTTACGAGGACAATGACATGCTGAAAGGTTTGCTTGCTGAACTGGATGAAGAAGGTAATACCAAAGAGGGTGGTATTCAGGTGGAAGGTGCTGTAATGATGCCTTCGTACATGAAAAATGATGAACAGAAAGCTATCTTTGCCGGTGCAAAAGTGAACGATGTGCTTGTATTCAATCCGAATACTGCTTGGGACGGAAATGCTGCCGAATTGTCTTCTTTATTGAAGATTGACAAGGAAGCTGCTCCCGAAGTAAAATCCAATTTCAGCTTCCAGGTAGAAGAAATCACACGTTTCGTTCCGGGTGACTTGACTCAGGAAATTTTCGACCAGGTATTTGGCGAAGGTAATGTGAAAACGGAAGAGGAATTCCGTGCCAAAGTGAAGGAAGTTATTGCCAACCAGTTCGTGGCAGACAGTGACTATAAGTTCTTGATTGACGCACGTAAGATGCTGACAGAGAAAGTAGGCAAGCTGGAATTCCCGGATGCATTACTGAAGCGCATTATGCGTCTGAACAATCCTGACAAGGAAGAAAGCTTTGTAGAGGACAACTATGACAAGAGCATCGAAGAGCTGACTTGGCACCTGATTAAAGAACAGCTGGTGAAAGCCAATGATATCAAGGTTGAGCAGGAAGACATCACAAACATGGCTAAGGAAGCTACCCGCGCACAGTTTGCACAATATGGTATGATGAGTGTGCCTGAAGAAATCCTGGAAAACTACTCAAAGGAAATGCTTAAGAAGAAAGAGAGCATAGAAGGCTTGGTTAATCGTGTGGTTGAATCTAAATTGGCTACAGCATTGAAGTCTCAGGTGGAACTGGAGCATAAGAACGTTTCTGCTGAAGAGTTCAATAAGATGTTTGCATAAGAGTAATGTGTCAGGAGACCACGCCTGCCACGCGGTGCCTTCAAGGCTCATGGCAGCCGGTGCGAACTGGCCGACGCCGATATAGAGCACGAGGGCCGCGGCGGCGGCACCGATCGCCCGCTTCTCGGCGACGTTCTTCTTCTCTTTCTCGTTGACGTGGCGATCGCTGATATAAGGGCTTATAAGAATGGCGCTGCCATGCGTCCGGTAGAGTTTCTTCTGCTGTTCGAGGTAGGACAGGTCCTTGCGGATGGTCACTTCCGAAACCTTGAAAAGCTCGGAGAGCTGTGTCACCGAAATCGAGCCGTTCTGCTGCAACAGCGACAAAATACGGCTGTGCCGTTCCGGAAGGCTCAAAAGTGGTTCTTCACCTGGTTTGTTCATGCGCAATTAAAATTTTAAAGTTTTGAGAGACTAATATACGAAAAATATTCGAACCACGAACATTCCGCCGCGATTATTTTCCCTCCCGCAAGAAATTGCATGCCCGATCAGAATATTTCAAATTAAAAGGTTTTTTATTTTGAAATCGCCGAAATGATTTGTACTTTTGTTCCGAAACGAAATCAATCATCAAACCGATATTTATGGAAAGAGCATCACAAATCAAAAAGTTGTCCGACAAGGGCAAAATCTGGGACATGGTAGTCGTAGGCGGCGGTGCGACCGGACTCGGCGTCGCGGTGGATGCAGCCACGCGCGGCATGAGCGTAGCCTGCCTGGAGAAGACCGACTTTGCGAAATGTACGTCGAGCCGCTCGACCAAACTCGTGCACGGCGGCGTGCGCTACCTGCAAAAGGGCGACGTGATGCTGGTGCTTGAAGCGTTGCGCGAGCGCGGCCGCATGAAGGCCAACGCCCCGCATCTGGTGAAGGACCAGGCGTTCGTCATTTCGAACTACCGCTACTGGGACAATTTCCTTTACTTCTGCGGCCTGACCTTCTACGATCTGCTCTCGTTCGGCTTCGGCTACGGACGTTCGAAGTACATCTCCGCCAAGAAAGTGATGAAATACATCCCCACCTCGGTCGAAAAGGGGCTGAAGGGCGGCGTGGTCTACCACGACGGACAGTTCGACGACTCGCGCATGGCCATCAACCTCGCCCAGACCTGCGTCGAGAACGGCGGCACGGTCGTCAACGAGGCCACCGTGACGGGCATCCTGCACAATGAGGCGGGCAAGGTCGCCGGCGTGAAGTTCGTCGACAACACCACCGGCGAGGAGTATTCGATCAAGGCGCGCAGCGTCGTGAACGCCGCCGGCTGCTTCGTCGACGACATCATGCACATGGACAGCCCCGAACACCGCAAGATGGTCACCCCGAGCCAGGGCGTGCACCTCGTGCTGGACATGAAATTCCTGCAGAGCGACTATGCGATCATGGTTCCCAAGACCTCGGACGGCCGCGTGCTGTTCGCCGTGCCCTGGCACGACAAGGTCGTGGTCGGAACGACCGACATCGTGCGCCCCACCCCGGAGGAGGAGCCGCGTCCGCTGAAGGAGGAGATCGACTTCATCCTCGGCACCGCGGGACTCTACATGAACCCGGCGCCCACCTACAAGGACATCCTCTCGGTATTCGCGGGTCAGCGTCCGCTGGCGGCGCCCAAGAAGGAGGGCAAGAACACGAAGGAGATTTCGCGCAGCCACAAGGTCATCACCTCGGATAACGGTCTGGTGACGATCACCGGCGGCAAGTGGACCTCCTACCGCCTGATGGCCGAGGACACGGTGGACAAGGCCATCGAAGTAGCGGGACTTCCCCGGCGCAAGTGCGTGACCAAGAAATTCCACATCCACGGCTACCGCAAGAATCCCAACCTCGCCGACCATATGTACGTTTACGGTTCGGACGAGCCGAAGATCCTGAATCTGATCAAGGAAAACCCGGCGCTGGGCGAAAAGCTCTCTCCGAAGTTCGGCTACACGCTTGCCGAGGTGGTTTGGGCCGTGCGCGAGGAGATGGCCCTCACGGTCGAGGACGTGCTGGCGCGCCGCGTGCGGCTGCTGTTCGTCGACGCCCGCGAGGCGATGGCCGCCGCCCCGAAGGTCGCCGAAACGATGGCCCGCGAACTGGGCCGCGACCAGGCATGGATCGATGCGCAGGTCGAAAGTTTCACGAAGATGGCGAAAAATTATATCTTTGAAGCTTAAACGGACTTTAACCCAAGCTTAAAATGTTCAATTTTTTTAATCCTCCGGCTCCCAAACCGAGGCTCTCCCAGGACAAAATCCCGGCCAAATACGCGCAGATGCGTCTGCGCGTATTTTTGGGTGCATTTCTGGGATACGCAGCCTACTATCTGGTGCGCAAGAATCTTTCGCTCGCAGCGCCAGGCATGATCGAGTCGGGACTCCTCGACAAGGCCAGCGTAGGACTCGCGGGTTCGGCGATCTCGATCGCCTATGCCTTCAGCAAGTTCATCATGGGCAGCCTTTCCGACCGTTCCGACGCACGCAAATTCCTTGTCGTAGGACTTATTCTCTCATCGTTGCTGATGATTTGCACGGGACTGATCCCTTACAGCCACACAAATCCCGGCATCAACGTAGGCATTATCTTCGGTCTGATGCTGCTGGTGGGCTGGCTCTCGGGCATGGGATGGCCTCCCTGCGGGCGTATCATGGCCCACTGGTTCTCCCAGAACGAACGCAGTTTCAAAATGTCGGTATGGAATACGTCGCACACGATCGGCAGCGGCTCGCTGGGACTGCTCGTAACCGCCGGAATCGCCATCTTCGCCATGCTGGGATGGGGCGACACGTGGCGTGCAGCCTTCATCTTCCCGAGTTGCGTGGCGCTTCTTCTGGCCGTTTTCTGCTGGTGGGCGCTGCGCGACACGCCCCAGGCCTGCGGGCTGCCTCCCATCGACGAATACCGCAACGATTACTCGGCGGTAAAGGCCGCCAAGGGAGAAGAACAGAAAATCCCCTTCAAAAAACTCTTCGTCGACTACATTTTCAAGAACAAGATTCTCTGGCTCATCGCCCTGGCCAACGCTTTCGTCTATCTGGTGCGTTACGGCATCAGCGACTGGGCGCCGGTCTACCTGCAGGAGATGAATATCATGGATGCCTCGCAGAGCAACCTGGCCTTCTCGCTGCACAACTACGCGGGCGTCCCCGGAACGATCATCTGCGGATGGATCTCGGCCAAATTCTTCAAGGGACGCTGCGCCCCGGCCAACGTGATCTACATGGTGTTGGTGCTGATCGGCATTCTGGTCTATTGGAAAGCCGCTCCCATTGCCCAGTCGCTGGCTGAAATCTTCGGCGGCGACCCTGCCGCCATCGGCCGCACGGTCGTCTACACGGCGCTCTGCGAAATCGGGTTCTGCATCTACGGTCCCGTGGCGCTGATCGGCATTCAGGCGCTGAACCTCGTGCCGAAGAATGCAGCCGGAACGGCCGCAGGATTCGTCGGGTTGTTCGGCTACCTGTTCGGCGACGCCGTGCTGGCGAAAATCGTCATGGGTTCGGTCGCCAACGACAACTCGCTGGGATGGAACGCCACCTTCTGGATGTTCATTGTCGCCAGCCTGCTTGCCACGGCATTCTGTGCCACAACCTGGAAACGCGAGAAACAGGCTCTCTCCCGATAGAAAATTCCCGCTAACGAATCGTGAAAGCCCTTAACTCCCGGTTAAGGGCTTTTTCACGCCCTCCGACCAGACGGTCGACCAAGGCATGGAAACGGGGCGAATGGTCGTGGTGAACCGTGTGGCAGAGTTCGTGGACGATCACATAGTCGCGCAGGTGCTCCGGAAGAGTCATCAGAAAGAGGCTCAACGAGATGTGGTTGCGCCCCGAGCAACTCCCCCACTTCGTGCGCGAGGCGCGGATCGAAAGTTTTTCGCACTTCAGGCCCGTCGCCTCCGACAGCCGCCCGATGCGGCCCGGCAGGTCGGCTTTCGCCGCACGGCGCAGCTCCTCGATGCGGGCTTTCCGCTCCTCGGGCGGCAACTGCGGAGGCAGGGATGCCCGCTTGCGGGCGAGCCGTTCGCGCGCCGCCCCGATCCATTCCGCTTTTTGCTCCAGAAAATCCAAAGCCCGTTTTTGCGGCACCCCGCAGGGGAACGAAAGCCGCACGGCGCCCGTGGCGCGCACCGAAATCGAAATGCGGCGGGCGCGCACGGTCTGCGAGAGGGTCACCTCGCCCAGCCGGGGATGCACATAGAGGGAGGTCATCGCATCAGCACAGCATTGATCGCCATTCCCTGTATTACAACGGCAGAATCCGTACGTTCCAACTTAATATTTTCGAACAGAATCCGGCAACGGTCATCGCGGTAATCCAACAGCCGCAGCAACTGCTCCGGCGCAGGCTCGCACGCTTCGGCCGGATCGAATCCACTCCTTTCCAGCTGGCGTTCCAGCAAATCCCGACAGGAAATCCGGTATACGGCACACTCCTCCCCCAAAAACAGACGAAGCGTATCGTTACTGACATCATAACTATGATCGTTGTGCCAGTTCCGGAGATTCGTATAATAATGCGGATATTCCGCATTTACCTCAAACCGGACATTAACGGGCGCCTCCAGTTCAATAATATTGGTATCGACACATGTATCGACACAGCTCCAATCATAGCCCCACCTCACGTAATCGCGCATCGCTTCGGGGAAAATCGCGGCCAGATCGTCGAGGTCCTTCACGCCGAAACGGGCGAAAGCCGCGCTGTCGCGGCGGATATAGTCGAGCGACTCGTAGAGTTTCCGGTACTCCTTCTTATAAACGGTATCGGCCAGCGGCATCGGCGTCAGCAGCAGCCGTCCGTCCCCGCCGAGGCGTCCGAGCCGCTCCGCCACCCGCTCCGCGCGCTGCGTCTGCGACTGCACGGCGATACGCTCCGGCTCGAGGAAGGGAACGTAAGCCAGCGCGGCGAAGCTCACCCATGCCGCAAGACACACCCACAGGTAACGGCCCGTACGCTGCGAAAGGAACAACAGCACGCAGAGGGTCATCAGACCGCCGCACACCACGAGGTAGACGCGCGGTTCGGTCAGGCCGTATTCGTTTGTGCGGCGCACCACGCCGATCCAGAACAGCGTCAGCACGGGCAGCGACACAAGGCTGAAACGGTCGAAAAACCAGTCGTAAATCCGTTTTTCAAGCAGCCGCCCCAGCGCCTTTACGGCCAGCGCCGTCATCGTGAACCCGAAGACCAGATAGGCCACGCCGCCCTCGGGCAGCGTCCACGTGACGAGGATTTTGGCCATGTAGAGGTAGAGGATTGCGGCGTAGATCAGCAGCGCGGGGGTCACGATGTAGTTCAGCAGCATTTCGAGGATGCGGCTGCCGCGCAGTTCGGCGTCCCGCCAGCGGTCGGCCATCATCAGGAACAGCAGCGGCACGGCCAGCGTCTCGCAGATCGTCACGGCCCACACCGCGACGTGTTCGATCCTCGCTCCGTCGAGGCCGAAGATATAGGTCGCCGAATAGAGTATCGCATAGAACAGCCCCAGCGCGACATTGGCGAACAGCAGGGCCAGCGCACCCGAGCGCAGCCAGACGAGCGCGCCGTTGACGAACCGGTCGTTGCGCACGGCCCGCAGGCTCAACAGCAACAGCAGCGGCGCCAGTATGCCGAGCGAAATGCGGAAAGACGCGCTTTCGATCCAGTCGCCGAGACCGCTCCAAAACGTCAGCGGCACGATCGGCGCCCACACGACCCAATAGACTTTCCGCCACGGTCCGCGCCCCGCCAGGTTGTTGACGGCAAGCGCCAGGGCGAAGAACAGCGGCACGAGACCGAGTCTATTAAACAATTCCTCCTCGCTCCAGTCGAGTTCGTAGGTGAGCAGGCACCGGATGCAGGCGTAGAGCGCCAGGAGCGTTTCGACCGGGTACGACCGCACGACCCGCACGGCCCCTTCGCGGAGCCAGCGCAGGCAGTATTCGAGTTTGGCTTTCACAGAATTATGATTTTGATTATCGGCTTTGCATATTCGTTCGTCATGGCGAGGCGTCGTCAGATGCCGCGGCCATCTGCGGAGAGTGTCGTAACGCCGCAAGGATTGCCGCGTCGCTGCGCTCCCCGCAATGACGGGACTCCGTCTCCTCCTTTCAGTTCTCCGGCCCGATGCGCTGGCGCACGACCTCGAACAGCATCACGGCCGCCGCAGCCGAGACGTTGAGCGACTCGATGTGGCCGATCAGCGGAATGGCCAGCTGCTCGTCACAGAGTTTGAGCACCTCTTTCGAGATGCCGGTATCCTCGGCGCCCATCACGATCACCGTAGGACGGCGGAAATCGGCATCGTAGAGCAGTTTGCGGCTCTTCTCCGTGGCGGCCACGACCTGAAAGCCCTCCGCCTGCAATGCCTTGAGCGTATTGCGGACCGAGCCGACGCGGCACACCGGAATCGTCGTCAGCGCACCGGCCGACGAACGGATCGCCTCGGCGTTCACGGGCGCCGAGTTCTTCAGCGGCGTGATCAGCCCGTGCGCCCCGGCGCACTCGGCCGAGCGGGCGATGGCCCCGAAATTCCGCACGTCGGTCACCCCGTCGAACAACACCACGAGCGGCGTCTCGTCTTCGGGCACGCGTTCCAGAATGTCGGTCAGCTGCACATACTCGATGGCCGCGGTCTGCGCCACGACGCCCTGGTGGTTGCCGCGCGTCAGACGGTTGAGCTTCTCGGTCGGAACCTCCTGATAATGCAGACGGTGGCGCATGCAAAGATCTTTCAGCTCCTGCATCAGCTGCCCTTCGGCGCCCTTGCGGATGTAGAGTTTCTCGATCTGCTTTCCGGCCTCGATCGCTTCGGCCACGGGACGAATCCCGAAAATAAGGTTGCTATCCATAGTTAGGTATATTTGCTTTGTTCGTTCTTCGCCATTCCCGATTTCCGATTATCGCGGAGCATATTTTGAGTTTCGCGAGTCAGGCAAGGCAGGAGCATACTCCACGTATGTGACTGTCTCGACCGGCGAGGGAAGTTCGAAAGGTGCCCGAGAGAATTGGGAATCACTCGTTTTCGATGATTTCCAGTTCATACGACGCCTTCTCCCACTCGTGCATCTGGTGGTCGTAACGGGTTTTCAGTTCGTTGTAAGCCTTGTAGTCGGCCTCGTTGTATTCGGTCGCGGCGGCGAACCGCGCATCGTACTCCGCGATCCGCTTCTCGATGTCGGCCAGCTCCGCCTCGATCGTCTCCACGACCTTTTTCGCTTTGCGCAGCTGCTTCTCCTGCTCCTTCCTCTGCTCGTAGGAGAGCTTTCCGGATACGGCCGGCTTCGGTTCGTCGCCTTTCGCAGGCATTTTGGCCGGAGCGTCGCGCCGCTCGATCTCCTGCAACGACTCCAGCTTGCGCTTTTCGAGGAAATAGTAGATGCCGCCCAGATACTCCTTCACCCCGCCGTCGCGGAACTCGTAGACCTTCTCGACCATGCCGTCGAGGAATTCGCGGTCGTGCGACACCACGACCACCGTGCCGTCGTACTTCATAATGGCGTTCTTGAGGATGTCCTTCGAGCGCATGTCCATGTGGTTCGTCGGCTCGTCCAGCACCAGCAGGTTGCGCGGTTCGAGCATCATGCGGGCCATCGCCAGACGCGCCCGCTCGCCGCCCGAGAGGACCTTGACCTTCTTGTCGATGTCCTCGCCGCGGAACAGGAACGCCCCCAGAATGTCGCGCAGGCGGGTCCGGATGTCGCCCACGGCCACACGGTCCAGCGTGTCGTAGACCGTGAAATCGCCGTCCATCAGATCGTCCTGATTCTGGGCGTAATAGCCGATATTGACGTTCGCCCCGAGGCGCACCGACCCTTCGGTGGGCGTCAGCTGGCCGATCAGCATGCGTGCGAGGGTCGTCTTGCCCTCGCCGTTGCGGCCTACCAACGCAATCCTGTCGCCCTTCTCGATGACGAAATTCGCGCCGCTGAAGACATGTTTCTCGCCGAACGACATGCCGGCCTCGCTGATCTCCGCGACGATCTGCCCCGAGCGGGGCGCGGGCGGGAACTTGATGTTGAGCGTGGCGAGGTCCTCTTCCTCGATCTCGAGACGGTCCAGCCGCTCCAGCATCTCCTCTTTCATGCGCACAGATACAATTTTATAGCCATCGTCGCCGCGGCGCGGCGTCTTTTTCGTGATTTTAATTTCTTTATCCATACGAATCACACCTCAGTGAATAATAGTTTATCCCCAAAGATGATGATTTAATATATTATATATTAATAGTCTTACATTGATTATATTTTTATAGTTGCAGTCAGAATATATAGTATTGTCAGCTCTTCTCTTTTATGCTAAAATTTATAGTTAAGAGAGGAGCGTATAACATGGGTTTCCGATTTCGCAAAAGCATCCCGATAGGCAAACACTTCCGGATCAACCTCAGCAAATCCGGCGTCGGACACAGTTGGGGAGTAAAAGGCGCACGGTTCACCAAAACCGCCAATGGCAAAAATAGAACTACGTTGAGCGTGCCAGGAACTGGAATCTCCTACACGACCGAATCCAAGGCACACACATCCAAGAAAAAACCGTCTAAAAAGAAAAACGTCGATCAAGCAGCAGCCTCCGCAAAACAGCAAGTGCAGCAAACAGCAGGCGCACAAAATCCGCCTACCAACAGCGCACCAACGAAAAGCTCACCCAACATCACTTCGTTCAAAACCACATATCCGGTTTTGTTCTGGATCATTGCGATAGCCATTTGGCCGATTTCCTTGTCCATCTGGTTTTTGAAGACCGACAACATAAAAAAGCTCAATAAGACCACAAGGGCCTGCCTGCTGGTAGCCTTCTGGGGCATTTTCTTCGTGATCGGCGGGATCGCGGGTATGCAGCAGGAACCGAGAGACATCCAGCTTTCCGATCCAATCTCTAAAATCACTTCCAAAGCATCGCCGGCTCCGACTGCATCGTCGGAACCGACTCCGACCCCAGAGCCGTCTCCGACGCCGGAGCCGACAAACACGCCTGTTCCCGAAACGGCCAAGCCGCCTGCAGCACCATCGCAAGCACAGCAAGGTACACAAAACAACAGCGTCACGCCGGGAAACACTTCCGGTTCCGGCGGACAAACCGCACCTCAGCCCGCAAATGAGGCGAGCTACGTTCTCAACACCAGCACGCACAAATTCCACAAGCCGGGATGCGGCGAAGTCAATAAAATTCATGCCGAAAACCGCAAAGATGTCAGCGGAAACAGAAACGATATTATCAACCAAGGCTACACGCCTTGCAAAAAATGCAATCCCTGATGACAAGGAAATACCCGGACGGGAGCAAATCTCTCGCCCGGGTATTTTTCTGCATGTTCAATGCTTATCGCCGCAAAAGGCAGCCTCGTCGTTCGACCAGCCGCGGTCGAGCAGCCAGTAGGTCGTCTCGTCATCCGCCGCCATCTCGTCGTCCGTCAGCTCACGGTCCTGGTGCTGGCGGCCCCACTTGAGCAGCTCATAATTGCGCAGCTCCTTGAGCGTGAACGGCAGGCCCAACTCCTCCGCCACCGGCAGGAGCACGTGCTCGGTCATCACGTCACGGATCTCGAGACTGCCGGGATAGCAGTCCATTGCCTGCTGCACGCGCGCCTGCAGGGCAGGGTCGGCATCATAAATCTCAAAGAACTTATCCACATTCGTTTTCGGTTTGTCTGCCATATCGGTCACTCCTGATACAGGTATTTTCCTGCATTATACTACACCCAACGCCCGCGCGCAAGGCGCGTTCATGCTTCCGGCGATTCGGCCAGCTGCGCGAGCGCGCTGCGCACCGCCGCGATCACGAACGCGGAAAACGTGCAGTCCTTGCCCGCGATGGTCGTGTGCGGTGTGCGCGGTATCTGAAATGCTGCCATGATGCCGCTCCTTTCCTCGTTTTTCCTGATAATACCACGCCGGGCACAAAAATGCAACCGCCCGCACCCGCGCGCACCCTGCCGAATACCATGGGTACGGGAGGCACCCGCCTCCGGAGGAAGGGGAAGCAACCATGACACAGATCCAAACGCTCAGCGAGCTGCTGCCCGGCCAGAGCGCGACCGTGCGCAGCGTGTGCGCGCCCGATGGGATGCAGCGGCGGCTGCGCGACCTCGGCCTAATCGAAAACACGCGCGTTGTCTGCCTCGGCCGCAGCCCCATGGGCGACCCGAGCGCCTATCTCATCCGCGGCACCGTGATCGCGCTGCGGCGGTGCGACTGCCGCGGCATCCGCGTGGCCGTGACGTAAAGGGGGTGCGCGCATGGGACTGACGCACCGCTCTGTCGGCGCGCACGCGGCCGCGTTCGGCGGCACACGCCGGGCGGGCGAGCGCGTCGTGGCGCTGGCAGGTAACCCGAATGTCGGCAAGAGCACCGTCTTCAACGCCCTGACCGGGATGCACCAGCACACCGGCAACTGGGCGGGCAAGACCGTCGGCTGCACGTGCGGCCGGTGCCGCTCGGCGCGGGAGAATTATTTATTCGTGGACATTCCGGGCACGTACTCCCTGTGCCCGCACTCGGCGGAGGAGGCCGTCGCGTGCGACTTTGTGCGCGGCGGCGAGGCCGACGCCGTGGTCGTTGTGTGCGATGCGACGTGCCTGGAGCGCACGCTCGTGCTCGCGCTGCAGGTGCGCAGCGTGACGCCGAACCTGATCGTGTGCGTGAACCTGCTCGACGAGGCGCGGCGCAAGCGCATCGCCGTCGATCTGCCGGAGCTGCAGGCGCAGCTCGGCGCGCCGGTCGTGGGCGTGACGGCGCGGAACCGGATTTGCGTTTCGGCATGAAGTTCGTCGAACTGATGGATGTGCTGAAAGG
>OGWT01002602.1_pt1 | contig 12152 bp, 10 predicted proteins | sample 1576101 | NCBI WGS metagenome assembly OGWT01 (sample SAMEA3541481, study PRJEB24748) | human gut metagenome | biome: human gut; feature: human-associated habitat; material: faeces | place: China | collected 2012 | reverse complement strand
CCTCGTGGCTTCGGTCGTAATAGTCTAAGCGAAGATTACCTCCGCCATCACGATCTCCTGAACTCGGCTCCGGATACTGTTCATCCTCCGAACCCAGCTCATCATATCCGTCGCTTTCAGATTCTCCGTCACGCCCTCCGACGCTGCCATCTGCTCCGTCAGCATCTGTTCCATCTCGTTCGCTCTGCGCTCCGTGTCGTTCAGATGCTCGTTCAGGGCGCAGCTCGTCAGCAGGTTGTAGTAGCGTACCTTGTGATGCTCCTTCAGGAACTTCTTCCGCATCCGGGCGTATCTGCCCATCGACAGCTCCGGCTGCTCCGGCATTTTCAGATCGGGGAGCAGATAATCCCCCTGCCTCGTGTAAGTGATCTCGTTCATCGTCAGGACTCCTTTCGGTTTTTTCTTTGCCTACATTGTAATCGGCTTTGGTTTTCTCTGCAATTATGCGATTTTGACGGTCGAGGGCAAGAATGGTGCGGGAAATCTCCGCAAGTCCCATCTCCGCAATATCGCTGGTGGCATAGCCGAGGGCGTTCAGCGTGGCAGGTGTTGTAAAGTTCACCACATCCCGAAGATCATCGGGTTCAAAGTATTCTCCGGCTTCAATGCCCAGGCGGGTCATCGTCATATAGGCGACGCTGTTTCGCACCGCTTTTTTGAAAATGTGGGTGATTTCTTCTTCGGATACGCCGTCCAAGAAGCTGTCTTTCACGCTGTAGATCAGATCGGAGAGATAGTCGGGGATGTTGTCCTCTACGGCGTTTCTCGCCGCCGACTCGATGGCAACGGCAAGGGTTTCCTTGTCGTTCAACTCTCCGAAGGTGCTTTCCAGCGTGTCAATCACTTCTGCCGTGTATTCGTCCCGCATTTGCCAAATGGGAACTCTGCGGGAAAAGCGGCTGGGATGCGTGTCGGAAATATCGAAGTAGTGGACAAGCCGCTGGCGGCGTTGGTCGGCATCCTCAAAAACGGCAATGCCGTGCGCTCCACGATTGACCCATCGCCCGAACTTTTGGTTCCAGTCGTCGATCTGAAGGACGGCGGTGGCGTCCGGTCGCTGTGCGTGAACCAAAAGCTGCTCATCAAAACGCAGACGGTAGTTGTAGCAGGCAGAGCGCAGAAACGCTTCCCAGCTTTCGGGGTTTGCAACGACCGTTTTGCAGGTTCGGTTATACAGCTCCGAAATGAAGTCGTATTTTCGTGCCATCGGCGGACACCTCCTTATCGTTCATAGTCTTTTGGCTTGATGGCTTTGCCGTTCTCGTCATAGCTCTTGGGTTTGGCGGCAATGGAGTCCCACCGGATCATAGAACCGGCGAGCATTGCCTGCTCCTGTGCCTTGCTGACACCCAGTTTTTCATTGAACTTGTCTTTGATTGCTTCGTTCTCCGCACGATTCCCGTCGTTAAAACTTGTGGCGGTATAGCCCTTTTGCCAGCGGTCGATTTGAATGACTTCGCCGGTTGACGGGAGTATGGAATAGCACATCGGAGGCAAGGGCGGCTCCATTGGAGCGTAGGTACAGCCGCCTTGCTCCATACGCTCGGCAAACTCGCAAATGTGAAAGAGATTGCGCCCAACCTCTGTGTGATAGTTGTCAATATAGCGGCAGGGATAGCTTTCCGTCTTACCGTCACGGTCGGTCACAATGATGCGCTCTCCGTCCGGGATACGGAACAGCTCCTTATAGTGGCTGTCAATAAAGCGAATATCCCGGTTGGCTTCTTCGATATGCTTGTCCAGCCATTCCTTTACATAGCAGAGGCAGTAGAAGTTATAGTCGCCCCTCGTTGGATTACAGCGAAGCACGAACGCATATTTCTCGGTATCTGCTCGGAAGCCAAACTCAGTGGTATAAGCACCCTGCATTTCGCTTTCCTTGTTCTCACGCCCATAACGCACCATATGAGAACGGCTTTGAAGCAGTCCGTACTCCTCGGAGCGCAGGGCGTTGATTACATCATCCAAGTCCCGCTTGAACTCATCGCTTTTCCATTGCGGTCGGGTATCAAACCAAGTGGTATAAAACTGATCGCCGCTTGAGCCGAAGTCCCCACGCAGATAACCGATATTGCCTGTCTGCCCTTGAAGCTGCGAGCTTTGAGCGTAGGTGTATTTGCGTTCGGGAACGGTCAGCGGTCGCAGTGTGAAATCTGTCATTATCTTGCGCCCCTTTCTTGCGGTGTTCGTTGTTTCGGGATGTCAAAGCCGTAAACGGCGGCGATCTCATCCCCAAGTCGCCGGGTCAGCCGGGTAATATCGGCTCGTGTGGCTTTGCCGTGATAGATTTTATCTCTCAGGTTCTCCATCTGCGTTTCGGAAACGCCGTCTTTGAACACACGGTAGAGATAGTGATTTGTGCCGTCGTGATGAGTTGCATCGGCACGAAGATCGCCGTATTTGTCTACATACCATTCTGTATAGTCGGTGTCGGCATACAGGCAATCTCGGATGTTGCCGGAGGGGATGTCCTTGTAGCCCATCACTCTGCCGTTCCATCTGCCGATGTCGCCAATGACAATGATCGGCTGGGAAAGCTGAACATTCAGGTTGACTCGCTCATCGGAGAGGTAGTCGTAATTGGTTTCCTCCATCCACTCATAGAGTGCCTGCTCATCATTCGGGTCGTCGTCCAGCTCGTTGGCTTCAAGGAACTCCTTGTAGTCCTCTCGCCAGTCGTCCACATCAAGGTTTTGGTTGCTCCAAATGATGTGGCGGTCATTCGGTCGTGTCGCTTGGCTCATCTGTTCCACCTCCCAAGTAAGAGAAAAGGCGGTTCTTTGCAACCTGCTCCTGAAGCTCGGTGATGACCGTCATATCCGGCACGGTCACATCGGGGATTTTCAGGATCGTCGGCAAGGTCAGCGCCTTCAAATCCTTTTCGGTTTTACAGCCTGCGTCAAAGAGCTTTGCCAGCACCTTCATTTTCTGCTGCAAGCCCTGCTCGGCTGCGGTTTTCTTTGTTGCCATAGAAATCTGCCTCCTTATCGCTCGTGGTCTTTTCCTTGAATTGTGCGGCTAAAAGCAGCCGCTTTTTCTTTTGCCCAATCTGGCATACGCTCCGGCTTTACTTCACCCAGCACATCCATACGCTCATAGCGGGTATCCTTACCGTCATAGAGGTTTCTGCAAAACACCGCACTGCCACGACTGTTTGCCGAAGCACCGAAGCCGCCGGTCACATAATAGAGTTGCCGGTCAGCTCGTTGGTACTCCGGCTTGAGGATTGCCGGGTTAATGGCGATGATTTTGCCGTTGATGTCGTTCTTGTAGTGGTCGGGAATACAGTCCGCTTGGGTGATAACCGTCACGGGAATATCCAGCTTTTCAACCTCTTCCCGAAACCTCTCGGCGTCTTGCTTGATGCGCTCTGCAAAGAACAGCGCTGCATCAATGTAGTCGTCACCAACAGCACACTCGGTGAATTTTTCGAATATGTCGTTGCGTTCTCCGTAGCAGCAGAGGAAGCGTTCTCCATTGCTATCCTGCTCATTCTCGGCAAGGATGATTTCACGGGAGCCGATATTCACGGCGCAGAGGACGGTGTAATCACCGACCATTCTCTTTTCATTTTCCATAGAAATCACCGTCCTTAGTTCATAACATAGTTGGAATAAAGATGCTGCATCCTCTTTCGTGCTTTTCGGCATTCGGGAGAACAAGCCAATTCTGGGTGTTCAGACTGGATTTTTGCTCTCGTCCTACGGACACTTTCAAAATGGGGTAGTTCGAGTTCCTTGTAGTTCTTCATCACGACCTCAAAAGGCATTTTTCCAACCGAGTTTTCATTGCTGTAAAAGCTGTTACACACGAGAAGATACAACATCATATCGTCGCTTCGTGCGTCAACATTGGTTTTTAGAATAGAAATAACTCTATCCTCAATCTTTTTGAGATGGTTCATTGCGTACCTCCTTGTGATATTGAAAAGGGGCGGAGTTTTTGCTCCGCCCCTTGGATGATTGGCTCACTTCTTGTTTTTCTTTCTGACCTGCAAGAAGATAAAGCCGCCGATGATAAAGGCTACCAGAACGATAGCCACGATGGTTTTAGGTTCCATTAGTTACGATCCTCCTTCTTCTTTTTCTTGAAGCCGATAACGCCGCACACCGCAATGCCCGCTGCGGACAGTCCTGCAAGGGCATAGAGCAGCGGCAGATTGGTGGTATCGCCGGTCTTAGGCGTATCACGCAGAACATTGTGCATCTCCACAATGGTTGTGGAGCCGAGCTTGACCGTTGCCTTCTTGTCGGCTGGCAGGACATATATCGAAGAAGCCGAGTTGCTTACCTCAGAAATGGTGTAGTCCCCGATGCGAAGCCCGTCAATGAAGATCTCACCCTTGTCGTTGGTTTCAAGGATAATGTCATAGCCATTTGCACCGGTAATGCGGAAAGCGAAGCCCTTGACATTGCCGTCAGAGGAGGTCTTGACGATTTTCAGGTTGCCACGCATCGCATCATTGACGAAGCCGACGCCTGCCTTGTTCTCCACCTCGTAGGTCTTGCCGTTGGTGTCGATCATCACTTCATACACGCCGGTATCGAGGACAAAACTCTCCGGGGCTTTGGTTTCCTTGACGAAGTAGCGACCGTAGAACAGGTCGTTCATACTGTATTCGCCCTTTTCCTTTTCGGTCAGTGTGCCGAGCAGTTCATCACCGTCGTCCAGCTTGCCGTTTGCGTTACTGTCCTTGTAGACCTCAAAGGTTGCTCCGGTCAGCTTATTGTCAGGATATTCGGAATCCACCTTGCTCAGATGGATGTTTCCACGGACATACTTGTTGACGATTTCAATCTCCACGACCTGACCGTCTGCGTTGATCGTCACGGAATAGATGGTATCATCCAGCACGAAGCCGGCGGGCTGTTCGATCTCACGGACATACCAAGTGCCGTAAGGGATGCTCTCAAAAGAAAAACTGCCATCTTCAGCAGAAGTGGCAGTCAGCAGAGCGTTTTCCTTTGTAAACTCGCCGTCATCCGTGCGGAACAGTCCAATCAGCGCACCGCCGAGAGCACTGCCGTTTTCATCGACCTTCTTGCCGGAAACCGAACCGTAGATCAGATCATTTTCGATTGCCTTGCCGTCGTTAGCGGCAATCTTTACAACTGCCGTATCCTGACCGGCATACCCAAAGGTTACGGGATACTTGGTATCGGACAGCATATAGTGACTGTCGGTAGCAAGCTCCTGCACATAGTAGCTTCCAAAAGGAAGGTCAGTCTTGATTCTTGCCGTTCCGTCCTCATTCAGAGAGATGATCTCGATCAGACCGTCTGCGGGAATTGAAGTGCCGCTGGCAGATACGATCTCCTCGGCAGCGAACAGTCCAAAGGAGATATTCTTCATTTCACCGTTATTGCCAATGCCGAAGCGCTCATTCTGCTCGATGGACTTTACAAGGCTGATCTCCACCTTCTGACGCTCGTTCTCGAACGAAGTCGCCGTTTCTGTTACGGCAACATTCTGACCGGCATAGACAAGCTCGACGCAGTGGGGTTCCGGGTTGAGCACCATCCCGTGGGGTGCTGTGATCTCACGCACCTCATATTTGCCAAGGTAGAGTTCACGGCTCACCGCTGCGCCGGTTGCATCGGTTGTAACAGTGTCTACGACCTCGCCCTTCTGATTTCGGACAGTGCCGTCCTGCGTGATAATATCCTCTGCGGCGATGATCTCATAGACCGCACCGGGAAGTCCACGCTTTTCATACTGCGGCTGATAGATGGTGGGCAGTTCGTTTCCGCTTTCATCTACGCCGCCGATGACGGAAACGCCAAAGAACACCTCGCCGGTTTTTTCCACGGTGATGGTGCCTTTCTGTGCCATATTGGGCTTATCCACTTTTACTACCGTAACCCCGCTTTCTTCTGTGGAATTATCCTCCGTGACATCGAAGTACACGGGCGTTTCATCGAGGACATAGCCGTAGGGAGCCTGTACCTCGACAATAGAGTATCCCTTTCCAAAGGACAGCTTTTCCGGCGTGACAAGAGAACCTTCTGCATTGGTGTAGAACACATCAATGGTGGTGGGCGTCGGGTAAGTGAAGGTCATTGTTACGGGGTTGCCGTCCGGGTCATAAATCTTAAATCCCGCACCGGCGTAAGGAATGGTCTTTCCGGTTTCTGCGTCCTGCTTCACAATTTTGATGAAGCTGTTAAAGGGTGCGTTGTTGATAAGGTAGCGATAAGTCGCCCCATTCTGAGAAATGAACACATCAAAGTCGGGCATCTGCTCGCTGCCCTCCCAGCCGGATACCTGATGGACGGTGTAGATGCCGTAAGGCATATCCTTGGTCTGTGCAAAGCCGTTTTCGTCACAGGTGAGATAATCACGCTCGGAAGCCTTTGCGCTATCATAGGAGCCTGCGGCTTTCAGATACACGGCAAACTCAGCACCATTTTCGGGTGTTTCGATCTGCGTATCACCGTTATCGGTGTGCTTGATGATGGCGATATTGCCCTTTACGACCTGCTCAGTTACATCATTTGCCGTCTGATTATGCTCCACGGTATAGAGCTGCGGCTCTGCGCCGACCTTATGGACGGTGGTATCAAGCAGATAACCCTCAGAGGGAGTGATCTCTTTCACCGTCCAGTCGTTATCGCAGATATACTCCTTGGTAACGAACTGCCCGTTTTTGTCGGTGGTGTAGGTATCCACAAGGGTTTCGCCCTTATAGATGCCGTAAACAGCACCGGCAAGAGAAGCATCACCCTGCGCTGTGCCGGTTTCAGCGTCGCTCTTGGTAACGGTCACGGAAAACTTCTTCAAAATATTGAGGAAGCTACGGTTCGTGACCTCGTTCCAGTTGATAGGCGCAGACTGCGCTTCGGGAACAACATAGCGAATGGCAGTGTCCACTTCCTCCACGGTATAAGGTGTGGAACCGGAAATGAGGACATCTTCAAAGGTCGCCACGCCGTTTGCATCGGTTACGGCATACTCGTCCACGGCAATGCCGGAGAGTGAAGTGCCGTAAAGGTGGAAGGTCACACCCTCGTTGAGATTGTCCTCCGAGGACTTCACGATCTGCAAATCTCCACGCTTGAGCTTGTTGTTGAAAGTCACGGTAGAAACCTGACCGGAAACCACCGTCACACGGCGGGACTCCTGCGGCTCATACTTGTCGTAGTCCATTTCGGTCACGGTGTAAACGCCGGGCATCAGGTTGTCGATCTGAATCTCGCCCTTGGCGTTGGTCTTGACGGTCTGATTGACGCCATTGCCGGTAACGGTGAAAGTAAGGTTGTCTACCTTTCCGTCCTCAGAGGTCTTGATGATCTTAGCAGAACCGTAGGATACCTTCAGATTGAGAAATGCCTGCACGGGGTCATTGACCTCTTGGGCGTAGCTGATGACATCCTGAATACCGCTTCCGGGAGCGTATCTTCCATCCGTCCAAGTAATGATTCCTCGGCGGGTTGCACCGGACTTGCTTGCAGTAATTCTCACGCTGTCAGAGGGTGCGGTAGCCGCCGTAATGACGAGCTTGTTTCCGCTGACGCTGAAAGAAATGCCATCCTCATTCGCAGAAAAGCTATAATTGGAAAGGACATTGTTGCTGTCAGTCAGAGTTGCGGTGTAGTTCGTGCCGTTCCAAGCAAGCTCGACATTCTGCGCCTTGCCGGGAGTTTTCGCCATAAAGCTGGGAATAGCAGAGTGACGCTGTACGCTTGCTTCAATGCTGTTGTAGTAGCTGATGAACTGGCTATACAGAGGGTGCGCTGTGCTGACAACACTCTTGACGGCATCATAGCTGCCAGGACTGATATGATTGAAGTCCTCATCTCGCTCACCGACCACGGTTTCCCAAATAAGAACCTGCGTCGCCATCGCCTGTGCCAGTGTTTCGGCATCGCTTGCGTTCTGAGAACGCCAAGAGGTACTGATCGGTCCCGTGTAGCCGTACTGCATAATACGACCGATGAACAGTTTCATATCGTAGGGAGAAATAGTGCTGTTGAAATCCGAGGGGAGGTTATCCCAAAAGGTTTCATCCTTGCTGGTGTATCTGTCGCCAGTGTCCTGCGGCGTACCCGGCTCAATGCAGTAGCAGATATTTCCGTCATACGAGTGCATTGCTCGAATGGTAGTGTACTTGGACTCACCGGAATACCAACCGTTCATATAGTGAAGATTGGAGTGCCCCCAAGTACCGCTGTAGTCGAGATTTGCATCTCCGCTTCTCGGAAAAGAAATGAGATAGACTTCCGCTTGCTCTCCTGCGGCAAAGGCGGTAGTCGTGCCAAGTCCGATAAATGCGGACAGGCACATCACGAGAGAAAGCAGTCCTGCAATTCCTCGCTTGAAAAAATGTGTTTTCATTGTGTTGATTACCTCCTTGAAAACGAAAAACGCACCGTACTTTGACGATGCGTTTCAGTGTGATTTGATTTTGTTGTTATGCGTAGCCGATATACACCTCAAAGGAACCGGTTCCGGTCTGCTCATACCAAATCCAAACATCCTTGATGTCGGGATCTTTGGCGTAGCGGCTCAAGTAACCCTTGATGTCCCTTTCGGTGTATTTGCATTGCGAACCTGCGGCAATGGGATTGTCCCAGCAGTACACGGCTTCGCTGTTCAGCGTAAGACCGACACTCTCGGCATAGCTCTTGGCAAAGCCGATCCAATAGCCGATGTCAAATGCCGGCTCTGTTGGTTCTTCCTGCGGCGGTTCGGTCGGTTGTGGTTGTTCTGCCGGTTTTGGTTCTTCCGTTGCCGGAGGTGTGGGCTGTTCCTTTTCGGACGGTGCAGAGACTTCCGGATGGTGCTCGGACTCGTCAGGTGTCTTGGACGGTTCGCTTACCTGTGGCGGCGTTGTGCCGCTGTTAGGCTGTTCGGATGCCGGTTTTGTTTGAATACTGCTATCCAGCACGCCTGCCGTTGCTTCTGTTGAACGGTCATCGTCTTTCGGCTCTGTACTTTGGGGCTGTTCAACCTCAGTTTTCTCTGTCGCCTGCGCCGTTTCTGATTGGTAAGGAGCTTTGTTACTCTCCGAAGAAGAAACCGGGGCGGGCTGTTCTGCAATCTGCGAGGTGTTGCTGCACCCCGAAGTCAGGCACAAAAGGACAATGAGAAAAAGAACTGCGATTTTGGATTTCATACGCTTCACTCCCTTCGACCACATTCTACCCGATGATAACCGTTCAGACAAAGATGCGTTTTGAAGCGCAACTTTTTATCATATCGCCGGTGGGCGCAATTCCAAACTGTGCGATCTCCGAGCCTCTCTTAGATAGACTTATTTAGAGAGATAGAGATAAAGTTAGGAGATAGATTATTTATTCTCGGATAGTCTGGAAGTTCTGGGGATGGAGTGTGAGGAAGGGGACAGCGGAAAACATACTCCGTGTGCCTATCGGCTGTCACGCTCTGCCCGCTGGCGCAGGAAACGACTGTAATGCTCCAATGCTTTGACCACATAATCCTCCGTTTGGCTGACGGGGATATTCTTCGGGATCAGGCTTCGCACCTTGTCCCCACGCAGGACGATTTTCTCACGCTGGTTTGGCTTTTCCTCGCTCATAATGGCAGATACTACTTCCGGTGTGAGTTTGCCTTCCGTGAAGAACTTCCGCATACGAATGGTCTGATCGTGGGACGGGGTACATTGGTTCAGGTCAATTTCATCAACCACCGCCCGCTGGCTGTCCTCGTCCAAATAGGATAGCTCCACCGCAGGACGCATTTTGATTTTCCCTTCGTCCACAAGGTCAAGAAGTTCTTGGACAAGGTTTGTCAGACGGATATAGCGATGAATTTGATTTCTGCTATCGCCTGTTTCTTCTGTTATGGCTTCAGAGCTTCTATCAAACTTCGTCCCCACTGGGGACAAAGTTAAATCTGAACGCTGTCCTTGCCGCTTCATCGCTTCCAGCCGCATTTTATAGGCAAACGCCTTTTCTGAGGGAAGTATCTGCGACCGCTGGTAGTTGCTCTCCACCATCAGCACAGTGGCGGCATCACGGTCAAGGTCTACGACCTCGCAACGGAGTGCTTCAAATCCGGCAAGTTCACACGCTCGTTTTCGCCTGTGACCGGAAATCAGCTCATATCTGCCGTCCTCTTTTTGACGCACGGTAGCCGGAGTAATGACTCCTCGCTCCTTGACACTCTCCACAAGCTGTATCATATCCTCGTCGTCCCGCACCTTAAATGGGTGGTCGGGAAAATCGTCGATCAGCTCAAGGGGAATATCTCGGATTTTACTGAGCTTGGCATCGTCCCGAAGCTCCTGTGTAGAAAACAGGTCATCGAGCGTCGGCAGAGTGAAGTCGCTCTTTCTTCCTGCCATCGGCAGACACCTCCTTTGCGAACTCAGCATAAGCCTTTGCAACAGGACTGCTCGGCTCATACTTGTAGATGCTTACGCCCTTGGAAGCAACCTCTGCGGCTTTCACTGCCATAGGAATGGAGGAACGGTATATCTTAATAACGCTCCCAAAGTTCTTTCGCAGTGCGTCGGCAGTGCTTTTTGCGAGGTTGGTGCGGTTATCTACGATGTTCAATAGGATACCGTCGATTCGCAGGCTCGGATTGATGTACTGCCTGACCTTTCCAATGGTCTGCATCAGTTGGGTCATTCCCTTTGCCGGAAGGTATTGCGCCTGCACGGGAATGATTACGCTATCTGCCGCCGCCAAAGCATTCAGAGTTACCATACCGAGCGAAGGCATACAGTCAATCAGTACATAGTCATAATTGTCTTTGACCTTGCTCAGATAGCTTCTCAGAATGGTTTCACGGCTCATTGCGGTCACAAGCATCATTTCCATAGCAGACAGCTCGATGTTGGCAGGGAGCAGATCGACATTTTCCTCGTGATGCAGAATGCCGCTTCGTGGGTCTGTATGATCTTCACGGATAACCCCGGATAGCTTATCGGTAATGGTCGTCGTAAGACTGTCATTATCTCGCCACCCAAGGCAAGTTGTGAGGTCGCCCTGCGGGTCGGCATCTACAAGGAGCACCTTCTTGCCGAGTCGTGCAAGCCCGACACCCAAATTGACCGTTGTGGTCGTTTTGCCTGTGCCGCCTTTCTGATTGCAGATAGCAATGGTTTTACAGTTTGGCATTTCGCTTTTCCTCCTTCTTATTAGATTTGGATCGCTTGATCCACCAAAACACAGGAAGCGGAGTCCTGTGCTTTGGTGGTCGCATTTAACTCGATCTCATCCCCCAAATGCGTAAAAGGAAATCAACAGGCGTTCGGCTGCTGACCGAACTCATAGGAATCTCACCTCTGCCGGGTACTCTGCCGGGTACTCCGCCAGCCCCATAGGGAAGTATCATTGTCCCTGAATCGTTTCATCGCCTTATCCGTAGCAAGCGGATATTTCAGAATGGTTCGGAATCGCTACCAACCTTGCTTTCCGTGATAACCCTTGTGGGCAGGAAGTTCGTGGCGCACCTTCATCCGGCTGGGGCTTTCACCCCCGATCAGGAATGTACCTGTTGAATGTCTATTCGATTTTCAAGGTTCGTGAGGTTTTTGCCCTCACTAACCAACTGGGAAATTTTTTTCGATTTGTACGAAGTTTTTTTGAGATTTTTCAAAAAATTTTTTTCGACCACCTTTCAGGGATAAAAAAAGCCCCTATCACATCACAGAGATGTAATAGGGGCAGAAATAGAAAAAGCCCGCTGACCGAAATCAGCGGGCTTAAATCATATGAAATTATCGTATGCTATCGGAACTTGTCTGCAATCGCAAAATTCCAAACGCATTTTTGGCGTAAGCTCGGAGTAAATTGGCGTAAGTTGTGGCGTAAGCACCGACAATTTTAGGTCAATCAATAGAGCTTTGCGCCTGCCGGAATGTGAGGATCGACCATCAGCAAATGCAACTTTTCTTCACCGTTTTCGTGATGCACGGCTGAGATCAACATACCGCAGGAGTCGATACCCATCATCGCTCTCGGAGGCAGATTGGTGATTGCAATGCAGGTCTTACCGACCAGTTCTTCCGGCTCATAATAGTCGTGAATACCACTCAAAATGACCCTATCTGTGCCGGTTCCGTCGTCCAAAACGAACTTTAAGAGCTTTTTGGACTTCTTCACGGCTTCGCATTCCTTAACCTTCACGGCACGGAAATCGCTCTTGGAGAAGGTGTCAAAATCCACCTGATCCTGGAACAG
>OGWT01002600.1_pt1 | contig 12164 bp, 25 predicted proteins | sample 1576101 | NCBI WGS metagenome assembly OGWT01 (sample SAMEA3541481, study PRJEB24748) | human gut metagenome | biome: human gut; feature: human-associated habitat; material: faeces | place: China | collected 2012 | reverse complement strand
TCATAAAACTTCCGGAAGTGGAGAAATGCTCTTCACTTCCAGAAGCGATGAAACGCATTTGGCGATGAATGGTGCTATATGTAAAGTATATATACCATGGCTCATTTTAAATTGAACGCTACATGTGAAAATTCTAGATAGGTTGAGTTCTGCAAAGGATATGGTTAGGACTCTTGTAGGACATATCAACCACTTTGGAGGTATTCATGAATCATAAACTGCTAACTTGAACTGATTTATGAAGATGACGAACATTTTGAAGTGGCAACAATCCGAAAATTTGGGATAGTTCAAATATATTTCTTTGTTTTCGCCTCTTATTCAAATAAAATGTGTAACTTTGCATTTGACGCAATCTATAATTGAATACAGTATGGCGAATTTGAATTGTATAAAGGCTGTTTTAGCTGAAAAGGGGATTATGAGTAAGTGGCTTGCTAAAACTTTGAAGAAAGATCCAGCAACGGTATCAAAGTGGTGCAACAATCATTCACAACCCGATTTATACACATTGGCACGGATAGCAGAAGTATTAGATGTGGATATACACAAATTGATTTGTCATACAAAAGAAGAATAGATTCTATAAATAGTAGCAAATGAATGTAAACGGCATAGATATAGAAATTGAATATAAGCCCATAAAGCATATTCACCTATCTGTTTACCCACCGGACGGCAGGGTTCACGCCAGTGTACCTACTGATACGACCGATGGGCAGCCATTGCATTCGCACCAGGGCTCTTTCACATGAAGTTCTGTATCGCCATTGTAATAGCAGCGCACCAAATTATTTGCACTGTCCAACGTAGTCCACTCGTGATAGCCAAACTCATTCTCATACTGGGGCATAAACGGAATTTCACGCTTTTTCATAACTTTGCACCTCGTAACTCAATTATATAGTTTTTGTTATTCTTTTACAAGGTGAAAGTGGTGGCCCTCTTGGCCAATTCGAGCAGAAAACTCGCTGTGGCCAAAAACCCATTTTTATTTCCAACTACTATATATAAAATTTTTAATTTTTTTATCAAATTAAGAAAAAAAGTGGGTTTTTGGCCAAACGGCATATTTTTAACGTATTTACGTCAAAAGTTGTGGCTATTTTTGCAAAAATTTTTGGCCACAAAGTGGGTTTTTGGCCATAAAATCGCCATTTTTTCACGCATTGACAACTATTGACATAAATTCCACGAGAAAAAATGGCCAAAAATTCACACCGTGACAATCTTTGACAAATCTTGACATCAAAAAGAAAAGGCCCTGAAATTGTTCCAGAGCCTCCCCTTTTCAGCGGATGATGCCTAAATTTTCAAACATTGCCATGATAGAAACGTATGTCATGAGTGCTGCAAAGATGAGCAACATAATGAACATGCAGCGCCTTCTCTCGGCTTCCTCTTCCTGCCGTTTCTTCTCTTTCAGTGCCATGCGCATCATGATAATTTCCTTCAAGTCCTTAGAAAATCCCATCCAGAGCACACCCTTTCTGTTCCAAGAATATCAGTCTTTGACTATGATGTCAAGGTTGATAATGGCCACTATCCGTCTACAACGTTCTCCTTTGTACCGGAAGATTACAGCAGGAATCATTGTGTCATACTGGATTTCGCTCACGGGTTTTTGAACAGTCGGATTGGTGCCACGAATGCGCACCCAAACCTTACCATCGTCGATACTCTTTTGGTCAATGCCACAAATATCATGCATCACTTATTGCACCTCCTCCCGCATCAAATATCGCGCCGAGATATACAAGAACTGTTTCAACGGCATCGCCTGCCGAGGAGTATCGCCCAGTACCTTGTAATAAAGCGCCCCATGCGTCTGCTTCCGAACTACAGCATAATCTACCGCCCGACGAAGGAGCCTGTCCATCGCAATGGTGCTCGTGTGATACTTCACACACAGCTTTCGGTTAATATCCACAATGGTTGGCGATTCGTTGTTCTGCAGAGCGCTTTTGAGAATATCAATAGCGTCAATGAGAGCATCGAAGCCGCTCATCCAAACAGGTACACCCATACTATCTACAAATTCGTATGTAGTCATTTAGCTTTCATCATCTTCTTTCGGTATTTTTCGCCAAGAGCTACTATGTGAATATAAGTCATGGGCGTAAAATGCATACCCATCTCCTTATTGATATCACAAATGGCGCTCCTGATTGAGCTTTCGACCTTCTGCGGCGGAATTTCATGCTTCCGAGCAATCATAACGTAAATATCCGTCAGGCTTGCAGGCGTGAGTAAGCCAGACACCATCTGAACACCGATTTCCACAGCCTCGTCAAGGTAGGTCACGACCGCACCTCTACGTCCGGCAGAATATCCGTGTGGAAATAGAGTTTATAGTGGTATGGATCAGTATGAGTGCCGGTGATATCCTCAACAACATACATGGTGTACTCGTTCAGATAAATGTAGTTTTTCTTATACTCGTTTGGGCCGGTCTTCACCGTACACACAAGTTCGTTGTTATCATTGTTCGAGATGGACATAGCGCCTTCCATTTCAAGGATGACGTTGTCCGTACGTGCGTTATAGACCGTGATCCGGCGCTCAGCTTCAAAGTAGTTGGCCTGCTTGGAAATGTTCCGATTCACCTTATCCGCTTCGGAGCAGCTGCACAGAACCACACAGCCCACGAGCATCATCAGACATGCAACAACACAAATAATACGATTTTTCATAGTTTCACTCCACTTCCTTACTGATTTTCACGAGTTTAATGGCGAGCCGCAGAAGAAGCATCTGGATTTCCTGGGCGTTCTTGAGCATTGCCGAAATATCCTGTGTTGACGAATGACTTTTTACTGTCAAGGACACCCAGGTATTCGGGTCAAACGTTTCTGCATAGCTCACCAGCATATCCACAAAGTCCTCGCCATTAAGATTGATCATAAACGTTCCTGTTGAGGTAGTATGGTAAATATTTACACCGGCTTTAGTTCGGAACATTCCAAAACCGAACTCATCAAGTGCGGCAATATATCTTTCATCAATTTCTTTCATGCTTACTTCACCGTGCTCCCTTTTCCGTCTGGTCATCCTTCGGCCAGTACGTGTAAATATCATCGAACACCACCGGGATCTTGCTCTGCAGTTCCTTCAGCAGCGGGCACATCAGCTCTCTCATCTGAGGATGGGCCGCCACAGGAGTACGCAGTTTGAAGATATTGCGCCATTCACGGTAGTTGGCCGTCACCACGATCTCGGTTTTCAAGCACAGCGGCAGCACACAACGGGCCTGTTCGGGACGCATACCGTTAGCGATCATAAGCTTGTAGTCCTTTTCGGCATAAGTCATGGCTTCAAGGAACGAACTCTTGATCGTAACCTCGCTATCGTTCAGTTCACAATACTGCTCGCCACGAATATAAGAAGGCCAGATAAACGTCAACTCTCCGCCAAACTTCTCCTTCGAGTAATTGCAATACCGGGTGCTCTCCTGCGCAAAGCTCGCAATGCGGTGCCGCACCAGCTCATTGGCCACGCCACGGTCACAGGTAAACAGCACGGACAGCTGAGAATGCTCCAGCATAGCCTCATGCCCCTGCTTCACCAGAAAGCCCACCAGCTTCTTTGCCGACTCACCATCCGGCGTGATCTTGTCCTCGCTCTTATAGCAGACCCGCGCCACCCGCTCGATCTGCTGCAGCTCCTTGATGCCGCCCTCAGAAATATCAGTGAGGATTTCGTACTTAGGTTCAACGATTTTCATAAAATGTTTACCTCCATAATATTGTTTGTATCGTTCAAATTCAGGCCATCTCCCCTGATTTAACTTCACGGACTACCAGGTCAAACTCTTTGATCTTTTCGATAATCGAATCGATGTCCTCAAAAGTAGGATTGGCGATTAAAACATCATCGTTCTGGCAGATGCGGTTTTCGATTTGAATATCACACGGCTTGATACCATATTTCAAACAGAAAAGTGCATCATAAATGAGAAGTTGCTTCATGTCTAACGGTTCATGCTTGGTTTTCAGAGCATAGATGCGCAGAAAGTTGTTTGTGAAGTCGATTATTGCATCAGCCACACCGTAGCAGTTCTCGGAATAATAAAGACCCACCTCAGGTATCATGTGAAAATCAATCGCGTCATTGATATAAGCGTTGAGTGTCTTCTTGCTCTGAGGGAACTTTCGTCCAACTCTAATACTTCTCGCCGCATATGCGTGCGGGTCCTTGATACCTCCCTCAGAAATATCAGTGAAGGATTTGCACTTATGTTCAACGATTTTCATAATTAGTTCTCCTTTTATTGAACGCCTCTTCTTTTTCAGGGTCTCTCAAAATAGAGTTCCACTCTTTGACAAGCTGCTTCAGGTTTGAATCATCAATTACGCCCTGCATGTTGTGCTCATTATATGTCATTAAGACCGTACCTGTTTTGGCTGGACCGAGTCCACAATTAGAACAGGAAATCTCATATTGGAGTTTCATAGTCGTACCACAGGTCATTGCACCTGTGGTTTTCAAATATGCTTTACAATAGCACATAGGACAACATCTCATAAGAAATCCTCCGTAATAGCTAGTACGAATATATCGACTACTTCGTTCAGGAAGGCGACCACGCGATACGGCCAACCATCAAGCTTGCTATTAGCCCTGCAGTCCTTTTCCTGAATATCAGGAGACACCACCGACCTCTCATATACAGGAACCTGCACAGCAGGTGCACGTACTACTGCATATGGAACATTATCTGCCCACAAAACTGTTTCCTCAACATATTGAACTTCTTGGGCGCAGATTTGCCGAATATCCTTTGCACTGTATGCTCCAGCTTGTGCTATTGCACTTAAGGCCCTGGAAAACTGCTCAACATCATCCATCTGTCATACCTCACAGTAAAATCCGAAACAGCGTAAACCAGATCACCTTCAGCGTAACTGTAATGATAATCAGCCAGCGCATGTCCGAAGAACACTCCGAGCTTTGTCCAAATATCATTCATCCTTATCAACCCTTTCGAGACCTGTGAAATATCCGATGCCAATATGACCACCATCGCAATGATGAATTGGGCGGAACGCCATCAGACCGGCCAGATTGTTCTTCGCATCTTCGAGATTACAGTAGGGACTCCCATCGTTAAATTCCCTCTCGCAAAATCGGCACTTGTAAGTCGGATAATAAAACGTCTTCACCCAACACACCTCCTCGCAGCGTCCACCCGGCACTCTGCAGCGTCCAACTCGAAAATAGCAGCCGTGATAAACTCCGGATCACAGTTCTCAAAGTGGTTCCTAGCAATTTCCAATTCTTGCAGAGGGTTACAATATTTATGGATTGCGCCAATTCGAGCTTCACATTCTGGAATTCCCAACCAACGAGCCCATTCTTCTGTTGGAGATTTAATTCCGAGAAGCCATTTGATTGATTCCGTCCAGAATATCTTGATAAACTCAGCGATTTTTCGTAGCATTTCTACACCTCCACATCTTTGTGACCTGACGAGCCGTGAGCCAGCCCTCAACATCATCATGGCCAAGCAACTGCGCACCCATCACCTCGATAAGCCCCTGCTCAAAGCCATAGGAACCCCAACCCCAAATGCCATCCCAGATACGATTTCCAGCAGCATCATATGCAACGATTTGCTCACCACCATCATGCCGTCCGCCAGGAAGAAACTCCTGATTGTCCGGTCTGTCCATCTCTGGCCAACGGCGTCCATAAGTATGCGGAACCTTAGCGTGCTTCAACAGAATATCCAGCTTCTGCATCTCGGTCATGTGATTCCAAACCCGGAGTTTCCAGGTTTTCTTAGACATGTTTCTCATTTCTGCATTTCCTTTCGTCAGCCTCCATGGTCTTTGCGATTTTATGCTGAATATAAAGCACACAGCCAGCCTGACTATCACACCCGAATGAAGCCAATAGTCCAGCAATAGCATTCAAAGAGTTCAAATCCTCTTCAGCAAATATCATTTAGCGTTCACCGTTCCTCCTGATACTCTACAATTTTGGTTACTTCGCTCTGAACCCTGCGTAAGAAATCACACGCACTGAAGCAACCGCATTCCGCCAATGCCTCGGCGATATCGCCTAAAATATCCATATCGGCTCTTGTGAGATTAACTTGAGGAATAACTTCAATATTCTCCTCTGTGATAAATGGGGTATAGTCTCCACAATGGCAACATTTAACATTCATGCGTTGCATGTAAATATCCCCTTTCATAATATAAAAGACAAAGAGCCGCAGATTTCTCCACGGCTCTCAGCATTTTACTGGCAATACATTTTGCCGATCAATGTCCAAGCTTTTTTGCTGCACTCTATGGAGTGCCACATATGCCATTTCCACATGGTGTGCTTATAAGCATTTTTCTGATGTTTATCCCACCATGTGTACATAGCAATATGGTACTCCCATACTGCAATTATCGCTCGAATCTTGAATTTATCAAACATAATAATCACCTCCATAAAGGAAGCTGTTATTTTCGCGTCTTCTCTTTGAAGTTCACAGGTTTCACAGTCCCCTCCCGCGCACACTCCGTCAGGCACTCGTTGCAAGGCTCGTCCGTTTCCAGCACTTTGAAGTTCTTGCACTTCGGGCAGTAGGTCGCATAGTCCACTTCGCGCATCCAGTCATTCATCTGATTTTGCCTCCATAATTACAGCATGTTCGTGACATCTCGGGCAGTATCCAAAAACACCATCCTCAATCCGAGACTTTTCTTTATCCAATTCCCACTTCATTTTACTAACTCCAAAATGTGCTCCACAGTCCTGGCATATGACGGTAACAAGTTCTTCTTTTTTCTGACCTTCTTCGGCATTTGGACTTACAGGAGGAGTCCACCGCTTTATGCCGCCACAATGAGGACAGGTAAAGGACACTTCGTTTTCACCCGTCCAGTGTCCTGTCACTTCTGCAAATGTGTGATTGCAGTATTTGCACTTCCAAGGGTGACTCACCCATTCTGGCTTTTCCTGCTTTTTCACACGAAACCTATCATCCAACTCTGGGTGCGTCTCACGCTGGTTCAGCGCCCAGAGCAGGTTCCAGCAGGCAGCACGCAGGTGATCCTCGTCGTCCATTCCGACCATGTACTTCGCCAGATGCCGAGATGCACTGTCCAGCAGCGAATGCAGCGGGATTCCCTTATCAACATTATGCTCGCCGTACTTCAGCGCACCCTCCTCGCAGTGCTTGCTGACCTCCATGATGCCATACCAAGGCAGAAGATCCATCCGCCCCTTTCCTGCATGCATATCACGCTTTGCACCGGTTTCAAATTCGGTGCGGTCGCCAGAGTCTTTAATCACAAATATCAATCCTTTCTTACTTAATGAGATTCACATGATGCTGGTAAACCTCAACAACATCTCGCGGATGGTTCTTTTTTCCAAAGAACATTGCAACATGTGGGTAATTATCTCGTCCATCGTTGCGGCAATACAATTTTGTGGGAACTTTGTAGCGAGGCAACGCTTCTTCGGTATACATGATTTTTATAAGTTGAATCTCATGATACGTTGCCTTCATCTTCTGAATAAGTTTCTTCTTACTTTTTCGTGAGATATTTCCCATCAGCAGAACCTCCTGATTCTCCCCTGCATAACCTTGTTGGGAATATCCAGCCACCGGATTTTGCATTTGTCCTTGTAGTCAGGGCGCAGCTTCTGCAGAATTGTCTTCAATGGCTGCCTCTTAATTTCTTCAATCAAGTCCATGAGACAAGCCGTTACTTTCTCGAAGCATTCTGCAATCGCATTTAAGACATCTGCTATTTTCTCACAGGTCGTCGCAGTAAGCCTTAAAGAATCATAAATATCATGCTCCATAGAATTTCCTTTCGTTGAACTGTTTCTTTTGCATCAATGCTCTGGAAATGCCCACATCGATACCGCTACGGCTCTTCAGGTGGTAGAACCAGAGATCCTTGAAAGGTGTATTCAGCCGGTCAATGCGCCCAGAAGCCTGCTCCATAACCTTGTAGGAGTAGTTCTGGGAATAAAATATAATAGTGTCGGTTTTTATGCAGTTCCAACCCTCGGCACCGGCGTTGTATTGCACAAGATAGACCCATTTATCCGTATCCGGTATCGGCTGATGCTTGTGGCCATTCCACTGAGCCACCTCCACACCGTTGCCGTATGGTAAATGCAGAAGAATATCCAGTTCATAATCGAAGTTATAGAAGATGATAACTCTCGGGTGTGCCATGCAAATATCAAGCACTTCCTGTTGCCGAGATTCATCTGCATTGACCACCCTCCGCAGGCTGGAACAGAACTCACTTGCTGTTTCAATAGGCCGCCCTTCCCATGGATTCCACCGGCTCATGCAAATATCTTTGTACTTGCGCTGGTCGAACTCGACGTAGATGTTCTCATGATGCGGTATCGTCTTCCGCTCAAAGTCCATATCAACCAGAATCCGTTCCCGCAGACGTATCAGCCTGCCAGTGTTCAAATATCTGTCAATTTTGGGGTACTTTGAGAAGCGACTATAGACCACGTGCTCATTATTGAACTGTGTCCGGTTCCGGTAGAATCCATTTGCAATGAACACCGGAATATAATCTGTCCAGCAATCGCCAGGCGTGGCACTCAGAAGAATCCAGTCGTTTTCCCTCGTAATGCGTAAGAAATCCTTCACCCACGAGCCATTGCCCACAACACGCTGTTCATCGAATATGAAGAACGCGCGTTTGACGCCAATGTACTTGCCGATGTTGTTCCAAGAATCAATTACGACTTTGTGGTTGTAAAGGTCAAGGCTCTCATCAGTAGACATGAAAAAAGGAGCGAGTTCTTCGTCCCACTCCCCTGTGTCACGTTTCCGTGCTGTTGTGATAATATAAAGGTCTTCGGGCTCAACCATCGGAACATACTCTTCTGTGTTGAGCTTTCCATCGAACATCTGGTAGTAAAATGCCAGCCCCGTTCTGCTTTTTCCGCTTCCCACCCCACCACACAGAATACAGCCCAGCCTCATTTTCTGGACTGCTTCGAGCTGGTAGTCGTAAAGCTGAACTCCCGCCATCAGAGCAATCACCTCATTTCTTCGTGAACATGAATGGCTTCAGGATAGCAATGGTTCTCGTAAGCCAACAGTGCAATTGTGGCCTCCTCTTCATCTGCACCCTCGCCAAATATTGTGTACGCAAATATCTCTTTACCATTGTAAGTAAAGACTTTCCAACGTCGTTTTTCTTTCATCCTGATACTCCTTTGTTTTATGTGTATTTTCGGACACTTGCAGGTCATACAGGATTCGAACCTGTCATGCTCGCCCTAGCGAATGACCCATATAAAAAGAGCCGCAGATTTCTCCACGGCCCCCGAAATTATTGCGATTACTGCTTCGGCTTCATACACACAAAATATCTTTTACCGTCTTCGTCCTCAAGCAGACCGTAGCAGCGGCGGAACATCCTGGTGTATTTCTCGATCATCTCATCCGAAAGAGAGCCAAAGTCATCTTCGGTCAAGCCTACAATCAGAAATGTACCAACCACATAGTCGTACATCTGAGCGTCAGCGTTATAAAGCGGCCGGTTGAACTCCAAGCCCATGAGTTTGCCCTCATCGTTGCAAATAAGAGCAACTTTGTCGTCCCACGGGTATGTTGCTTGAATCAGGCCGCCAACCTCTTTCTGCAGTGATTCCAACGAGCCATCAATGTCGATGACCTCCGGTCGGTACATCGGTTTGATACGTAATACTTTCATAGTTCTTCTCCTTTATTAAAAATATAAGTCTGAGCTGCTGCCTCTGAGAACGCCATTTGCGACGTGGGCACTCACCGGCTGGACCATTCAACGGAAGACTAACTCCTGCACTCAGAAATATCATTTAATAAATTTCGAGGTTTGCGAGGCGTGCATCACGACGCTTCTGCTCGATGATATCAGGAGCAACGTAGCTGACATTCACCAGATAGGACGGGATGTTGTAGTTCTTTGCGGCGAGATTCTCGATGATGCAGCCACGATAGCCCTTGTCCTCATCGTAAATGCCGATGAAGCGATCGGCCTCGGACAGTTTCTTGATGCTCTCGCCGAGATACCAAAGAGCCATATTGGTGTTCTCAGGAGGATCATCCTCGAAATAAGTCGGGATAACCTCCAGCTCTTCGCCAAAGACAGCCTCTGCAATCTTGTGCATCTGCTCCATGGATGCTTTGATGGCGTGTTCCGTGCGATTACGCATAGGAACACTGATAAACAGTTTCTTCATGCGCTCCTCCTTAGAACGGCAAATCGTTCGGATCGCTAGGCTCAGCCATCTCGCGCTGCTCATACTTAGCAGCATACGGGTCGGCATCTGCATCCTGCTCCACGTAGAGAATATCCGCGTACAGCGTGTACTGGCCGGGGTTGTTCCGGTTCTCATACAGGTTAGCCTGCAGGTTCACGTTCTTCACACGGATATAATCCAGCTGACCGATGTTCTCAGCATTGCAGGCAACCTTACGGCCGGTGGTGGTGATCCAGAAAACCTGCGGAGGCCACTTGGAGTCCATGTTGACCGTCACCGGAACGTAGAAGGTCGGTACGAACGGCTCATCGTAGGTGTAGTTGGGGTTCGGCTTGGTCTGCTTGACGTTCAGCCCCATTTCGATGAGCTGCTGAGCCTGCTCCTCCGTAGGGATGACCACATTCACACGCCGCCGGGACGAGCCGTAACGGTCGCGGTTCGGGTCGCCGGAGAAATTGGTGTCGAAAATAAAACGGGTATTGTCAATATTTACCTTTGCTTTCATAATAGAAACTCCTTTACTCTTTTTCTTTAGTGCATCGCCGCACTCATTTTTGCCAGCAACCCAGCGATACCATCCTTGGTCTGCGCAGCCACCTGATCCAGCTCTTTCAGCACCTTGGCATAAGCGCCAGCATCCTCGTTGGTTTCATCCGGCTTACACCACTTCTTAAAGACCTTGTGGAATCGGCTATCATTGCCTGCCATTTTCTTCACAATAGCCATAGCGAGGCCCTTTTCCTTATCGAAAATATCATCAGGCCCACACTTCACCACAGTCTTGGTGCCATCCGACCACAGAACAATCGTTGCCGGATTGTTGAAGATGACCTTACGGATGTTGACATTGCACATACCAAACCGCACAATATCATTCTTTTCGGCACGCTCCGTAGACTGGCGGGAGTAGTCAATTGCCATCGCAGTATAAATAGCCCTGTCAATGTCAATTCCCAGGTTGTTTGCCGACACCCTAATCACGTCTTTGCTAGGATTCCAGGGAAGTTTTTTCATTTATCTCACCTCATAATTTCTTGCAGCTTCGTCCTGAATATCACCCCACGGCAAGTCAGGCTTTTGCCAAGGTGGCATTCCACCATCGTCCGATACGAACCATTCCAGGTCGCCGTACTGAGCAATAGTGTCCGCTGCCTCATCAACCATCTTGTCGAAATAAGAGCGGTCGATGCTATCCTCCAGATGAAGGTTATAGACCATCTCGCTTTCCAGCCAGCGGTAGTCTTTGGCACCAGTGACCGAATTGTATTTCGTTTCACCGTCGTCTCGGACGCCCGCTTCTCGCATCAGCAGCGCCCCTCCGCATCCGGGTTTGATGGGACAGAACTGACCAACACGACCCACGAAAATATAATTGTGCTCGTCTTCGGGCAGAGCCTCGTTTTTATCGAGGTAGATTGCACCCTTAGATACCGACTTGGTTTCGCAAAGGTCGTCGAACACAATATCTTCGTGGGAGAAAAGCGTCTTGAACACATACGGCACCTGAAACTGAGCACCAGTCGCAGTCCAATGACCGCCCTTCTTCTCGTTCTTTTCAGGAATATAGCCGTACTGTGCCTTTGCTGTATCTGCATCGAGGTACTTTGCGATATAAACGGCGTTATTCACAAGGCACATTTTTTCGTATGTAGCCTCATGCTCAAACGTGTACCCGTACTTTTTCGCAAAATCCATGCAGAAGTCGATGATTTCAGGCGTCGCATCCGGAATCTTGATAGAGTCCGTCTTGATGTGCGCCACCGTGAAACCACGCTGCTGCACCTCGTCCTGCAGAGTGCGCATAAATAAAGCCCCACGAAGCGCCACAATATTGTTGGCGTTCTTGGGGTTTCTGAATGGATTATCGAAGGTTGCACTGGTCAGGCCGTAAACCGAGTTGATAGCGATTTTCAGAGCCTGCGCCAACGCTT
>OGWT01002596.1_pt1 | contig 12171 bp, 9 predicted proteins | sample 1576101 | NCBI WGS metagenome assembly OGWT01 (sample SAMEA3541481, study PRJEB24748) | human gut metagenome | biome: human gut; feature: human-associated habitat; material: faeces | place: China | collected 2012 | reverse complement strand
CGACCAGCGGCAGGAACGCCATGGCGGTATATTCGCCCACTGCGGCGCGCACAAACACGTTGGTCAGCCGGTAGAACGAAAGGGTGTACAACGCGGTGCCAAGCAGCGCGGCACAATCGCTGCGGAACATTTTGCGCAGGGCATAAAACGTAATGCCCACGGTGGCCGCTGTGATGGATGCAACGTAAACTTTGTAGCTGGTTTGCAGGCTGAAACCCAGAATGCGCAGCACCGCAGCCGGGTACAGGAACACATCGGAGTACATCAGGCTGAACGGATAGCCTTTTTCGTTGATGATGGCCGGGTCCATGCGCACGGGGAACTGCCCGGCCAGCAGCCCGGCTTTCAGCCCCTCAATGCGGGAAAGGTGGATGGAAAGGTCGTGCCCGTACGTCAGGTAGCCGAGCCCCAGCGGCAGGCAGGCAAACACGCCGATGCCCACCAGCGCCATGGCGATATACCGCCCGCGCAAGGTATGGATGGGAAATTTGATCCGGCGGGTCAGCAACAGGATCACCCAGTCCAGTACGGCGCAGAACACAAGCCCCGTCAGCAGCCGCACATACGCCCACGCGTGGGTGGGTACGATCTGTGCGCCGGTAATGTAGATGACCTGGTTTTTGCCGCAGTCCGCGGTAAACTGCAGCTGTGCGGTTTCGCAGCCGTAGGGCATCCACAGGCTGAACACCGTGCGGGTGCGCTCAGCGGGCAGCTTGGCGGCATCGTACTGCGCGGTGGGCATGATCTCATCCAGAAAGCTGACCTCGCCGTCTTCGCCGTCATTCACATAGTTGATGCAAACCTGGTAGCTGCCGCGCGGCAAGTCGATCCAGCGGGTGGTGGCAAACAGGCCGGTAAAGTTTTCCACGCGGGCGCCGCGGTCATCATTGGTACATTCCTCCGCGTAGGGAATGATCAGGTCCGGCGTAATATCAATCACGCCGCCTGTGCGGAAATCCCCCACAAAACGCAGCGCCAACACCATAAATTCCACCAGAACCAGCAGCAGGACCAACCCGTTCTGGCGGCTGAAAATTTTTTTGAGCTTTTGCAAACAAGCACGCTCCCTTCTCAACATGATCTTAAATACTATCTTATTAAATACTATCTTATTTATTATAGGGGATTGTACGATGGTGCGCAAGAGAATTTGCACCAAACAGGAAAAAAGACTCTTGCTTTTGGAAATAAAAGTGATGTATAATAAAGCGTCCATTTATTTGTGGTAGTTGTGGAGAGGATGGTATATATGGCGACAAAGTACGTTTTTGTTACTGGCGGCGTGGTCTCCGGCTTGGGCAAGGGCATCACAGCAGCCAGCCTGGGCCGTTTGCTGAAAACCCGCGGCCTGAAGGTGGCTTCTCAAAAGCTGGATCCTTATATCAACGTGGATCCCGGCACCATGAGCCCGCTACAGCACGGCGAGGTGTTTGTGACTGATGACGGAACCGAAACCGACCTGGATCTGGGTCACTATGAGCGCTTTATTGACGAAAGCCTTTCCATCAACAACAATGTCACCACCGGTAAGGTTTACTGGACCGTTCTGAACAAGGAGCGCCGGGGCGACTATCTGGGCGGTACAGTACAGGTAATTCCGCACATCACCAACGAGATCAAGGACCGTATTTACCGTGTCGGCAAGGAGTCCAATGCGGATGTGGTCATCACAGAGATCGGCGGTACAGTAGGCGATATCGAAAGCACACCGTTCCTGGAGGCGATCCGTCAGTTCGTGACCGAGGTGGGCAGAGGAAACGCCATGTACATCCATGTTACCCTGGTGCCGTACATTGCCGGCTCTAACGAGCTGAAATCCAAGCCGACCCAGCACTCCGTCAAGGAACTGCTGTCCATCGGCATCCAGCCTCACGTGGTCGTTTGCCGTACCGAGCTGGAAATTCCGGAGGATATGAAGCGGAAGATCAGTATGTTCTGCAACGTCCGGGAAGAAGATATTATTCAGAATATGACTGCGCCGTCTCTGTATGAAGTTCCCATGATGCTGGAGAACGAGGGACTGACCGACAGCGTCTGCCACCACCTGGGTCTGGAAAACCGTGAGCCGGATCTGACCGAGTGGACTGCAATGACCCAGCGTCAGCACAATGCGGACAAGGATGTGACCATCGGTCTGGTGGGCAAGTATGTGGCACTCCAGGATGCGTATCTGTCCGTGGCAGAGGCACTGCATCACGGCGGCATCGTCAATGATGCCAGAGTCAAGATCCTGTGGATCGACTCCGAGAAGATCACACGGGAGACTGCACCGGAAATGCTGAAGGAATGCGACGGCATCATCGTTCCCGGCGGTTTCGGCGACCGTGGCATCGAGGGCATGATCGAGGCGATCCGCTATGCACGTCTGAACAAGGTGCCGATGTTCGGCATCTGCCTGGGTATGCAGATGGCAGTGGTAGAATTCGCACGCAACGTGGCTGGATTCCCGGATGCCAACTCCTCTGAGTTCGAGCCGGACGGCGCACACAGCGTCATCCACATCATGGAGGATCAGAAGGACATCGAGAACATGGGCGGCACCATGCGTCTGGGACTGTATCCCTGCAAGCTGACACCGGGCAGTCTGGTACAGCAGATCTACGGCGAAGAGCTGATCTACGAGCGCCACCGCCACCGGTTCGAATTCAACAACAACTTCCGCAAGCAGCTCACCGAAAAGGGCTTGCAGATCGCAGGACTGTCTCCGGACGAGCGCCTGGTAGAGATCGTTTCCCTGCCGGATCACCCGTGGTTCATCGGCGTACAGTTCCATCCGGAATTCAAGTCCCGTCCGAATAAGCCGCAGAAGCTGTTCGCATCCTTTATCGGCGCATCGCTGAAAAACCGGAACAAGAAGTAATTTAGAATACAGTATTGCCTTGACATCTCAGGGAGGTGTGATTCATGAGCAAAATGCTGATCGTAGACGACGAAGAGAAGATCCGTGCCGTGGTGCGGGAATACGCAGAGTTCGAGGACTTTGAGGTGACCGAGGCACGGGACGGCATGGAGGCGGTTGCACTCTGCCGGGAAAACGACTATGATATCATTATCATGGACGTGATGATGCCCCGGCTGGACGGCTATTCCGCCTGCAAGGAGATCCGGAAACAGAAGAGCATTCCGATCATTATGCTTTCTGCCCGTGGAGAAGAATACGACAAGCTGTTCGGCTTTGAGACCGGCATCGACGACTATGTGGTGAAACCCTTTTCGCCGAGGGAACTGATGGCACGGGTGCGTGCTGTTCTGGCACGGAGCCATGCGGCACAGAAGAACGGCGCCGATGCGCCCCAGCAGCGTCTGAAATTCGGCGGTCTGGAGATCGACCTTGCCGGACGGGAAGTCTATGTGGACGGCGTGCGTGCCTCCATGACACCGAAAGAGTATGATCTGCTGTTTTATCTGGTGAAAAATAAGGGACTGGCACTCTCCAGAGACAAGCTTCTGGAAGAGGTCTGGGGATATGATTTCTTCGGGGACGACCGTACTGTGGATACCCACATCAAGATGCTGCGCGGCAGCCTTGGACCGTATCGCACAGATATTGTGACCTTGAGAGGAATGGGATATAAGTTTGATCCGGAAAATGACGCATCATCCGCATCACCGGCTCGGTGAGCGAAATCTTCGCATCGGCGTAAAAATCTGGCTGTTTTTCATGCTGTTCGTGTGCGTGGTCTTTCTGCTCATGTGGCTGTTCCAGGTCATCTTTCTGGAATGGTTCTATGAGTCCATGAAAATCCGGGACACCGCAAAGCTGGCACAGCAGCTGGTCTCTGACTATGGCAGCGATGACTTTTCGCAGGATGCCCAGGAAATTTCTCTGCAAAACGAAATGTGCATTGAACTGCTCAACACAAACGGCAGGGAAGTCTATTATAATTGTGTATACAACGGCAAGTGCCTGCTGCACGGCGAGGGAAACGGGACATTTTTCTATCTCATCGACCTCCAGAACAGCAGCACCGGCACGATCTGCCGCAAGGTCTCCAACCCGAATCTGCAAAATCAGATGCTGGTCTACGGCTGCACCATGTACAGCAAGGATGACGGCAGCGTGCTGGGCTATCTGCTGCTGAATTCGCCGCTGGTGCCGGTGGAGTCTACTGTTTCCATTCTGAAACGCCAGACCATGATGATTACCATTATGCTGGTATTCTTCGGCTTTCTCATTTCGTTCTATGCGGCGAACCACATCGCCACGCCCATCACACGCATCACCAAATCGGCAAAGCGTCTGGCGCACGGCGATTACGCAGTGAAGTTCGAAGGCGGCGGCTATGCGGAGGTAGACGATCTGGCGGAGACGCTGACCTATGCGGCGCACGAGCTGTCCAAGACGGATCAGATGCAGCGTGATCTGATCGCCAATGTTTCCCACGACCTGCGGACACCGCTGACCATGATGAAAGCGTATGCGGAGATGATCCGTGACCTTTCGGGAAACAATCCGGTGAAACGGGAGCAGCATCTGAATATTATCATCGAGGAGACCGACCGGCTGACCCAGCTGGTCAACGATATGCTGGATCTGTCAAAGCTGGAGAGCGGCGCACAAAAGCTGGACTACAGCACCTTCGACATTGCCCAGTGCATGGAAGAGATCGTCCACCGGTATGAGGGCGTGTCGGAGCGGATGGGATATCACATCCATCTGACGCTGGACAAGTCCTGCATGGTGCGCTGTGACGAGAGCAAGATCGACCGTGTCATCGGCAATCTCATCAACAACGCCATCAACTACACGTCCAAAGAGGACAAGCAGGTGTTTGTGACCCAGCGGAATCTGCCGCAGTGCGTGCGCATTGAGGTGCGTGACACCGGCGACGGCATCGAAGAGGACAAGATCAAGCTGATTTTCGACAAGTATTACCGTTCAGAGAACCACAAGCGTGAAGTGGTGGGAACGGGACTGGGGCTGTCCATCGTCAAAGAGATTTTGAAGATGCACAACTACAACTACGGCGTAAACAGCAAGCTGGGCGAAGGCTCGACCTTCTGGTTCGAGATCCGGGACATTGTGCCGCCGGAACAGCCGGAAGAGGACGAGACCCCGGATGCAGAGGTCAGACAGTTATAAGAATCACAAAGGAGCTGCGAGATTGTTTCGCAGCTCTTTTTGTCTGAGAAAGAAATAGTGAAATCGCACAAATATGTCTTGTGAAATTTGTGGAAAATAAATATTGAAAGGAAAAATGAATAATGGTATAATGAAAATGTAAAACCTTTATATTGAAAAGGAAACTATAAAATGGAAAAAATGAATTGCGTAAAGCGTAGTATTTCTTTGTTGGTTGCTATGTGTATGTTTGGTGGTTGTTCATTGAATGTTATAGCGGCACAAAAATATGAGAATGCACAAGATACTTATGCTAAAGAAATGGTAGGAGTCTATTTAAGTGGAACGGATTATGAAACATTGGAAGGCGTTTCATTAAGTGAAGCTGTAAATCTATACGATTTAGAAAGTGGAGCAAAATATGGAAGTGAGTATATCGCATTTTACGACGAATCTATCGTCGGTCTTTTATATGTTGCAAATAATGAGGGTGAATTTTATTCCTCATGGCGAAATGGACCGTTTGAAGGCTTGCAAAGATTGGTAAAAGACAGCAGCGAATTTGCAATTGGGTTTACAGACGAAGATGGTGTGGTTGCCTATAGTAATAACACTATTTACAATATGTATTCTGGTGAAGAGATTTGCAAAAATACTGATTTTTATAAATCAATAGAATCAGATAAAGTTTATCCAGTATATGATTCTTTATGTGAGTATGCTGTAACTGAGGACGCTGAATTAAGTAGTGACATTTACAATTTGAATAACGGAGTGCAAACTACAAGCGTCGGAATTGAAGATATTATTCTTGATGTAACACCAGTTGCAAATGAAACATATAACAATCAGGGCTTATGTTGGGCTGCTGCAATAGCAGCTAAGTATAACTATACTATTGATTTGGATGATGATAATGAATCTCCTTATGTAACAGCATCTCAAGTACGTACAGCAGCGGCACAAGAGACAGGCAACAATTATACAGCTGGTACACCGAAATTTATTACAGCAGGATTAAAGCACTATGGATTACTGCATTCATATATGTATAATACGATGAACGCAACTGAAATTTATAGAGAATTATATTGGAAAAATCCGATTTTGATGGATTTGTTTACAAGCACTGGAACGGGACACACGGTTCTTCTTTGTGGAATAAAATTTTTAAGTTCTAATACAGCAAAATACTATATTGCTGATTCAGATTATACTAAGAATGGGTTGGTTGAGGTATATGTAAATTCGTCGGTATTCGGAAATGGTGATGAATTTGTATATGTTTCAGATATGCTTCCAAGCAATTATGGAATGCTTTCTTCAAAGTGGGGAGGAACATATTCTTATAAATTTGAAAGTTGAGGTTGAGTCGTAATGAAAAAACATGGATTTATGGGACTGTTGCTTTGTATGGTATTTGCAATATTCATTTCTCCACTCTCTGTTTATGCGGCATATGGACAAAACGGAGACAATACCATTGCAGATACTGAGACATATTCTCGTGTGACAGAAAAGATCTCTGACTACGCCGCTGCGCATGAGATGCAGGTGGATAGTTCCCTCTTGACCTATGCCTATCGGTTGTTCGATATGGCACAGCTGAAAACCGAGGGCACGACTGCGGAAGGAGAATATACGACGTTTTTGATGGCGGCTGATGAATTTGCTGCTGTTGGTTATTTTACCTGTACCGATGGAGAAACACAGGATTGTACCTATACTGCCCTGCATTCTCAAGTATTTCTGGATGCAATGTATCATGAGAAAGTGTATCGGCTTTATTCGGCAAAAGATTGTCTGATCGAGGGAAAACAATATGACCTGGTCATGGATTGTGAGGGAAAGCTGTACGATTTGCGGGATGACACAGTCATCAGCGACCAGAGTCTGGACAGCCTGGATATTCAGCCGTTTTTGATCGGTGATGTAAATTTGGACGGCAAAATTTGTATCACAGATGCGGTGCTGCTGCAGCGAGCAGTCAATGGCTCAGTGGAACTGTCAGAAACACAGCGGAAAAAAGCGGACTGCAATGCAGATGGCGTGGTAGATGCAACGGATGCGTTATTGCTGATGCGCTTTTTGATACAGGATATCACACAATTGCCAGCATGATCTCGGAGAGCTGCGAAACCGTTTCGCAGCTCTTTTTTTTTCAAAAAGTGAAACCTTTTCCGGAGAAGTGGTGTCTATCTAAGTGAACGAGAAAAACACAGACCCACAGAAAGGAGGTCACATCATGCCGAATGCAACCACATTGGACAGCTGTCCGGCGGAATTCATCCTGTCGGCAGCTGCCCCGGAGAGTCCCGGAAAGGACGCACGCCTGCTGGATCAGCTGAAACACCAGAACCGCCGGGCACTGGAACGTGTCATGCGGCGCTATACCGCTTATGTGGGAACGATCCTGCGGAACATTACCCGTGGGCAGGCGTCCTCGGAGGACATCGAAGAACTGACCGCAGATGTGTTCCTTGCCCTGTGGCACCACGCACCGGAAATGCGCACGGAACACCTTACCGGCTACCTTGCCAGCATCGCCCGTTCCAAGGGCTGCAACTGGCTGCGGAAACGCCAGCTGGATACCCAGCCCATTGACGATGTGGTCGTTGCCGCAGATACGGATATTTCCGCACAGGCAGAACAGGCGGAACTGGCGGAGATCGTCCGGGAAGTCATGGGACTGCTCCCGGAACAGGATCGGGAGATTCTGATGCGCTATTATTTTTACCGTCAGACTGTCTCGGAAATCGCCGGGGAACTGCATATGAAAGAATCCACCGTCAAAACCAGAATGTACCGGAGCAGAAAAAAACTGCGCCAGCTGTTTACAGAAAGGGGATATGGCTATGAGCAAATGGAACTTGTTTGAGATTTTTTCTCACTTGAATGTCACCGGAGAGGATATGCCGAAGATTCGCCGGACGGCGAAAATTTCCAGACGTGCTGTCCGCAGCCGTGTCCTGGCGTCTCTGGACGAGGAAACCGCTGAAACAGCACCGGCACACCGCCGTGCAGCGCACTGGAAGATGGGACGGATTCCGGCAGCTGATGTTCGGGAAGGATGTTTCGTATCCGTCCACGCTGGAAGATCTGTACACCGTCCCCGAAGTGGAGATGACCGACACCTGTGACGGCATCGACTGCCAGGTGCTGGGTGTGTTCGGCGATGCGTGCAGCGTCAATGTGGTGCTGGAATTTTCCGGGGTAAATGGGTTCACTCTGCCGGAAAATGTACAGCTTTTCGGGGAATCCCCCTGGATCTCAGGAGACGGTGTCGGCGGCTGGAAAGGCAGCATCGATTATACCTATGATGCCTCCGGCAGCGGACACCTGTATGTGACCAATCACTATGAGGTCAAGAGGACGGGTCCCGATGCAGAGATGCAGTTCACCATGGAAGTGCAGAAGTTTCTGAAGGCTCCAGAGGAAACCAATGATTATCTGGACTGGGCATGGTCGAATACGTATGATATGTGGGACATTCGGAACTGGCTGGGTTATTCCGTTGCCGATGTCAACATGAGAAAGCCGCTGTCCCAGCAGGATCAGCAGAAGGTTTCGGAGAACTTTGAACTGCTGGACAATATATATGCTACGCAGCATGGTTCGATCGGCACCGGACACTGGGAAAAGGAAGATGAACAGGTCTATCTGCGGAAATCGGACATTCTGACAGAGGGCAGTATCCGCATGACGTTCACGCTGGATTCGCTCAAGACCAAGACCGTGACAGACAAATTCACTTTCACAGACCCCCAGACCGGCGAAGACACGCCCATGACCATGGAGCTTTCTCCGTGGGGCGTGTCCTTTACCTGGAAACCGTCTGACCCGATGCCACGGGTGTTCGGCTATGTGGTGCCGGTGAGCGATAAGGATATTCTGAACGGCTCTTGCTCCGGCTACGTCCGCACGCCGGACGGTCTGACCAGGCAGGTGGAAAAGAATCAGGAAAACCTGGACAATTTGTTCTATCGCACCGGACACGTGCCGTATGCCTATGTGGACCAGGCTTATGATGAGGGACGTGTGACCCTGTACATGAGTTTTCTGGAACCGGTTGACCCCAGCCAGGTGCAGGAAGTCTACGCAGAAGACGGCACTTTGATGTGGAAAAAATAATACTTGACCTCCTCGATACTTTCTAATATACTCTATCCCAGAGAAAACGCATCTCATTTTTGAGATGCGTTTTTTCATGGCTTGCCACGCAAATTGTCTCCGTATCATCTGAAAAGGCACATCGTAGGGGCGAACATGGTTCGCCCGGGACTCCTCTGACTCCGACCGCACTGCGTGCCACCTCCTCTGTAGAGGAGGCTTTGCGAAATAGTCTCCTCTCATAGAGGAGATGCCCGACAGGGCAGAGGAGTCATTTGTCTCCCTTGAAAAGGGAGATGTCACCGTAGGTGACAGAGGGATTTTTAAGTTTCTTCAAAGAGTTACTCTTCTTTTTTTCTTTGCTAAAAAGAAAAAAAGAAGCAAAAAAAGAAAAGCTCTCGCCTACCCTTATTCCAATCGGCAGCGTATCACACGACTGGCAGTGTTTTCACAGCTGTATCAGCAAAACGGATTCTCCGTCGGATACCGTACACCCTTCGGCTGGTTATACCCGATCTCGCTCACATCCACACCCAGATACTTGAACACCTCATAGATCGCCTTGCCGTAGTGACCAAACGCCACTGCGCCGTGGTGCGGAAAATGATGCTCTACCAGCACATGGCGATAAAACCGTGCCATTTCCGGAATGGCGAAAATGCCGATTGAACCAAACGAATGCGTTGCCGCCGGCAGCACCTCGCCCTGAGCTACATAGGCGTTCAACTTGGCATCCGAAGTGGACTGGAGACGGAAGAAGGTGATGTCTCCCGGCATAATGTCCCCTTCCAGCGTACCCTGTGTGACCTCTTCCGGCAGACTCCGTGCCATGATGAGCTGATACTTCATCTCGCAGAACGCCAGCTTTTTGGTGGTGGTGTTGCCGCAGTGGAATCCCATAAAGGTATCATTCAGACGGTACGGGAACTTTCCGGCGATCTCATTCTCGTACAGGTCTGCCGGAACGGTGTTGTTGATGTCCAGCAGTGTCACAGCGTCCTCGCTGACCACCGTGCCGATAAACTCGCTCAGTGCGCCGTAAATGTCCACCTCGCAGGAAACCGGAATGCCCCGTCCGGTGAGACGGCTGTTCACATAGCATGGCACAAAGCCGAACTGGGTCTGGAATGCCGGCCAGCACTTCCCTGCAATGGCAACGAATTCCCGGTAGCCCTTGTGTTCCTCGACCCAGTCCAGCAGCGTCAGCTCATACTGCGCCAGCTTCGGCAGGATCTCCGGCTTTTTGTTGCCGCTGCCCAGCTCTGCCGCCATATCTGCCGCAACTTCGGGGATGCGTGGGTCGTTGTCGTGCTTGTGGAACGCCTCGAACAGATCCAGCTCGGAGTTTTCCTCGATCTCGACCCCCAGGTTGTACAGCTGCTGGATGGGCGCATTGCAGGCAAGGAAATTGGTGGGACGAGGGCCGAAGGTGATGATCTTCAGATGGTTCAGCCCGTAGACAGCCCGTGCAATGGGCAGGAAATCGTGGATCATATCGGCGCATTCGCTGGCAGTTCCCACCGGATATTCCGGAATGTATGCCTTTACGCCACGCAGTTTCAGATTATAGCTGGCGTTGAGCATACCGCAGTAGGCATCCCCACGGCTGGAGGACAGCACGCCGGTGTTTTCCTCGGCAGCGGCACAGAACATCTTCGGACCGTCAAAATGCTTTGCCAGCAGTGTCTCGGCGATCTCCGGACCGAAGTTGCCCAGATAGACGCACAGCGCATTGCAGCCGGCTTTTTTCAGATCGTCCAGCGCCTGTACCATGTGGATCTCGCTTTCCACAATGCAGATGGGACATTCGTAAATATCCTCGGCATTATACTTTTTGGCATAGGCATCGACCAGCGCCTTGCGGCGGTTTACCGACAGGCTCTCCGGAAAGCAGTCACGGCTGACTGCGACAATGCCGACTTTCATTTTCGGAATATTTAACATAATGCAGGTTTCCTTTCCAGCACCGGGGGTGCGTATTTGATTGTTATTATCATAGCACAAATTTAGACGAAATGCAAGCAAAAATATATATCAATCGTCTGCATAACTATCAATATCGTATATTTTTCGAACCATTGTGAGAATTCAGATGCCACCATGCAGAAAAAGTGCAGGAAAAAGCAGAAATTGTAGTTGCACCTGTCCCCTGTTTCTGCTATAATAGAGGTATCAAAACGCACGGAACTGTATACAGTTCGTATTTCTGCGCAGAATAAAAAGGAGGTAACCCCTATGACCGAAGAACAGAAGATGCTCGCCGGAAAGCTTTACGACCCCAGCGATTCCAGGCTGGAAAAACGGCGGCAGCTGGCGCACCGGCTGTCCAAGGAATACAACGACACCCTGGAAACGGATGCAGAAAAACGCAAGGCAATCATGGCGGAACTGCTCCCCGACTGCGGCGAAGGCACTTTTTTGCAGGGACCGCTCCAGTTCGACTATGGCTGCTATACCAAATTCGGCAAGCGCTGCTATGCAAATTTCAACCTGGTGGTTCTGGATGTCTGCCCGGTGGTATTCGGGGACGACGTATTTATCGGACCGAACTGCTCCTTTGTCTCTCCCATGCACGCCTATCTCCCGGAGGAGCGTAATCTGAAACAGCGTCCCGACGGCTCGTACTACGACCTGGAATACGGCAAGCCCATTACCGTAGGAAATAACTGCTGGTTCGGCAGCAATGTCACCGTGTGCGGCGGCGTGACCATCGGAGACGGCTGTGTCATCGGCGCAGGCAGCGTGGTGACCAGAGACATCCCGGCGAACTCCCTGGCAGCAGGCAGCCCCTGCCGTGTCATCCGTCAGATCACGGAACAGGACAGCGTCAAACATCACCCGGAGCTGTTCTGAACCGCACCAGCGGCGCAATGTTTCACGTGAAACATTCCCAAAGTCTCCTTCCCCAGAGGAGATGCCCGACAGGGCAGAGGAGTTGTCCACCCTTTTCGAAAAGAGAAACCGTAGGGGCGAACATTGTTCGCCCGAGACTCCTCCGT
>OGWT01002593.1_pt1 | contig 12179 bp, 10 predicted proteins | sample 1576101 | NCBI WGS metagenome assembly OGWT01 (sample SAMEA3541481, study PRJEB24748) | human gut metagenome | biome: human gut; feature: human-associated habitat; material: faeces | place: China | collected 2012 | reverse complement strand
TTTCTTTTAAAGGATAAGGAATGTAATCGGAGGCTGTCCATTCCGCCACATTCCCGTTCATGTCGTACAATCCCCAGGGATTGGGCTGGTAAGAGGCAACAGGGCAACTGATCAGTTGATGGTCGTTTACGTTCAGGATTTTCGGTAGGAAATCCCAGAACTTGCGCATGGGATCGTTTGCCCGCATCGGTTTCGGATCTACGCCTGTTACCGCCAGATCGACAGTCGTACTGTCTGCCAAGTTTTCGAAAGCACCGAAGTCGCTCTCCGTCGATCCGAACCAGAAATCATCTGCGCTTCCCGAGCGTGCTGCCCATTCCCATTGTGTTTCGGTAGGCAGAGAAACTGTATTGCCTGATATTTCGCTGATCTTTTGGCAGAAAGCATTCGCTTCGTCCCAGCTGACGCGCACGACAGGCTGTTTTGGTCGGTTGGCTGCATAGCCGGGGGTAGTATGATCTTTCCAAGTCTGTCCGATGTACCGGCTGTCGTGTTCCGGGAAAAGTGCGCGGAACTGCTCGTTCGTGATTTCGGTCGTGCTCATCCAGAAGCCTTCCTTCACGTTTGCCTTGAATGCTGGCGAAGCGGAGGGAGTTCGGTTGTTCCCCATCACAAAGCTGCCGGCGGGAATCCATACCAGGTCGATATGCACATCCGGAGTGATGGAGATGCGGCGGGTCGTTTCGCCTTGGGCGGCTTGCCGGGCAGTCGCCGTCTGCGTGTCGAACGGGAATCCCTTTACCTTGACCGGGCGGACCGGTTTGGTCGGCTTCTTTATTTCGACTGTTTCGCCGGTCGTTGCTCCGGTAATGCCGTCTGCCTTTTTGTTTTCTTTCAGCCAGTCGGCGTAGTCGGCAATCTCTTTTTGCCAGTCAACCCGTACACCGCTGTATTTCTCGGCCAGCTCCATACGGCGTTCCACCTGACCTTTGGGAGATTGAGGCTTCAGGTCTATTTGGGTGAAAGCCCCATAATAAGGCGCGTTGAGATCGATCCAGGCATAGAGCGTTCGCATATCCTCTTCCGGAACCTCTACGCCGTGGTGTCCGGCTTGCAGGATGCGGATCAGTTCGCTGTTGCTTGCGTGAAACTCGGCCGGCTTGAGGACATAGATGTCTGATTCCGGTCCCTGACGGTACACGTATGGGTGCAGGTTCAGATAGCTCTGGTCATACTGCTTGTTGATTTTCGTCAAGATACCTCTCTTATATGTGACCATCTGATCCTTGCGGAAGTCCGGTTCGGCATTTTTCCCGTTGTGGCAAGAGACGCAGTTACGATCCAGTACCGGTTGCACTTCCAGACGGAACGTGAACGGGCGGACACCTCCTTCCGGTGTTTCCAGCCGGCGTGCCTGCTTGGCCGAAGCAATCGTGCGTTTGGGAATGGGTATGCTGTTTTGGTCCTCATGGCAACCGACGCAGGAGACGATCTCGCCCGGCATCCCTGTCAGCCAGCTGCGCATCCATTGGATGGCTGCCCCGTCTTTATCCAATGGCTGGATGGAAATCGGCGTGTTGGCGGGAATGGTGAATAGCGCGGAACCGTCTTCCTCGACCGGGCCTCTTCCGAGTATACGTTTGATATCCCATCCACTCTGTATTCCCTGTGCATCGTGATCGGAAGGAGCTAAGATATAGGCATACTCATAAGCAAAGATACGGAGAGCCTTGATCGTGCCCCGGGGAACGCCCTGCGTACCTTCTCCTTCGTAGATATCCTGGATAAAGACCGTAGCCTCTTTGCTGTCCGGCTTGATCTTCGAAGGAATGACAGGAGGCGTTTCGCGTTTTACAAGCGGGATGGGAGCGGTCAGACCTTCCCCTTCCTGCTCGGCAATGAGTGTCAGGTTATCGAAAACGTCGACCAGGTAAATTCCCCAAAGCGCATCCTTGGCCGGTTTGCAGGCAACTAAAAAATATTTTTCGCTGAGCGGGCCTGGGTGAACGCGTTCAGCCCCAAGCCCAAGCGGGTGTTCATCATCCATGGCGAGGACGAGGTGGAGAACATCTTTGCCCAGACCCTGACCGAGCAGGGCTTTACCGCCTGTGCGCCATATAATGGGGAGCAGTGGGCCATTGGGGCCGAGGGTGCGGTCTGCCTGCAGGAAGGCTCCCGTGTCCGGCTGGAGCACAAGCCCAGCGAGGGAGCGTCCCGCGCTGCAACGGTGTTCCAGCGGCTGGTCAGCGCCGGCAAACGGCTGCTCCGCGTCATCGAGCACAACGAGGGCGGGGCCAACAAGGACCTTGCCAAGTTTGCCGACCAGATCAACGCCCTGTGCGACAAGTGGGACAGATAACCATAGAATCAGAAAAAACAGCACGCCGTTTGGTTTCGGCGTGCTGTTTTTGGTTAAAAGGGAAAAGGCTCTGCCGGGAGAAACGGCAGAGCCTTTTCGGGGTATGGAGAAAAGTGTGTGGGAGAAGAGCATGGAGGGCGCTACTGGTCGTCAGAGAGGCTTTGGGAGGAAGCCTTGTCTGCAGCATCCGGGGAGAAGGGGCGGTGCAGTGCTTTGTACTGCCTGTACCGGATGCCGAGCAACGTGAATACAACGCCGGTGACAAAGGAGCCGACGCTGACCACGATATAGGCATCAGCGCCGCTGTGCAGCAGCACCGAGCCGTACCCGGCCAGAACGATGGAAAGACCCGGAACATGCTCCTGATACAGCAGGGACGCAATGCCGACTGTCAAAAACAGACAAACTGCGGAGAGAGCGCAGTTGATTCGATGTGCCCGCCTTTGACGAAGCCTGCGTGTGCGGCGGCGAATTTCCTCCATACGAACACTCGCCTTCTGGGTCATGGACAGTCCCTCCTTTTGAGAGATCATCAGAGCGGCTGCTTTCCGTCCTCTCTATCTCCTATAATACAGTTCGCGCCGATTCCTTTCACCCAAATTTGAAAAAAGTTCAAAAAAATTTCCCGCTCCGGAAAAGAGCGGGAAATGGTCAGTGAAAAACAGTGTGCCTGCCCCTGTGGAGCAGCCTTGCCGCAAACAGGGTGACGATGATGGCAGAAGGAAAGAAGTACCCGACCATCTGCCAGAAGCCGTCGGCGGTGATCAGCAGGTTGTAGATGCCGTGCAGCACCATGCAGACCCCCAGAATCCCCACCGTGCCGGTGCAGGTGAGCCACGGACGGCGGAACACATAGGCCAGTGCCAGACCGGTCAGGATGCCGCAGACCAGATGCAGGGCCCCGGCGGACATGCCGCGGATGAGCAGGAAAACAAAACTTCCTGCACCGTTTTCGGTCAGGTAGCAGACGTTTTCAAAGGTAGCAAAGCCCACTGCAATGCCAATGGCCGCAGGAGTCAGCTTGTGGGAATCCGGCTCAAAGATCAAAAAGTAGAGCAGCAGAGGCAGCAGCTTCAGGATCTCTTCGCAGACAGGCGCAATCTCAATGGCGGTGGTCACGGCACTGCACTGGTGCCGCCCCATGAAAAAGCTGCTGACATAAGCCGAAAGCAGGCAGGTGGCCATGCCCAGCACCACGAACAGGGTAAAGCGCCGGGGGCTGCCCGATGTGAACAGCAGGGAAAGCAGCATGGGAAGCGCCAGGCACAAAAAGATGTTTTCAATGTAGGTCATGGGGCTCCTCCTGCAGGATACGGGGCAGGAAGCTGACCAGCGTGAGGGTCAACAGGATGTCCACAGCATAGTAAAGGCTGAACCGGGTGTAATCACGGATGAACCCGGAGGCAACGAACAGAAGGATCTGCAAGGACATTTCAAACAAAAGTGCGATCTCATAAGGCCGGAGCCGTTTTTCCTTTTGCAGAGCCGAAAAACAGAGGTAGGCCAACGCGCCAAAGGTGAGCGCCAGCGCACCAGACATCAGCGGCGAGGGGCCAAACACCTGCACCCGCATGACAACTCCGGCAATGACCACCCCGGCCGCCAGCGCAAAAGGCGAGAACGGCGGGCGCAGGCCCTCCCAATAGAGGATCTCCAGCGAGAGGAAAAAGAAATACGAGGCCATCCAGGAGCATTCGGCCACATAAAACACCTGCGGCCCGTGGCCCAGAATGATCAGATGGAGCAGGTAGTACAAAGTGCCCATCATAAAGCTGGCGTAGCCGAACGCCAGGATCAGGCAGGAGCGGCTGCTGCGCCGGAAGGCGAGGATAAAGGCGATGAGCGCCATCGCAGCCAGCACGATCACCTGAAAGGTGTTGTCAATGATCTCAAAGCTCATCGTCGTCCCTCGTGTGCTTCTTTTCACTGCTGCGGCGCAGGCGGTAGAGCAGGATGGTCACGCAGGAGCCCAGCAGGAACGAGAGTACGCCCACCAGGATATAACCGTCGGCTCCGCGCTCACTCAGCATCCCGGCGGTGCCGGTGGGGGAAACATGCAGCGCGACCGATGTGCCTGCCCAGCCGGGCATGGCAAGGCCCAGGCAGACCACCAGCACAAGACAGGCCGCCATACAGCCTGCATCGATCAGCCGCATCTGCCGTGCGCGCGCCTGACGCTGCAGCTGGGCCGTGCGCTGGCGGATCAGCGCCATCCGTTCGGCATCAGTTTTCATACTGATATCCCTCCTGTTCCAAAAGTTGTTTCAGCTGCTGCTTGCCCCGGTACACAAGGTTCGTTACCTGCTGCTCGGTGCGTCCCAGCACCTGTGCGGCCTGCCGGTAGCTCAGTTCTTCAAAATAGACCAGAAAAAGTGTCTCCCGGTATTCCTTTTTGAGCTTGCCCAGTGCGGCGTACAGCTGCTGGTGCTGTTCGTTCTGGAGCAATCCAGTCTCGGCCAGTGCCTCGTCCGGCAGTTCAAAAGGCAGTTCCTCCAGCGGCAGAAAAAACCGCCGCCGGGTCTTGCAGCGCAATGCGAGATTGCGCCCGGTTTTATAGAGGTAGGCCTTGAAGCAGCCATCCTGAATGGGCCGCTCTCTTGCAAAAATATGGGCAAAGGCTTCGATCATCAGATCCTCTGCCTCGTGGATATCGCCCAGCACGCCGTTGATGTAAAGGGTCAGCGCGTCGCCATACCGCTCCACCAACAGCTGAGCGGCAGCTTCGTCTCCGGCCAGATACTTCCGGTAGGCTGTTTCGTCTGAGACCATCCGGTTGTTCCTTTCCGTGTTGTACACATTTCATCTTGTCTATTTTATATAAGATGAAAGAAATTTGCAAGGGAAAATACGAAAAAGCACTCCATTCTCTTCCAATTTGTGATATAATAAACTGATTTCGCCTGTTTTTCGCGCGGAAGGCGGGCGGCTGAAATTATTGGAGGGGACAAATTTACTATGGAACGTGAAACGCTGAAATCGCGGCTGGGCTTCATCCTGCTGTCGGCAGGATGTGCCATCGGCATTGGCAACGTGTGGAAATTTCCTTATATGGCAGGTCAGGGCGGCGGCGGAGCCTTTGTACTGTTTTACCTGCTGTTCCTGGTCATTCTGGGGCTGCCCATTATGACCATGGAATTTGCTGTGGGCCGTGCCAGCCGCAAAAGCCCGGTGCGTGCCTATCAGATGCTGGAAAAGCCGGGCCAGAAGTGGCATATCCACGGCTATTTTACCCTGATCGGCTGTTACCTGCTGATGATGTTCTACACCACCGTTGCAGGCTGGATGCTGCACTATTTCTATATGACCGCCGCCGGAAAACTCTCCGGCCTGAACGCAGACGAGGTAGCGGGCAAGTTCACCGAGATGCTGGCAAGCCCCGGCATTATGACCTTCTGGATGGTGTTCGTGGTCGTTCTGGGCATTCTGGTCTGCGCCAAGGGCCTGCAGAATGGTCTGGAGCGTGTGACCAAGGGCATGATGATCGCCCTGCTCCTCATCATGGTCATTCTGGCCGTGAACAGCCTCTTCATGGATGGCGCAAAGGAGGGTCTTTCCTTCTTCCTGGTGCCTGACTTTGGCCGCATGAAGGAGGTTGGCATCGTCAACACCCTGGTGGGTGCGATGAATCAGGCCTTCTTCACCCTGAGCCTGGGCATCGGTGCCATGTCTATTTTTGGCAGCTACATCGGCAAGGAACACTCCCTGCTGGGCGAGAGCGTCCGTGTGGTGGTGCTGGATACCTTTGTGGCCATCACGGCCGGTCTCATCATCTTCCCGGCCTGCTTTACCTTTGGTGTGGATCAGACTGCAGGCCCCAGCCTGATCTTCATCACCCTGCCCAATATTTTTGCTAACATGGCACTGGGGCGGCTGTGGGGCAGCCTGTTCTTCCTGTTCATGGCCTTTGCGGCCCTGTCCACCGTGCTGGCAGTGTTCGAGAACATCATCTGCTGCGGCATGGAGCTGACCGGCTGCACCCGTAAAAAGTCCAGTCTGGTCAACCTGTTCCTCATCATTCTGCTGTCCATGCCCTGCGTGCTGGGATATAACCTCTGGGCCTGGGATGGCTTTGCCGTGTTTGGCGGTGCAGTGCTGGACTTTGAGGATTTCCTTGTCAGCAATCTGTTCCTGCCGCTGGGCAGCCTGGTCTACCTGCTGTTCTGCGTTTCCCGCTATGGCTGGGGCTGGGACAACTATAAGAAAGAAGTCAACACCGGCGAGGGGCTGAAGATCCACGATTGGATGCGCGGCTATCTGACCTACGGTCTGCCCGTGATCGTGCTGTTCATCTTTGCCTTTGGCATCTACGACAAGTTCTTTGCATAAGGAAATAAACCCTCTCAGTCTCGCATTCGCTCGCCAGCTTCCCCGAGGGGGAGCCAACGCATCTGACAGGTAAGCAGCTTGCACAGCCTGAAGTCAGAGCAGCAATTGCCTCGCCCTTTGGGAGAGATGGCAGTGTGAAGCACTGACGGAGAGGGCGTTTTTGTTGGAGGACACAATGCACATTTTGATCTGTGATGACGATGCGGTGTTTGCTGCCCGCGTGGAAACGCTCGTCCGGGATTTCTTTGCGCTGCGAGGCCTGCAGGTGGAATGCACCGTCTGCCACAGCGGGGAAGAGACACTGGCCCGGCGGGACCTTGATCTGTATCAGGTGGCGCTGCTGGATGTGGATCTGGACACCATGAACGGCATCTCACTGGGAAAGCAGCTGCGCCAGTGCAGCCCGGAGATCTGCTTGGTGTATGTGTCGGCCTATCTGGAATTTGCCCCGGAGGGCTACACCGTGAATGCGTTCCGCTATATCCTCAAGCGCGATCTGGACTGCCAGCTGCCCCGCTGTCTGGATGCCATTCTGCACGAGCAGGATCACCGGGCTCCCAAGACCCTGACCATCCGGCAGAACCGCACCGAGACTGAGCTGCCCTACGACAGCATCTACTACCTCGAAAGCGACCTGCGCAAAATCAACGTTTACGGAGATGTGGCTCATCAGCCCCTGTGCTCCTACTATGGCAAGCTGAATGAGCTGCCGCAGGCCCTGTTTGAGAACGGCTTTCTGCGGGTGGGGCGGAGTGCGGTGGTCAATATGAAGTACATCCGGCAGATCAGCAGCTATATGGTCACCTTGCGCAATGGGGTCAAGCTGGGCGTGAGCCGGAACGGCTATGCTGAGATTCGCAGCACCTATCTGGAATGGAAGGGGCAGTTTGGGGATGACTAAGGAAATGCTCTGGCTTCTGATGGGGCATCTGGTCTGCATTGGGCAGTGGGCGGCCTTTATCATGGTGGAATATGCATTTCTGGGCCGTGGCAGGAGATTCCGCTTCCCCTGCCTGTGGGCAGCCCTGCTGGCAGCAGTGTTTCTGGCGGTCTCGATTTGGTATGATATTGGCTTCTTCAATGTTAGATCTGTGATATTGAATGTTGTCTTCCTGCTGGTCACGGTGCTCTTTTTCGGCGGAAGCTGGAACCAGAAGCTCTCGGCCTGCCTTGTCAACGGCATCATGTGCCTGCTGACGGAAAACACGGTCAGCTACACCTTTGCCTGGTGTAAGCACATTCCCGTCCGGGAGGTCTGGCGCTACCGCAGCTGTCTGTTCCTGCTGGTTGCTGCTGTTGTGGGGGCTGGCCTGCTTGCAGCCTACATTATCCGGCGCTGGCGGCGGGAGCAGGCGTTGACCCCGCTGCAGATGCTGGTCATGTCCTTCTTTCCTGGCATCGTTGTGGCGCTGAACATCGTGCTGATGGTATCCGGCGGCAGCGAAGTGCCCAGCATGATGAACATGATGCTGACCTTTGGCCTGACCATAGCAGTGCTGATCCATCTGGGGATCGTGCAGATGGTCAACGACCAGATGCTGCTGCAGCAGACACTGATGGTGGAGGCTGTGCGCCAGAAGAAGAGCGCAGAAGCTCTTCTGGAATCCTACAAGACCCAGCGGCGGCTGACCCATGAGTTCACCAATCACACCGATGCACTGGCTCTGCTGCTCCAGCAGGGCGATTACGAGGGAGCAAAGGCCTACCTCTCCACGCTCACAAAGACCATTGCGGCGAATACCACCATTATGAACACCCACAACCCCCTGTTGGATGCCCTGCTCAGCAAAAAGTACGAGGAAGCCAGCCGAAAAGGGGTCATGGTCTATTTTGATCTGCCCGATCTGCGGGATATGCCCATGGATCAGACAGACCTTGTGATCGTGCTCTCCAACCTGCTCAACAATGCCATTGAGGCCGCCGCGCAGGCTGATCCGCCAGAGGTCTATGTGCGGATGCGGAAGAGCGAGGACGAGGTGGTGCTCTCTGTCCGCAACCGGGTGAAAAAGGACCTGAATCTCGTGGACGGCCAGCTGCCCCGCATCTCTCAGAAAGGGGCGGGCCACGGCTTCGGGCTGTGGAACGTGCATGATGTGCTGAAAAAATACGGCGGCGAATATACCATCAGCTGCCGGGGGTGCTGGTTCCGCTTTACCTGCACCATCCCGCTCCGCAAGTTATGACATGAAACCCTGCAGAATATGACATTTGGGGTGAAAGTTTCATCGGAATCTGCTACAATGAAATCAAGTTAAAGGCAGGAGCGCCTCCCCGCTGTATGGTTTGCGGCCGACAGAGGAAGAAATATCCGGGAACGCAGGCGTGTGTGCGTGGGCCGGAACGTCTTTACGAATAAAAAGTCTGACGAAGCTCTGAATGGCGATCTTGGGGGATTGCTGCAGATAGAGACCTTCTGAATGCACTGCACCTGCACGGCATCGTATGTGGGAATGGGATGCCGGGCGGTGCGGCCGGAGGGAGCTTTGTCGGGCTTTTTTTGTTTGAAATCGGGCCGGAAGGAGGAAGGTGTGGAGCATGGCTGCACCTGCACGGAAGCGGGCATCCTGCTGGATATCTTCACTCCGATGCGGCAGGATTTCGTGTAACAAACAAAAAAAAGGCAGTGCGCCGCGTGGGACGCACTGCCTTTTGCTTTTGTACCGATTATTCCGGCTTCACCTGCAGCTCCTGCTCACAGTAGATGCAGCGGTATTTGCCGTTGGAGCTCATCTCAAAGATCTGGTCGCATTCCTCTTCAATGGAGGAGATGCAGCGGGGATTGCGGCACCGCACAATGTTCACCAGACGCTTGGGGGGCTTCGGCTTTTCCTTGCGCACAGCCTTGCCGTTTTCGATCACGGTCACGCTGATGTCAGGGTCAAGGTAGGCCAGCACGTCCAGGTTCAGCCAGGAGGCATCCCCCTCGACCTTGATGATGTCCTTGCGGCCGCAGTCGGCCTTGTGGGAGCGCGCATTCTGGATCAGTGCCACGTTGGCGGTCTTGTTGCCGGTGATGCCCAGCAGCTCCATCAGGCCCACAGCGGTGCCTGCCTTGATGTGGTCGATCACAATGCCGTTCTGGATCTCGTCAATATTCAGCATATCAGTTGCCCTCCTTCGGTGCCTTGGGGTCGGCAAGACCCAGCAGCGTCATGATCAGTGCCATGCGGACATATACGCCGTTCTGCACCTGCTCAAAGTAGGCAGCACGGGGATCGTTGTCCACATCCAGTGCGATCTCGTTCACGCGGGGCAGGGGATGCAGCACTGCCATTTCAGGCTTGGCAAGGGCCATCTTTTCGCTGGTCAGGATGTAGCTGTTCTTCAGGCGGATGTAATCCTCCTCGTTGAAGAAGCGCTCCTTCTGCACACGGGTCATGTACAGGATATCCAGCTCAGGCATGGATTCCTCCAGGCTCCGGGTCTCACGGTACTCAATGCCGTTGGCCTCCAGCACATCCTTGATGATGTAGTCGGGCACCCGCAGCTCCTCGGGGCTGATGAGCACAAAGCGGATGTTCTTGCAGCGTGCCATGGTCTTGATGAGAGAATGGACGGTGCGGCCGAACTTCAGATCGCCGCACAGGCCGATGGTCAGATTATCCAGCCGACCCATCCGGGTGCGGATGGTCATCAGATCGGTCATGGTCTGGGTGGGGTGCTGGTGGCCGCCGTCACCGGCATTGATGACCGGGATGCGGGAGTAGCGGGAAGCGCGGAACGGCGCACCTTCTTTGGGATGGCGCATTGCCACGATATCAGCATAGCAGGAGACTACACGGATAGTATCTGCAACGCTTTCTCCCTTGGAAGCGCTGGAGACGGTCTCGCTCGGGAAGCCCAGCACATGGCCGCCCAGGTTCAGCATGGCCGCCTCAAAGGAAAGGCGGGTGCGGGTAGACGGCTCATAGAACAAGGTGGCGAGCTTTTTGTGAGCCGCAACGTCCTGGTAAGCGGCAGGGTCGGAGCGGATGCGGTCGGCCAGATCCAGCAGGGAAGTGATCTCCTCCTGGCTGAAATCCAAGGGATCGATGAGATGGCGCATGAATTTTACCTCCGTCAAAGTAATTTTCGTAGAATGGAAAAATCGAAGAAATTCGTGTAATAACTCAGTGAGCGCATGACCGGGTGGCACAGACGGTTGAAGCAAATCTCATCCAGCAGCAGCATGGCCTCGCCGGGGGCAAGACGCATGGCAGCCCGGATGGCCTCGTCGCCGCAGCTGGCCTTGAGGTGGGCCACGTTCGAGGAGATCTGCTGGTTGCATTCCTGCTCCAGGATATCGAACACGCCGCCGCTCAGGTCGATGCGGGTGTAGTCCCGGCTGCCAAAGAGGGCGCGGGGCAGATAATCGATGGAGTAGATGACCGGGGTGGTGTCGGCCAGGATGCGTTTTTTGATGCAGATGACCTCGTCCCCCGGTGCAATGGCAAGATCCCGGGCAAGCTCAGCCCCGGCGCGGATGGGATAGATCTGGATGCCATCGGCGTGGGGGTAGCTGCCAAAGCTGCGGATCAGCGGGTAATATTCCAGCTTCTGGTCAAGGCGGCTGCGTAGGCCAAGCACGGTGCGGTTGACCACTGTGCCAATGCCGCGCACGCGCTCGATGTAACCGGCGCGCTCCATCTCGCTCAGCGCGTCCCGGATCACGGTACGGCTGACACCGAGTTCTGCGGCCAGATCGACCTCGGCGGGCAGGCGGTCGGCATCGGCGTAGCGGCCGGTGCGCAGTTCTTCCAGAAGCGCCGCAACGACACGGTCACTGATGACCGCACCGCCCAGGCGGATGGATGACGAAGAGCTGGATTCTTTCATGGGCTGTTCCTCCGGTTCGCGGGCGGGGCAGTGCCCGCCTGGACTTGGGAAAACCTGCCCTGCACCCCAAAGCTGCGCCGGACAGATTTTCTTACTTTCATTATAGCATGATTTGACTTTATTTTGAATGGTAATTATACTGGAATCCAGCAGAAAGTATGATTTTATTTTTGGAGGGTTCACAAAATGGAACTGATACTGCAAAAAGTGTGTGGCCGGCCTGCACAGCTTCCCATTCGCCTGCGCCGGTGCGGCCCTGCGGATGCCGCCGCATTCTTTGCTTTGCAGAACGAAGTGCGGGCCGCCATGCCTCACCCGGAGCAGTTTGTGCCGGACACACTGGAAAACATCACGGCCTATCTGAGGGAGGATCTGTGCATCGGAGCATACGACGGCGAACGGCTGGGGGCGTACTTTATCCTGCGCTACTGCGGCCGGAGCGCGCACAACTATGCGGCCTTTCTGGGGGTGCCCCGGGAGGAGTGGGAGCACTGGGCCAATGCAGACAGCGCGGTGGTCCACCCGGACTGGCGGGGGAACGGTCTGCAGCGGAAGCTGCTGGAAGCGGCGCTGCCCCTTGTCCGGCCCGGCATCGTGGGCATCGGGGCCACCGTCAGCCCGGAGAATCAATACAGCCTGAACAATGCCCTTGCCTGCGGTTTTGTCATTGCCGACCGCCGTGAGATGTACGGCGTGTAAAAATCCGCCTTATCCTCCTCGCTGTGAGGAGCGTGATCCG
>OGWT01002589.1_pt1 | contig 12196 bp, 9 predicted proteins | sample 1576101 | NCBI WGS metagenome assembly OGWT01 (sample SAMEA3541481, study PRJEB24748) | human gut metagenome | biome: human gut; feature: human-associated habitat; material: faeces | place: China | collected 2012 | reverse complement strand
GACATGATCCACATGCCCCGCGGCTCGGCCTGGGACGGCTATTTCGAACGCGTGGCCGACCGAATCAGCGCCGTACTGACCGACGAGACGCGCCGCGCCGTCCTGCAAATCAAGTACGACACGCCCGACGAGGTGAAGATCATGGGCATCGAATACTACCAGGCGGTCCTTCGCGACGGCGTGCGCACCTATGCCGAGTTCGAAGCATGGCGTGCGGCGAACCCCGTCGAGGGCATTCTGGAATGGATGCCGTAAGCCCGCCGGAAACACCGCTCCCCTGCACGGCCCTGCCGGCCGGCATATGGAAAGCATTGAACCGCAAATGCGGCAAGGAGAAATAACCGCCGCAGCCTCAAAGAAAACGGACCGTTCCTTTCGGGGGACGGTCCGTTTTGCGTCAATGCCGGCGCAGCCGCCACCGTTGCACGATCGTCTCGCCCCGGAAGTAGATGACCAGCGAACTGACGATGACCGCCATGCCCGCCACGGTGCTAAAATCGGGGTATTCGCCGGGCAGCATGATCCAGCTCAGCACGGCTCCCAGGACAGGATTGATCAAACGGCACATATTGATGTCGCTGACCTTCGTGCCCTCGGTGCGCAGGGCCATGAACCAGAAACTGAAGGCGAAGACCGAGATGAAGACCAGCACGCCGAGACTCGCATAGAACCCGACGGGCTTGGCCCAGAAGGGGTGGAAACCCTCCGCCGCGATGCCCACGCCGTAAATCAGCAGGCCGCCGAAAAACATCTGCACGGCATTCAGGAAGATCGGATCGACCTTGCCCTTGTCCTCCGAAACCGAAATCGCGGAATAGCCCTGGAACAGGATGCAGGCCAGCAGCAGGACGATACCCCCGATGCCGCGCCAGTCGAGCGGCGAACCGTCGCTGCCCGTGCCGACGATCAGCAGCAGTCCCGCGAGGCTCACCGCAAGACTCACGACCTTGTAACGGTTCAGGCGGTCGTTGCTGGCCACGAGGTGCGCCAGCAGCACGTTGATCAGCGGCGTGAGGCCCATGACGATCGAGCTGATGGCCCCGCTGACGAAATCGACTCCGAAATAGAAGGCCGTATAGCCCATGAACATATTGATCAGGATCAGGTTGCCGAAAAGCCGCCGGTGCTGCATGATCTCGCGCCACATGCCGCGATGCCAGGTGTAGGCGAAGAGAATGATTCCGACAACGGTGAAGCGCAGGCCCGCGAAATTCATCGGCGAGAAATCGTAGCTCAACCCCTGCTTGATGAACGGATTGACAATCGCCCACAATACCGAGGCCAGCACGGCGTAGAGTATTCCTTTTTTCATAACGTGCATCTTTCCGCCGCAAAGGTACGAAAAACGGCCGGCAAAACGAAACCGGTCCGGGCAAATGGACGGGCCGGTCCGGGAGCAGGCCGTGCATTCGCCGGAACGGCGCAGATGCCGGATACCGCGTCCCGGTCCGGGCGGATTCTGATTTTAAGCCGGATCCGTCCGGGCATCGTGAAGAACGGGACGAACGGATAGTACTTGAGGTACATTCCATTCGCCCCGTTCGAGAGATGTGCGGAAATATCCGCTTATAAATGGGAATCCGTTACATCATGCCGCCCATACCGCCTGCGGGCATCGCCGGCATGGCGGGAGCGTCGGACTTCTTCTCGGCCAGCACGCACTCCGTGGTGAGGAACATCGAGGCGATCGACGCGGCGTTCTCCAGCGCTACGCGCGACACCTTCGTCGGGTCGATGATACCGGCTTTCAGCAGGTCCTCGTACTTGTCGTCGCGGGCGTTGTAACCGAAGGCGTCCTTGCCCTCCTTCACCTTGTTGACGACCACCGAGCCTTCGCCGCCGGCGTTCTCGACGATCTGGCGGAGCGGCTCCTCGATGGCGCGTTTCACGATCTGGATACCCGTCGTCTGGTCCTCGTTCTGGCCCTTCAGGCCTTCGAGAGCCGCCGTGGCACGGATGTAAGCCACGCCGCCGCCCGGAACGATACCTTCCTCGACAGCTGCGCGCGTTGCGGCCAGCGCGTCGTCGACACGGTCCTTCTTCTCCTTCATCTCGACCTCCGTGGCGGCTCCGACGTAGAGCACGGCGACACCGCCGGCCAGCTTGGCCAGACGCTCCTGCAACTTCTCCTTGTCATAGTCCGACGTAGCCTTGTCGATCGACGAGCGGATCTGGGCCACACGGGCTGCGATCTCCTCCTTCTTGCCGGCGCCGTCGACGATGGTGGTGTTCTCCTTGTTGAGCGTCACCTTGTCGGCCGAACCCAGCATCTCCAGCGTCGTATCCTCGATCTTCATGCCCTTGTCGGCCGAGATCACGGTCGCACCCGTCAGGACGGCGATGTCTTCGAGCATCTCCTTGCGGCGGTCACCGAAGCCCGGAGCCTTGCAGGCGGCGATCTTCAGCGTGCCGCGGAGTTTGTTGACAACCAGCGCCGAAAGGGCCTCGCCGTCGACATCCTCGGCGATGATCAGCAGCGCACGGCCGCTCTGGGCCACCGGCTCCAGCACGCCCATCAGCTCCTTCATCGTCGAAACCTTCTTGTCCGTGATCAGGATATAGGGCTTTTCGAGCTGGGCCTCCATCTTTTCCGTGTCGGTGATGAAGTAAGCCGAAATGTAACCGCGGTCGAACTGCATGCCCTCGACCACCTCGACATGGGTCTCGGTTCCCTTGGCCTCCTCGACGGTGATGACACCCTCGTTGTTGACCTTGGCCATCGCCTCGGCGATCAGCTTACCGATCGTCTCGTCGTTGTTGGCCGAAATGGTGGCCACCTGCTCGATCTTGGCGAAATCCGAGCCGACCTCCTGGCTCTGCTTCCGCAGCGACTCCACGACCGTCGCAACGGCCTTGTCGATACCGCGTTTCAGGTCCATCGGGTTGGCTCCGGCCGTCACGTTCTTCAGACCGACGCCGATGATCGACTGCGCCAGCACGGTTGCGGTGGTCGTACCGTCGCCCGCATCGTCGTTGGTCTTCGAAGCGACCTCGCGGACCATCTGGGCGCCCATGTTGGCGAAAGCGTCCTCCAGTTCCACCTCCTTGGCCACCGTCACACCGTCCTTGGTGATCTGCGGAGCGCCGAATTTCTTGTCGATGATCACGTTGCGGCCTTTGGGACCGAGCGTTACCTTAACGGCGTTCGACAGCGCGTCGACACCCTCCTTGAGCAGTTCGCGCGCCTCTACGTTATATTTAATATCCTTTGCCATGACTATTTATCGAATTTAGATGATTGCCAAAATATCGTTCTGTTTCATAATGAGGTAGTCCACGCCGTCGACCTGGATTTCCTGACCGGCATACTTGCCGTAGAGCACCTGGTCGCCCTCCTTGACCTCCATCTTGACCTCCGAGGTTCCGGGACCTACTGCAACGACTTTGCCTGCCAGCGGTTTCTCCTTTGCCGTGTCGGGGATGATCAATCCGCCGGCCGTCTTCTCCTCCGCGGGATTCGGGAGAATCAGCACGCGGTCCGATAATGGTTTTACGTTCATAGCTTTGTGTTTTAAATTTGTTTGATATAATATGTTTCATTCGCTTTCGCAACCTCTATCCCATCAATAGATGTGCCAACCGTTTTTTGGCAGATTTTGCGTGACAAACGAGCAGAGGCGACTGCCATTTTGTCATTTCCGCCATTTCCGGACGATTTTTCAGCCGTTTTTTTTGCACGGACCGAAAAATCGTATTACATTTGCATCCCGATACGACGAACTCGTATCACACGGTGGATGTAGCTCAGTCGGTTAGAGCGTCGGATTGTGGTTCCGAAGGTCGAGGGTTCGAGCCCCTTCTTCCACCCGAAAAGGTCTTCTTGCGAAGACCTTTTTTCGTTGGCATGTGCAGACAGTTCAATTGGCCGACACGGAACATGCGATACGAATCCGTCGGGCGACATCGCCTCCGCGCTCCGGTTCCCGGGGCTGCATCATAAAAAAACCGGACGCCTCGCGGCATCCGGTTCTCTTTATATTCCGGCAGCAAATTACTTGCGGTAGATCTTCGTGTAGCCGTAGATAGCCTCGTCGCCGAGTTCCTCCTCGATGCGGAGCAGCTGGTTGTACTTGGCCATACGGTCCGAACGCGAAGCCGAACCGGTCTTGATCTGACCCGAGTTCGTAGCCACGGCGATGTCGGCGATGGTCGAATCCTCGGTCTCGCCCGAACGGTGCGACGTCACCGACGTATAGCCGGCGCGGTGAGCCATCTCGATGGCGTCGAGCGTCTCGGTCAGCGTACCGATCTGGTTTACCTTGATCAGGATCGAGTTGGCGCAGCCCATTTCGATACCCTTCTTCAGGAAGTCCACGTTGGTGACGAACAGGTCGTCGCCCACGAGCTGGCACTTGTCGCCGATCTCGGCGGTCAGCATCTGCCAGCCTTCCCAGTCGTTCTCCGACATGCCGTCCTCGATCGAGTCGATGGGGTATTTGGCGACGAGTCCCTTCAGGTACTCCACCTGCTCCTTCGACGTACGCTTGGCGCCCTTCTCGCCCTCGAACTTGGTGTAGTCGTAAACGCCGTCCTTGTAGAACTCCGACGAAGCGCAGTCCATGCCGATCGACACGTCGCCGCCCTCGCACTTGCGGCCGGGCTTGTAGCCGGCCATCTTGATGGCCTCGATGATCGACTCGATGGCATCCTCCGTGCCGTTGAGCGCGGGAGCGAAACCACCCTCGTCGCCTACGGCCGTCGAGAGGTTACGGTTGTGGAGCACCTTCTTCAGGTTGTGGAACACCTCGGCGCCCATGCGGATGCCCTCCTTGAACGAAGGAGCGCCCACGGGACGGATCATAAATTCCTGGAATGCGATCGGAGCGTCCGAGTGCGAACCGCCGTTGATGATGTTCATCATCGGAACGGGCAGCGTCTTGGCGTTCGCGCCGCCGATATAGCGATAGAGCGGCATGCCGAAATAGTCGGCGGCAGCGCGGGCAACGGCCAGCGACACGCCGAGGATGGCGTTTGCGCCGAGCTTCGACTTGGTGGGGGTTCCGTCGAGGGCGATCATGGCCTTGTCGATGCCCACCTGGTCGGCTACGTTCATGCCGATGACGGCCGGAGCGATCACTTCGTTAACGTTCTTCACGGCGTTCAGGACGCCTTTGCCCAGGTAACGGCTCTTGTCGCCGTCACGAAGCTCAAGGGCCTCGTTCTCGCCCGTCGACGCTCCGCTCGGAACGGCAGCGCGGCCGAATGCGCCCGATACGGTACGAACTTCGACCTCGATGGTCGGATTGCCTCGCGAGTCGAGGATTTCCCTTGCGTGAATCTCTACAATCTGCATAGTTGTAATAATTTGAATTTTATGGTGTTTGAATGCTAATTCCCTGAATCGGCACGGCAAAGGTACAAAATAATTGTGAATTGCAGTTTCATTATTGTTATTTTTTTCACGACAACAGCATTCGTTTCCGCGGATTTTTCTACAAATATCGTATCTTTGTGCCGCGGCACAGACGCATAACCTGTAAACGACTTTCAATCAATGCGAAAAGTTCTTTCGTTCTCGCTCTTTCTGATGCTGGGCCTCGTCGCCTCGCAGCTGCTTCCCGGCGCACTCGGCACGGCCTATCCGGGTTTCAAGGCGACTGCCGACACCCTGCTCTACATCTGCCTGGGATTCATTATGATCAACGTCGGACGGGAGTTCGAAATCGACAAGTCGCGCTGGCGCTCCTACACCGCCGATTACTTCATCGCCATGGCCACCGCAGCGCTGCCGTGGCTGCTGATCGTCCTCTACTATATTTTCGTACTGCTGCCCTCCGACCTCTGGACCGACTCCGCGGCGTGGAAGGAGAATCTGCTGCTGAGCCGTTTCGCGGCCCCGACCTCGGCCGGCATCCTCTTCACGATGCTCGCCGCGTTAAGCCTGAAAAACAGTTGGATATACCGTAAGATCCAGGTGCTGGCGATCTTCGACGACCTGGACACCATCCTGCTGATGATCCCGCTGCAAATCCTGATGATCGGCCTCAAATGGCAGATGTTCGCCATCGTGGGCGTGGTCGTCGTACTGCTTATCGCAGGCTGGCGGTGGCAGGCGCGGTGGAACGTCCGGCAGGACTGGAAACGCATCCTGGGGCTTTCGGCGGTGGTCTGCGCCCTGACGCAGGCGCTCTACATCGTCACCGCGCGGTGGTACGGACCAGAAAACAGCATACACATCGAGGTGCTGCTTCCGGCCTTCGTGATCGGCATGCTGATGAAGCACAGGGAGATCGACACCCCGACCGAACGCCGCGCCGCAACGGGCATCTCGTTCCTGTTCATGCTGCTTGTCGGCATGAGCATGCCGCTCGTGACGGGCGCTTCGGCGGCAGACGCCGCCGCGGCCGCCACCTCCATCACGGCGTCGCAGCCGATGATGCCGTGGGGCGTGCTGATCCTGCACGTCGTGGCCGTTTCGGCGCTCTCGAACATCGGGAAGCTGGTCCCGGTCTTCTTCTACCGCGACCGGAAACTGAGCGAGCGGCTCGCACTCTCGATCGGCATGTTCACCCGCGGCGAGGTGGGCGCGGGCGTCATCTTCATCGCCCTGGGATACAGCCTCGGCGGCCCGGCGCTGATCATCTCGGTGCTGACGCTGGTGCTGAACCTGATCCTCACGGGCGGCTTCGTCGTCTGGGTCAAGAAACTGGCCCTGAAAAGCTGCACACCCGAAGCATAATTTCATCGACCTCCATGAAAAGATACGCATTCATCCTGCTCGTCCTGCTGTCGGCGGGAGCCGTCCGGGCGCAGCGGTATGAGAAGAACATCCTGGGCGTCCGCGCCGGCGTCAACGTGTCGACCTGCGCCATCTCGATCGAAGACGTGCGGATAAACACCGGTTCGCGCGCGGGATTCCACTTCGCCGTGACGGACCAGATCCTGCTCCACCGCAGCCTGCCCCTCTACCTCGAAACGGGCATCGGCTTTTCGAGCCGCGGCGGCAGGGCCGCCGCCGAAATCTACGGCGACATCTACAACATGACCATGCGTCCGTTCTACATGCAGGTCCCCCTGCTCGTCAACTACCATTTCCACATCCGGGATCTCCTCACGATCCAGCCCTTCGCGGGCATATACGGCGGCGTGGGCATCCGGGGCGCGATGAAGACCGAATACGGCAACGAGGATATGTTCAGCGCCCCGGGCTTCCTCTCCCGCATGGATTTCGGCGTGCGCGCGGGCGCCGGGTTCGTCATCAGACGCATCTACCTGGGCATAAGCTACGACATCGGCTGCCGCGACCTGTTCCGGGGCGGCGAATTCTTCGGCTACGCACTCCAGCCCGAAAGCGCCGAAATACGCAACAACTGCCTGACCGTAAACATCGGGTACAATTTCTGACATCCGACAGCTATCCGGCTAAAACAAAAGCATTTACGGATATTCTTTTTCATTGTCTGTAAAAAAATTCGGGGGGGGGATTTTTCGAAAAAATTATCCTATATTTGCCACGTATACAAACCCAAACCCATTCATTATGAAAAAAGTATTGCTTATCGTGGCCGCCATCCTGCTGGCAAATGCCGTTTCGGCGCAAAACTACGAAAAGAACATCCTGGGCGTCCGCGCCGGACTGAACCTGTCGAGCTACTCGATTTCGGCCGGAGGTGCGTCCATCAGCACCGACTCGCGGGCCTCGTTCCACGTCGCCGTGACCGATCAGATCCTGCTTTGCAACAAACTGCCCTTCTACCTCGAAACCGGGCTTGCCTTCTCGAGCCGCGGCGGCAAGGTCGACGGCGTGAGCTTCCGCCCCTCCTACCTGCAAATCCCCGTGCTGGTGAACTACCACTTCAACATCAAGGACATCGTTACGATCCAACCCTTCGCAGGTCTTTACTACGGGCTCGGCATCGGCGGCAAAGTGAAGGTCGGCGACGAGAAGGGCGACATCTTCGGAGACGAAGGCGGGTTGAAACGTTCCGATCTGGGCGTGCGTCTGGGCGCCGGCGTCGTCTGGAAACGCATTTACTTCGGACTGGGCTACGACATCGGCTGCCTGAATCTGGTCAAGGAGAGCGACGGCGAGGGCACGATGCGCAACAACTGCTTCACGATCAGCGTCGGATACAATTTCTAATCCGCCCCTGCGCCAATAAAAAAGGGACGTCCTCGTCGGGCGTCCCTTTTCCGTTCCGCATAAACGGTCATTCCCGCAGCAGCACCGACGAATCGCCGTAGCTCAAAAAGCGGAAGCCGTGGCCGAGGGCGTAGTCGTAAATCCGCCGCCACCCGTCGCCCACAAAGGCCGAAACCAGCAGCAGCAGCGTCGATTTGGGCTGGTGGAAATTGGTGACGATATTGTGCACGATGCGGAACTCGTAGTCCAGCGGCGTGATCATAATCTGCGTCGAGGCTTTCAGCCGGTCCAGCCCCTCGCGCTCCATATACCCCGACAACTCCTGCAACGCCTCGCGGCCCGAAAACTCCGCGGGAATGTCGTACAGCTCCCACTGCCCCACGACCCGCCCGGCATCGGGCGTCCCGGCCGTGCGGATGCGCCACGCAAGGGCCGCAAGCGATTCCAGAGTACGCACCGAGGTGGTTCCCACGGCGGTGATATGCCCCCACTTCTCCAGCAGGCGGACCACCGTCGCACGGCGCACCTCGAAATGCTCGGTGTGCATCGGATGCCGCGCGGCGTCCTCGTCCTTGACGGGCAGGAACGTGCCCGCCCCGACATGGAGCGTCACCTCCTCGAAGGCGAATCCGCGCGCCTTCATCTCCCCGATCAGCTCGGGCGTGAAATGCAGCCCGGCGGTCGGTGCGGCCACCGAACCTTCGAACTTCGAATAGACCGTCTGGTAGCGCGTGTTGTCGATCTCCTCGCTCTCGCGGTTCAGGTAGGGCGGAATCGGAATCCGCCCGAGATATTCGAGCAGCTGCCCGAAGGTCATCGGGGCCGTCCACTCGAAACGCACGACGCACTCGCGGCCGTGGTCCTCGACGATCCATGCACGAAGGTGCTCGGCGCAGCCCCCGCGTTCGAAATTGATCTCCACGTACCCCTCTTTCCACTTCTTGCGGTTGCCCACGATGCACGACCATGTGCAGCCGCCCGTGACGGCGAACGCCCGCTCGTAGTCGGCCGGGTCGTGCGGCTCGAGACAGAAGACCTCGATGCGCGCCCCGGAGAGCTTGTGCATGACGATCCGCGCCCGGATCACCTTCGTGTTGTTGAAAACCAGCAGCTCCCCGGCCGGCAGCACGTCGCCGATGTCGGCGAAACGCTTTTCCGCGATTTCTCCGCCGCGCCAGACGAGCAGCTTCGAGGCGCTGCGCTCGGCGAGCGGGAATTTGGCGATCCGCTCGTCCGGAAGGTCGTAATCGAAGCGGCTGATGTCGATATGTCGTTCCATATTTTGCCCGAAATTATGCGGCAAAGTTACTATTTTTTGTAACTTTGCGGCGCTGCAAGGCAATAGAAAAAGGAAAAACCCATGAAAACCGACTTTCTGGTTATCGGTTCCGGCGCCGCGGGCCTTTCGTTCGCGCTGAAAGCCGCAGCCCACGGACACGTTACGATCGTCACCAAGGGCGCGATCGAAGAGTGCAACACCAATTATGCACAAGGCGGCATCTGCTCGGTAACGTACGCTCCCGACACATTCGAGAAACACATCCGCGACACGCTGGTCTGCGGCGCAGGCAAATGCGACGAGAAGGCCGTGGAACTGGTCGTGCGGCGGGCCCCGGAACTGATCGCCGACCTCATAGCCTGGGGCACGCGTTTCGACAAGACCCCCGACGGGCGTTTCGAGCTCAACCGCGAAGGCGGACACTCGGAGCACCGCATCCTCCACCACGAGGACCTCACGGGAGCCGAGATCGAACGGGCGCTCGTGCAGTCGGTGAGGGAGCATCCGAACATCACGGTTCTCGAACGCCACTTCGCCATCGACCTGCTGACGCAGCACCATCTGGGCGAATTCGTCACCCGCCACACGCGCGGACTGGCCTCGTTCGGGGCCTACGTCCTGAATCTCGACACCAACGAGATCGAGACCATGCTTTCGAAATTCACCGTCGTGGCCACGGGCGGCTGCGGCAACGTCTACTCCACGACCTCGAATCCCGTGGTCGCCACGGGCGACGGCATCGCCATGTGCCACCGCGCCAAGGCGATGACCGAGAACATGGAGTTCATCCAGTTCCACCCCACGACGCTCTACAACCCCGGCGAGAAGCCCAACTTCCTGATCACCGAAGCCATGCGCGGCTTCGGGGCCATCCTGCGGCTGCCCGACGGCAAGGAGTTCATGGACAAATACCACCCGATGAAATCCCTCGCGCCGCGCGACGTGGTGGCCCGCGCCATCTACCGCGAGATGACCAAACGGGGTTCCGACTTCGTCTACCTCGACGTGACGCACAAGGACCCCGAGGCCGTGAAGAGCCATTTCCCGAACATCTATGAAAAATGCCGCTCGATCGGCATCGACATCACCAAAGACTGGATTCCCGTGACCCCTGCGGCGCACTACTGCTGCGGCGGCGTGAAGGTCGACACCAACGGCGAAACCTCCGTGAAACGGCTCTACGCGCTGGGCGAGACCTCGTGCACGGGACTGCACGGCGCCAACCGCCTGGCCTCGAACTCGCTGATCGAAGCGGTGGTCTACGCCGACCAGGCCGCGCGCCACACGGCGTCGCTGCTGGAGAAAGTCGATTTTCAGGAGGGCATTCCCGACTGGGATTTCGAAGGCACGCAGCACACCGAGGAGATGCTGATGATCATCCAGTCGAAGCGCGAGATGCAGACGATCATGTCCAACTACGTGGGCATCGTGCGGTCGAACCTCTCGCTCAAGCGCGCCATGCACCGGCTGGAAATCCTCTGGCAGGAGACCGAGGAACTTTACAACAAGACCAAGCCCAACCGCGAACTGTGCGAGCTGCGGAACATGATCGCCATCGCCTACCTGGTCATCAAGCAGGGCCGCGAGATCAAGGAGTCCGTAGGCTGCCACTACAACGCCGATTACCCGAAAGAATAACGCATGACACAACAGGAAGAGATAACCCGGCGGCGGACCTTCGCCGTCATCGCCCACCCCGACGCGGGCAAAACCACCCTTACGGAAAAACTGCTGCTGTTCGGCGGCGCCATCAATGTGTACAGCGTGGCCCGGGCTTTTTATGAGGCCTATGTGCGTCGAGAAATACCGATACTGAGGGAACAGGATTTGTGTTGGATATTCGACAACCACAGGGCGCTGGTCTTTTTTAAAATCGGTTCAGAAGGCGAGGATGTTCTACGGAATTGGCGAAGGATTGTATGCGCATGGCTGGAACGGTTGCAGCGGTATAAAAGATTTGATGTGGCGTATGTCGGTTCCATACAGAATCGGCTGATCTATTATGCTTCCGCTTTGAAACACTGCCGCTGGCTGGAGGAAAATGTGGTTGGCAGCAGGAATCAGGCGAATGCTTATTTTTTTTATGATTATGTGCAGGAATATGCCGCGTCGCTGGTGCCGGACATCGAGCTGCATGCAGCTTTTAACGTTTTCAGACGAATATTGGATGAACCGATGAAAGAGCTTTTTGTGCAGACGGTGTCGGCGCTGGAAAGCAATAATTATCACCTTTCGGAAAGCTCGAAACAGCTTTATCTGCACAAAAACACGATGGCATTCCGAATGAATCGGATCAAAGAACGCATGGATATCGATCCGCTGCATGAAGCGAAGGACCGAAAGATGGCGATGTGGCTTTGCCAGTATTTCGGAAATGACAAACCAACTGGATAAGGAAAAGAGGGCGTTGTGCTAAAAGCACAATGTTCTCCTTTTTTATTAGGTGTTTACAATATTGAATATTTGTACAAAACAGTATAAAATAAAGCCACTTCAAATACAAAAACAGACAAAATTAAATTGAAGGACAGAAATAACAATGAAAAAACTTGTTAAAAATATCTGAATTTGATTCGAGATGCTTAACTTGAAAGACCTGGATTGTGAATAAGAACAAACAACAAGGACAAAAGCCGAAATGGAATCAAAACGAGGAGGTTTTAAGAAATGAGCACATTCACCATGTACCTTCAGGCCGTCATAGACGGGCTTTTAATTGGCGGCGTTTATGCAACGATAGCCGTCGGTTTGAGCCTTGCTTTTGGCGTCATGCGAATCATCAACTGGGCGCATGGTGAATTGCTGATGGTCAGTATGTATATTTCAGGAGAGGT